>WNFG01009579.1_pt1 | contig 16313 bp, 10 predicted proteins | sample 5400431 | NCBI WGS metagenome assembly WNFG01 (sample SAMN13153346, study PRJNA577476) | soil metagenome | isolation source: 120 cm saprolite under Douglas fir tree site 2 hole 3 replicate 2 | place: USA:California | collected 2015-04-18 | reverse complement strand
GGATTATTCCATGCGCATCTGGCTCGGCCTCGATCGCATGGCGAGCCTCGGCGTCACCGAGCAGGACGTCATCAAGGCGCTGCAATCGCAGAACGTCCAGGCGGCGGTGGGCCGCGTCGGCGCAGCGCCGCTGGCCGACGAGGTCGGCTTCGAGCTCAACATCAGCACGCAGGGACGGCTGACCTCGGTCGAGGAGTTCGGGAACGTCATCGTCCGCGCCACGCCGGACGGCGGCATCGTCCGCGTCAAGGACATTGCCCGCGTCGAGCTCGGCTCGAAGAAGGCCGATTCCGTCTCCCGCTACAACGGCCGGGAGGGATCGGGCATCGGGATCTATCAATCGCCGGGCGCCAACGCGATTGCGACCGCCGCGGCCGTGCGCGACGCGATGCAGGAGCTTGCGGCGCGTTTTCCCGAAGACGTCGCCTATGACGTGATGTACGACACCACCGTTTTCGTGCGGGCAACAATCAGCAAGGTGGTACACACGCTGGTCGAAGCCTTCGTGCTCGTCGCGATCGTGGTCTTCATCTTTCTCGGCAACTTCCGCGCCACGCTGATCCCGATCATCGCCGTGCCGGTGGCGCTGGTCGGAACCTTCGCGGTGATGTTTGCCATCGGATTTTCCGCCAATACGGTGTCCTTGCTCGCGCTGGTTCTGGCGATCGGAATCGTGGTGGACGACGCCATCGTCGTGGTCGAGGCGGTCGAGCACAAATTGGAGATGTCGCCCCAGCTGACGCCGGCGCAGGCGACCGAAGCCGCGATGGCGGAGGTGACCGGGCCGATCATCGCCATTACGCTGGTGCTGCTGTCGGTGTTCGTCCCGACCGCTTTCATCCCCGGCATCACCGGGCAGCTGTACAAGCAATTTGCCGTGGCAGTGTCGGTCTCGATGGTGATCTCCGCCGTCAATGCGCTGACGCTTTCGCCCGCTCTGTGCAGCATTCTGCTCAAGCACCGGGCGCCGCCGAAAGGCTTGATCGCCTGGCTTCAGCGCGGGATCGATCGCGGCCGCGGCGGCTACGTGGCGCTGGTGCGCCCGCTGGCGCGCCGTGCGCTGATCACCGGGCTCCTCGTGCTCGGCTTCGCGGCGGCGACCGCCGGCCTCGCCGCGATCGTGCCCAGCGGCTTCCTGCCCGAGGAGGACCAAGGCGCGTTCATGGGCGAGCTGCAGCTCCCCGATGCGTCCTCGCTGAACCGCACGACCGCGGTGCTGAGCGAGGTCGAACGGCAGATCATGGGGCGGCCGTGGGCCCAGAGCGTGTTCACGGTCACCGGCTACACCCTGCTCGACGGACTGGCGCTGCCCAACAAGGCGCTCGTGGTCATTGCGATGAAGCCGTTCGACGAGCGCAAGGACCACGCGATGTCGGTCTTCGCCGCGCTCGAGGAGCTGCAGCAGGCGTTCGCCCAGATCGCCGCCGCCGATGTCTTCGTCTTCAATCTTCCGCCGATCATGGGGCTCGGCAATGCGACCGGCTTCGAGCTTCAGCTGCAAAGCCTCGCCGGCGCCGCGCCCGAGGATCTGGCGGCCGTCGCCCGCGGGCTGGTCAATGCGGCCAATGCGGACCCGCGCCTCGCCAATGTGTTCACCACCTACGGGGCGGCGACGCCGCAGATCTTTCTGAAGCTCGACCGCGAACGCGCCGAAACGCTGGGCATTCCCATCAGCGACATTTTCAGCGCGTTGCAGACCGCCATGGGCGGTACCTACGTCAACGACTTCAACCGGTTCGGGCGCACGTGGCAGGTCAACGTGCAGGCCGACGCGACCGATCGCAAGGGGATCGACGATGTCTTTCGGGTGCGGCTGCGGACCGCGCAGGGCGACCTCGTTCCCTTGCAGGCGGTGGCCGACGTGGAGTTGATCACCGGTCCGTCGACGATCATCCGATACAACAATCTCCGTTCGGTGACGATAAACGGCGCGCCCGCTCCGGGCCGCTCGTCGGGCGAGGCGCTCGCCGCCATGGACCAGATCGCGGCGGCGGACCTGCCGCCGGGCTATTCCCACGAATGGACCGGCACGGCGCTGCAGGAGAAGGCGACGTCCGGACAGACCGGCTTCATTCTCGCGCTGGCCTTGCTGTTCGCCTATCTGTTCCTGGTCGGCCTCTACGAGAGCTGGACGATCCCGGTGGCCGCCCTGCTCTCGGTGATCGTCGGATTGTTTGGAGCGATGCTGGCGCTCGAGCTGACCGGGCTCGACAACAACGTCTATGCCCAGATCGGCATCGTGGTTCTGATCGCGCTCGCCGCCAAGAATGCGATTCTCATCGTCGAGTTCGCGATGAAGTTCCGCAGCCAGGGCCGCGAAATCGCGGATGCCGCCATCGAAGCCGCCGACCTTCGTTTCCGGGCCGTCATGATGACGTCGTTTGCCTTCATCGTCGGACTGATTCCGCTGGTCATCGCGTCCGGCGCCGGTGCTGCGACGGTGCGCGCGGTCGGGACGGCGGTGTTCGGCGGGATGATCGCGGCGAGCTTCCTCGGCATCTTCGTCATCCCCGGACTCTACGTGCTGTTCCAGTCGTCGCGCGAATGGGTGAAGAGGACCGCGAGGGCGAACGCGAGGAAACCACCGCTCGCCGGGAGTAGGACGGCCGCAGGCGATGCGGCGAGCGAAGAGCAATCCTCGCATTGAGATGGCCCCGTAGACCGCGTCGTCGTCCCGGCAGTTCGAGCACCATCATGACACCGGGCACGATGAGCTCCGATCGGAGGTCTGTCACGTTGCTGCGAGACCGCCCCGTCAGCTCAGCATCTGCGTGTCGCCGCAGATCGAGATGGCCTGGCCGGAGATGGTGCGCCCGCGCGGCGAGCACATGAACACGATGGCGTCGGCCAATTGCTGCGGCGTGATGGTCGTGCGCATCGAGACGTGCGAGAGCGCGTCGTCCTGCATCTCCTCGAAGGAGATGCCGCGCGCCTTGGCCTTGGCCTCGAATACCCGCCGGATGCGCTCGCCCTCGACGATGCCGGGCTGGATGGCGTTGACCCGGATGCCCGCGGGCCCGAGCTCGATCGCGAGCGACTTGGTGAATCGGAAAGCCGAGACGTCCCGCGGCCGACGAGAGGTTCACGATCGAGGCATTCTTGCTCTTGCGCAGATGCGGCACGGCGAGCCGCGCGCAGTTGAATTGCCCGCTGATGTTGACGGCGAGACAACGGTCCCACTCCGCCGGCGCGATGTCCTCGACGCAGCCGGTCGGCCCCGCGATGCCGGCGTTGTTGACGAGGACGTCGAGCCCGCCGAGGACGCCGACCGCCTGGTCGAACAGACGCGCGACCTCGTCGCGATCGGCGACGTCGGCCCGGCTCTGCGTGATCTCGGGATCGCTTTGCTCGAGCCGCGCCAGCGCCTTCTCGTCGACGTCGCAGACGTGGACTTTCGCCCCCTCGCCCAGGAAGGCGCGGGCGATCTCGCGCCCGATCCCGCCGGCGCCCGCCGTCACCAGCACGCGCAAGCCTGCAATGCCGAGATCCACCTGCGCCTCCTTATCACCCGTTGCGCGCCGACGCGCCGCGTGCAGCGGCGGCGCGAAGAATCCGCTGGACAAGGCCGATGGCCCGCGCGACGGTAATTGCTCATCGAAGTGGCGGCAAGCGCGACCGCGATCGGGACGCAACACAAATCCGCCCGTCCGATATTCCTTGCAGGGAGGAAGCGCCATGAATTCGAAGCTCTCGCGCCGCACGCTGATCGCAGGCGCGGCCGGCTCCGCCGCGCTCGTCGGCATGCCGGCCGTGGTCAAGGCGCAAGCCGATGCGATCCGCATCGGCCACCTCACGCCGCTGACCGGCTTCCTCGGGCCGCTCGGCGAGTACGCGGTGATGGGCGTGAAGCTCGCGGCCGAGGAAATCAACGCGGCGGGCGGCGTGACCGGCCGCAGGATCGAGCTCGTCATGGAGGACTCGGTCAATCCGCAGACCGCCTCCGCCAAGGCCGAGCGCCTGATCGAGCGCGACAGGGTGGCGATGATCATCGGCGAGATTTCCTCGGCGTCCGGCCTCGCCATCGGCCAGGTCGCCAACCGGCTCAAGACCGTGTTCATCAACACCGGCTGCAATTCCGACGCGTTGCGCGGGGCAAGCTGCAATCCGTACATGTTCCACATCGAGGGCGCGAACTCGATGTACGTCATGGCGGTCGGCCAATATATGCTGCGCGAGAACCTGGTGAAGGGCAAGAAGTGGTACTCGCTCACGGCGGACTATGCCTTCGGCCACGATCTCCTGCGCGTCGCCAAGAAGTTCATGGAATCGAACGGCGGCCAGTTCGCCGCCGACGAGCTCGTCCCCACCGACGCTACGGACTTCAGCCCTTATCTTCTGAAGATCCGTCAGGCGCGGCCCGATCTCGTCGTTTCGAATCTCGCCGGCAATCAGGTCACCAACTTCCTCAAGCAGTATTCCGAGTACGGCCTCACCTTCCCCATCGCCGGCTTCGTCTTCGATACGGTGGTGGCGTGGGGCGCCGGCAAGGGCAATTTCTCCGGCATCTGGCCGCTGGTGTGGCACCACCTCGTCGACACACCGGGCTCGAAGAAATACGTCGGCCTTCCAGAAGAAATACGGCAAGCTCCCGGACAACCAGTCCTGGGGCGACTACAACTCGCTCAAGATCGTCGCGCAATCGATGAACGAGGTGAAGTCGGCCGATCCGCAGAAGCTCGCCGAGCACCTGCGCAAGGGCGCGAAGTTCGACGTGATGAAGGCGCGCGAGGCCTATTTCCGCGCCTACGACAACCAGATGATCATGGAAATGTACGCCGTGCGCGCAAAGGAGCCGTCGAAGATGAAGGATCAATGGGACATCTACGACGCGCTCGGCACCGTCCCCGGTCCGAACGAGGACATGGAGATCATCGCCCCGCCCAAGGACGGCACCTGCAAGATCGGGTGATCGCTTGATCGGCCCGCGACGCTGTGAAGGCACCGCGTGCAAATCGTCTTCATCATCGAGCAGGTTCTCAACGGGCTCCTGGTCGGCGCCTACTATCTGCTGATCGCGCTCGGGCTGTCGCTGATCTTCGCGCTCGGCGGCATCGTCAACCTGGCGCACGGCGGCTTTTACGCCATCGGCGCCTATCTCGCGGTCGTGCTCGCCGACCGGATCGGTTTTGCCGGCGCGTTCGTGGTCGCGCCGGTGGCCGTCGGCGGCATCGGCGTCGTTACCGAGCGGCTGCTGTTTCGCCGGTTCTACCGCTCCGATCCGATCTTGAGCCTCCTGCTCACCTTCGGGCTCGCGATGATCATCGAGCAGGGCCTGCGCATGATATTCGGCGCGGCGCCCCTGCCGTTCTCGATCCCGCCGGAACTGCGCGGGCAGATCCTGCTCGGCGACTTCATCTACTCGCGTTACCGGCTGGTCATTCTCCTGGTCGCGGCGATCGCCGTAACGGCGACCTGGTTCATCGTCTATCGCTCCGCCTTCGGCCGGGTCGTGCGCGCCGGCGTGCAGAACCCGGACGTCGTCGGGGCGCTCGGCATCTCGCTCGCGCCCTACATGACGGCGATCGCCGCGCTCGGCGTCGGGCTCGCCGGGCTCGCCGGCGTGCTGCTGGCGCCGATCGCCGGCGTGCACCCGGCGATGGGGGCGGAAATCCTGACCGCCGCGTTCGTCGTCGTCGTGATCGGCGGTCTCGGGTCGTTCTGGGGCGTGATCGCGGCCGCCGTGCTCGTCGGCGTCGTGCGCGGCGTCACCATCTACTTCAACCCGTCCTGGGGCGAGGCCTCGATGTACCTGCTCATGGCGCTCGTCCTGCTGCTGCGCCCGCGCGGCCTGTTCGGCGAGCGCATCCAGAAGTTCGAGTAGATGCCGATCGGCAAGGAGCATGCGCCGCTCGCCATTGCCGGGCTCTCGCTCGTCGCGCTGCCGTTCGCGCTCGACCTGGCGGGGCTGCCGCTGCGCTCGGCGATCGACGTGCTCGTCTTCGCCGTCGCCTGCATGGGGCTGAACATCCTGGTCGGGCATACCGGCCTCGTCTCGTTCGGTCATGGCGCCTGGTTCGGGCTCGGCGCCTATGCCGCGGCGCTGAGCCAGCGGCACTGGTTTCCCGGCGACGTCGTCCTGCCGACGCTGTTCGCGATCGCGTTCGTCGCGATCTCGGCGGTGCTGTCGGGCGCGCTCATCCTGCGCCGGCGCGGGGTCTATTTCTCGCTGCTGACGCTCGCGCTCACCGCGCTCCTGTTCGCGATCGGCTACCGCTGGACCGAGCTCACCGGCGGCGAGAGCGGCCTCGGCGGCGTGACGCGATCGCGCCTGCTCGGCATCGACCTGGAATCCGACTGGGCCTACTACTGGCTGGTCGCGGCGGTCGCGCTCGCGGTCTGCCATCTGCTCTGGCGTTTTCACCGCTCGCCGGTCGGCAGCGTGCTGGTGGCGATCCGCGAGAACGAGGAACGCGCCCGCTTCGTCGGCTATCCGACCAATCGCTACAAGCTGATCGGCTTCGTGCTCTCGGCGGCCGTGGTGGCGCTGGCCGGGACGTTGTCCGTCTTCAACCACCGCTTCGCCTCGGCCGAGCCGCTGGCGGTCGCCTTCTCCGGCGAGCTCATCGCCATGGTGGTGATCGGCGGCATGCGCAGCTTCCTCGGGCCGGCGCTCGGCGCGCTGTTCTTCATCCTGTTTCGCGAGTTCCTCTCGATCTGGACGCCGCACTGGCTGTTCTATTTCGGCCTCCTCTTCGTCGCCTTCATCGTGTTCTCGCCGGCGGGGCTCGTCGGCGTCGCCGAGCGGCTCGCCGCCCCGTTCCGCAAGCGCGTCGTCGAAGCGGCCGCGATGGCGGGGCGCTCGGCGGCCGCGGCGGCGACGCTGCCGCAGACTTTTCGTCGCTCCTCGCCGAGCGAGGGGGCGGTCCTGGTCGCACGCGAGCTCGACAAGCGGTTCGGCGGGATTCATGCCGTCGACGGCATTTCCCTTGCCGTGGACGACCGTACCTTGCATGCGCTGATCGGGCCGAACGGCGCCGGCAAGACCACGGCCTTCAATCTCCTCTGCGGGCTTTTTCCGCCCGACGGCGGCACGATCGAGCTTGCCGGCCGCTCGATTGCCGGCCTGCGCCCGGAGGACATCGCCGCCGCCGGCGTCGGGCGCTCGTTCCAGATCACCAACCTGTTCCCGTCGCTCCCGGTCGCGGAAAACCTGCGCCTGGCGGTGCAGGCCTGCCATCGCCGGCGCTTCGCCGTCTGGACGCGGGCGCATGCGCTCGCGGACGTCACGGCGGAAACGGCCGAGCTGATCGCCTTCCTCGGGCTCGAGGGCATCGAGCGGGCAGAGGCGGCGTCGCTCTCCTACGGCGGCCAGCGCCTGCTCGACCTGGGGCTCGCGCTGGCGACCCGCCCGCGCGTGCTGCTGCTCGACGAGCCCTTGGCGGGTCTGGCGGTGGCCGAGCGCCAGCGCATCGCCGCGCTGATGAAGACCGTGTCCGCCGAGATCCCCGTTCTGTTCGTGGAGCACGACATCGACCGCGTGTTCCAGATCGCCGACCGCGTCACGGTCATGAACGAAGGGCGCATCCTGGTCGATGGAACCGTCGAGGTCGCGCGCAACAGCGCGCAGGTGCGCGCGGTCTATATCGGCTCCGGCGCGGCGGCGGTCGCCGCCAAGCCGCGGGTTTCCGCCGCGCAGCCCCGCGAGCTGCTGGCGGTCGAGCGCATCGACACGTTCTACGGCAAGAGCCACATCCTCAACGCCGTCTCCTTCGACGTTCGCGCGCACGAGATCGTGGCGCTGCTCGGGCGCAACGGCGCCGGCAAATCGACGCTGTTGAAGAGCCTGATCGGCATCGCCAAGCCGGAAGCCGGCTCGATCAGGCTGCTGGGCGAGGACACCGTCGGCCTGCCCGCGGCCGACATCGCGCGGCGCGGCATCGGCTACGTGCCGCAAGGGCGCGGGCTGTTCGCCGGCATGACGGTCGCCGACAACCTGGCGCTCGGCCGGCTCAAGCGCATCACCGGAGCCGGAATCCATTGGGACGACGAGCGCATCGTCGCCTTCTTTCCGCGCCTCGCCGAGCGCTGGCGCATGCCGGCCGATTATCTCTCCGGCGGCGAGCAGCAGATGGTGGCGGTCGCCCGCGCGCTGGCGGGCGGGCGACGTGCGCGTGCTGCTGCTCGACGAGCCGTTCGAGGGGCTCTCGCCTGCCGTCACCGAGGAGCTGCTCGAAGCGTTCGACCGGCTGCGCCACGAGATCGCGATGATCATCGTCGACCATCACCTCGAGCTCGCGCTGGCATTGTCGGACCGCACCGTGGTGCTCGAGCGCGGCTCCGTGACCTGGACCGGCGCCTCGACCCTGCTGAAGCACGATCTCGAATTGAGAAGGAAACTGCTGTGGCTGTGAACCAACGCGTCGCAATCGTCGGAGCGGGCCTGATCGGCCGCTCCTGGGCCATCGTCTTCGCCGGCGCCGGCTTCGACGTGGCGCTCTACGACGCGGCGGCGGGCGTCGCCGACCAGGCTTGCGCCCTGGTGGCCGAAGGCCTCGACGAATTGTTCGCGCATGGCCTGGTCGAGAACGCCGCCGCGCGGGTGCGCGCGGCAAAAAGCGTGGCGGACGCGCTCGACGGCGCCGGCTACGTCCAGGAGAACACGCCAGAGACCTTGCCGGGCAAGCGCGCCGTGTTCGCCGAGCTCGATCGGCTGGCGGCGCCGGATGCCATTCTCGCGTCGTCGACGTCGACGATCGTCGCGAGCCTGTTCACGCAGACGCTCAAAGGCCGCGCCCGCTGCCTGGTCGCCCATCCCGTCAACCCGCCCCACCTGGTGCCGCTGGTCGAGCTCGTGGGCGCGCCGTGGACCTCGCCGGAGACGATCGCCCGGGCGAAGGCCATCCACGAATCCGTCGGCCAGGTGCCGATCGTCGTCCAGCGCGAGATCGAAGGTTTCATTCTCAACCGCCTGCAGGCGGCGCTGCTGTCGGAGGCCTTCCGCCTCGCGGGCGAGGGCTACGTGACGCCGCCGGACCTCGATAAGACGCTCAAGGACGGGCTCGGCTTGCGCTGGTCGTTCATGGGCCCGTTCGAGACGATCGAGCTGAACGCGCCGGGCGGCATCCCCGATTATTGCCGGCGCTATGGCCCGAGTCTCGGCCGGCTGAGCGGGGCCGATCCCGCGATCTACCAGGACGAGAACCTCGAGCGCATCCTGGCGCAATGGCAGCCGCTCGATCCCGATCAGGTCGCCGCGCGCATGCGCTGGCGCGACGCTCGGCTGGTCGCGCTCAAGGCGCACAAGCGCTCGCAGACGGCATGACGGTTGCGCGATCACATCGGTAATGTGAGAAACGCGGGTGAAGTCCCTCGATCACGGGTCGCCAATGGAAGACGGCAGTTCGCCCAGCAGCCGACACGGGCCCCGCTCCGGGCTTGTCGCGAATACCCCCGCCCTCGGGCTAGCGGCGCTCGGCGTGGTGTTCGGCGACATCGGCACGAGCCCGCTCTACACCCTCAAGACCGTGTTCGCGCTCACCGGCGGGCACCCCAGCCCCGACGTCGTTCTCGGCGTCCTCTCGCTGGTGATCTGGACGCTCACGGCGGTGACGACCGTCAAATACGTATCCGTGGCCATGAGCGTCGACAACGACGGCGAAGGCGGGATTCTCGCGCTCATGGCTCTGCTCGGCGTGAAGCGCGCGCGGCGGCCGGTCATCGTGGCCGTGGGCCTGTTCGGCGCCGCGCTGATCTATGGGGACGGCGCGATCACGCCGGCAATATCCGTTCTTTCCGCGCTCGAGGGGTTGACCATCGCCACCCCCGCGGTAGAGCCGTATATCGTTCCGGCGGCGGTTCTCATTCTGGTGACGTTGTTTGCCGTGCAGCGCCAGGGCAGCTCGCGCATCGGACGGGCGTTCGGGCCGATCATGGGCGTCTGGTTCGCGTCGCTCGCGGTTCTCGGCATCTGGGGAATTTTTCAGCACCCGGCGGTGCTGGCAGCGCTCGATCCTCGGCACGCGCTGCGCTACCTGTTCTCGGGTGACGCTGGCGCCTTCCTCGTTCTCGGCGGCGTGTTCCTGTGCGTCACGGGGGCGGAGGCCCTCTACGCCGATATGGGACAGTTCGGGGCGCGGCCGATCCGGTCGGCGTGGTTCATCGTCGTATTTCCCAGCCTGTTGCTGAACTACGCCGGCCAGGCGGCGCTGGTGCTCGCGGGCGCACCGACTTCCGATAATATCTTCTACCAGCTGTGTCCCTCGGCGCTCCTTCTCCCGATGGTGGCGCTGGCGACGATCGCGACGATCATAGCGAGCCAATCCATCATTACCGGGGCGTTCTCGATGACGCGACAGGCGATCCAGCTCGGCTGGTTGCCGCGGCTGCAGATCAGGCACACCTCCGCCGAGGGATACGGGCAGATTTACGTCGCCGCGGTGAACTGGCTTCTGATGATCGTCACCGTCGGGCTCACCATCGGGTTCCGCAAGTCCGACAATCTGGCGTCGGCCTACGGCATTGCGGTCTCCGCGACCATGCTGATGACGTCGGTGCTCCTGTTTCTGGCGATGCGGGAGATTTGGCGCTGGAACCTGCTCGCGGCCGCTACCCTCGCGGCTGCCTTCCTCGTCATGGATACGGCCTTCCTGCTCGCGAATCTCACCAAGATCGAAGAGGGCGGATATGTCCCGCTGACGCTCGCCGCGGCGGTCTATTTCGTCATGCTGGTATGGCACACCGGGGCTGCGGCGGTGGACGCGCGCCTGCACGCCGCTGCCATGCCGATCCGACAATTCATTAGGAAAGTGGAGGAGGACCGGATTGCGCGGGTGCCCGGCACCGCGGTGTTTCTGACCAGGACGCAAAGAGGCGCGCCGCCGGTGATGGTCTGGCACGTGAAACATAATCGCGCCCTGCACAAGCAGGTGCTCGTGCTGACCGTCAGGACGCAGTCCATACCGCGGATCAGGCACGCCGATCGCCTTGCCGTCGAAGAAGTGGCCCCAAACTTCTGGCGCGCGTCCGCGGACTACGGCTTCATGGAACGGCCCGACATCCCGGCATTGCTGAAGCTCGCCAGCCAGCGCGGCTGCAAGATCGACCTCGAGGACGCGACTTATTACCTCGGCCACGAGACCGTCGTCCCGCGCGAGGACCGCAGGGCGCAGCCGCGCTGGCTGGAGGCGCTTTTCGCCTTCATGCAGCGCAACTCCGCGCATGCCACGGATTACCTCCGGCTGCCCTCGGACCGCGTCGTCGAGATCGGCCGCCAGGTCGCGATTTGAAGCAGGCGGCGAATCTTGTGCTTGATGAAATCCGTCGGCCGACATTCAATAGGCGCGAGACTCTCCACCCGGTCATGCGCGGGCTTGACCCGCGCATCCATCTTCTTCGCGAGAAAGTTCTCACGAAGATTCGATGGATTGCCGGGTCAAGCCCGGCAATGACGGCGCCCGTGGGGCGGCCCAATGATCGATGGAGAAGCGGGACATGAGCACACGCCGAGAGTTTCTCGCGGGCGCCGGCGCCGCGACCGGCATCGTCTTCTGCAGCTGTGCGATGCTCCCGGCGGCGCGCGGCGAGGAGGGCGGCGCCCAACGGCTGCCGGTGACGGTCAAGGGCCAGCGCGTCAAGACCATCGACGTGCACGCGCATTGCCACTTCCACGAGGCCATCGCGCTGACGGGCGAGGAGGCGGCGCGCGTGCTGCCGCAGGTCAAGGGCGCGCAGGAGCACTTCATCGTCATCGAGGAGCGCCTCAAGGGCATGGACGCCCAGGCGATCGATCTCGAGGTGCTCTCCATCAACCCGTTCTGGTATCGCAAGGACCGCGACACCGCCGCCGCCATCGTCAAGCTGCAGAACGAGAAGCTCGCGCAATTGTGCGCGTCGCGCCCCGACCGCTTCGCCGCCTTTGCCTCGCTCGCCATGCAATATCCGGACCTCGCGGTCGAGCAGCTCGAGACCGCCGTCAAGAAGCAAGGGCTGCGCGGCGCCGCGATCGGCGCCAGCGTGTTGGACGAGGACTTCTCCGATCCGAAATTTCACCCGGTGTGGGCGAAGGCCGAGGAGCTCGGCGCCGTCCTCTTCATCCACCCGCAGAGCACGCCGGAGCTCAACAAGCGCTTCAAGGGCAACGGCTGGCTCTCCAACACCATCGGCAACCCGCTCGCCACCACCATCGCCCTGCAGCACCTGATCTTCGAGGGCACGCTCGATCGCTTTCCCGGGCTCAAGATCATCGCCGCGCACGGCGGCGGCTATCTCCCTTCCTATGCGCCGCGCTCCGACCATGCCTGCTTCGTCGCGCCGCAGAACTGCAATCCGGACATCAAGCTGAAGAAGAAACCGACCGAATACCTCAACCAGCTCCATTTCGATTCCCTCGTCTTCACGCCCGAGGGGCTCCGCCACCTGGTCGCGCAGGTCGGCGCGGGCCAGATCATGCTCGGCAGCGATCACCCGATCCCATGGGAGGAGCATCCGGTCGATCACGTCTTCGCCACCACCACGCTGAGCGACGAGGACAAGTCGGCGATCCTGGGCGGCAACGCGGCGCGCCTGCTCGGCATCCAGGCTTAGGGGCGGCCGCGTATTTTCCCTGTCAGCGCGCGCCGAGAAACTCCTTCGCCGCCGCCACCGCCTGCGCGCCGAGATCGTTGTGGCCGGCGCCGGCGATGCGCACCAAGCGCTTGGGCGCATCGATCAGGCGATAGAGCCGCTCGCCGAGCGCGATCGGAACGATGCCGTCGTCCTCGCCGTGCACCACCAGCACCGGCGCCGCAACCTTGCCGATGCGCAGGTCCGAGCGGAACTGGTCCTTCATGAGGAGCCGCACCGGCACGAACCAGTATTGCTGCGCGCCGACATCGGCGGCCGAGGTGAAAGGAGCCTCGAGCACGAGGCGACCGACCGGATGTTCCGCCGCCAGCGCGATCGCGACCGCGGAGCCGAGCGACTCGCCCCAGAGGACGACGCGCTCGGCGGGAGCGCGCGCGAGCGCAAACCCGTAGGCCGCGGCAGCGTCGGCGATCAGACCGGGCTCGGTCGGCCGCCCGCTCGAGCCGCCGTAGCCGCGGTAGCTCAGCGCCACGAGCCCGCTGCCGTCGGCGATGAGCGCGCGAAAGCGGTCGACCCGCCAGCGCAGCGAAGCGCCGTTGCCGTGGAAATAGAGGAAGACCGGCTTTGCCGCGCGTGGCGGCACGTACCAGACGATCACGCGCTCGCCGTCGGCGGTGTCGAGCACCGCTTCCTCCGCCTCCGGCAGGCCCGCCGCCGACGGCGCCGTGCGCAGCCGCTCCGGGAAATATTGCATGGAGCGTTGCGCAACGTAGAGCAGCGCGACCAACCCGCCATAGAGGACGAGTGCGGCGAGGAGCCACTTCAGCAGGGTCATGGCCCGTGCTCCCGCCGCGGCGCGATCATGCTCGGAATGCGCTCGTGCCGAGCACACTCACCGGCGCCGGGTCGCGGCCAGGATCTCGCGTGCCCATTTGCGCTCGACCTCGCCGCGCAACGCCGGGCTCGCCGACGCCACCTCGGGAAATTCGTGCCGCCACTGCCACGGCCGGCAGGCATTGACGATGGCGCGGCTGCTCTCCCACGGCGGCTCGCGCAGCATCGGGTCGAGCGGCGTCGACCAGGCGCGCCTGATGTACTCGATGTCGGCGACCGGATCGCAGCGCGTCGACATCGCCCAGACCACGTCGTCGAGATCGGTCGGATCGATGTCCGCGTCGACCACGATCACCCAGCGTCCGGCGTAATTGCCGGAACGGCAATTGGCGACCAGGAATCCGGCCTGCTGGGCGTGGCCCGGATGCATCTGCTCGATGGCGACGACGATGAACATGCGGATGGCGCCGGCCTCGTGGCACCACACGCCCTTGACGCCGGAGAGCCCGGCGGTCTCGATCTCGTCCCAGATCATGCCGGACTGCACGATGCACTTGGCGAAGGAGACGTCGGTCGGCGGCCGCATCGGCGAGGCCATGGTCAGGATCGGGTCGTGGCGATGATAGACGCGGCGGATGCGCACGACCGGCTCCTCGCGCACGTGGCTGGCGTAGTAGCCGGTGAACTCGCCGAACGGACCCTCCGGCCGCGTCTCGTCGGGCAGGAACTCGCCCTCGAGCACGATCTCGGCGTGGGACGGCATCGGCAGGCCGTGGAGCTCGCTCGCGACGGTCTCGTAGGCGCGTCCGCGATGCCCGCCGGCATAGCCGGCATAGGCGAATTCGCTCACGCCGTGTTTGATCTCGTGGCTGCCGGCGAGGAAGAGGACCGGATCCTGCCCGCAGCAGATCACGACCGGGCAGGGCTGCCCGCGGGCGAAATACTTGTCGCGGATGAGCCGGCCGTGCTTGCCGGGCGACATCCACACCCCGGCCGAGTTGCGGTCATGCGCCACCACGCGATAGATCTCGAGATTCCAGTCGGCGCCGTCGATGCGCGCGAGCTCGCCGATCCCCTCGGCATAGTCGATGACGTCGCGCACGTCCGGCTGCCGCTGGTTCGAGCCGGCGGACGCCGCGCGCGGGTCGGGATCGAGCATGGTCCACCCTCCGAGTGTCCGGCGATCCTAGACCGCATTCAGTTTCGATGGAAACGGAATGCGGTCTGGTCTTTTTGCGTGGTCGCATTTTCGGACGGAAAACCGGTTCCCACTTTTCCTGAAAATGCTCCAGCGCATTGACGGCAAGCAAATCATCCCACACCGTCGCGCCGCTTCGATCGCTTGCGCGGCCCCGCGCCGGAGGGTTCGATGAAGGTTGCCGCGGCGGCGATGCTCGCCCTCTGCGCCGGCTCGACCGTCGCGCTTGCCGGCGAGCGCGTGAAGGTCGCCACCCCCGGCATCGCCAGCGACATCGGCTTCTTCATCGCCGACAAGAAGGGCTATTTTCGCGACGAGGGCCTCGACGTCGAGCTCACCCGGATCGACGTGTCGCCGCAGATGACGGCCCCGCTCGGCATGGGCCAGCTCGACGTCGGCGCCGGCACCGTGGCGGTCAACATCTACAACGCGGTGGCGCGCAACATCGGCCTGCGGGTGGTGGCGGACAAGGGCTCGATCCGGCCGGGCTACGGCTTCTCCGGCCTCCTGGTGCGCAAGGATCACGTCGAGAGCGGGCGGTTCCGCGGCTTCCGCGACCTCAAGGGCATGAAGATCGCGGTCGGCACCTTCGGCAGCAGCAATTCGTCGGCGGTCAACGAGGCGCTCAAGAAGGGCGGGCTCACCTGGGACGACGCCGCCATGGTCGAGATCAACTTTCCCCAGCACCTCACCGCCCATGCCAACAAGGCGATCGACGCCAGCATGACCAACGAGCCGACCGCGACCCGCGCGGTCCAGGAGGGCGTCGCGGTGCGGGTCGCCGGCAACGACGAAATCTATCCCGGCCAGCAGACCGCCGTCGTCCTCTACTCCGAGCTGTTCGCGCGCGAGCGGCCGCAGGTGGCGCTCAAATTCATGCGCGCCTACATCCGGGCGGTGCGCGAGTACAACGACGCGCTCGCCGACGGGCGCATCGCCGGACCGAATGCCGAGGAGGTGATCGCGATCCTGACCGAATACACCTTCATCAAGGACCCCAAGGTGCACCGCCAGATCACGCCGGCCGCGATCGATCCCGACGGGCGGCTGGGGCTCGCCTCGCTGCGCAACGACCTGGCGTTCTTCAAGGAGCAGCGCCTCGTCCACGATCCCGGCATGACCGTCGAGCGGATCATCGATGCCTCGTTCGCGGAGCAGGCGGTCCGGGAGCTCGGCCCCTATCGGCCGCGCGGCCGGTGACCGGCTGCGATGGCCGCCCCGCTCGCGGTATGGCGGCGGCATTGATCTGGATCAACGATCGATCGGCGCGTCTCCTCCATCATGGGCGGGAATGGAGGGAGGCACACCCGATGCCGATCGACACGCTCGTGGTCGCGCTCATGGCGCTCGCGTTCGGCGCGTTTGCCGCGACCTTGTATTGGGCCGACCGCCAGACCCGCGGACTGAGCAGGTAAGGGTCGCTGGACCCGATGCCCGCGCCACCGCGCCCTCCGATCCAGCATTGTCCGCTTTGCAAAATTGCGATGCTGGCGAGCAAGTCGGATGAGCGCAGTCCGCAGTTCGACACCTTCACCTGCGTCGAATGCGAGACGGTGATCACGTTCGCTCCGCCACCAAAGCCCCGTCGTTAGTCACAGCCGCAAGGCGGCCTCCGGCGGAGTGAATCTCTGCTTGAGCGCCTCGGCGACCGCCCGGTGGGTGATCTTCCCCTCGTGGACGTTGAGCCCGTGGCGCAGGTGCACATCCTCGCCGAGCGCCCGGCGGTAGCCCTTGTCGGCGAGCGCCAGCACGAACGGCAGCGTCACGTTGTTGAGCGCGA
>WNFG01008624.1_pt1 | contig 16315 bp, 12 predicted proteins | sample 5400431 | NCBI WGS metagenome assembly WNFG01 (sample SAMN13153346, study PRJNA577476) | soil metagenome | isolation source: 120 cm saprolite under Douglas fir tree site 2 hole 3 replicate 2 | place: USA:California | collected 2015-04-18 | reverse complement strand
CCGCCTCGTCCCCAAAAAACGGGGACGAGGCTCAATCCCGATCCAAGCGGGCTGCTATTTCGTCTCCGACCCATCCAAGCGGGCTGCTATTTCGTCTCCGACCCAGGCTGGCTGCTATTTCGTCGCACTGCCGATAAACGCCGAAATATCCTTCCGCAGCGCCGTCAGCGATTCATCCTGGATATACATCATGTGCCCCGCCGGATAAAACCCGAGGCTTACGCGGGCATGCTGCGCCGGGTCCAGCCCCATGTGGTTGAGCGTGTATTGGGTGGCGAAGTAGGGCGTGGCCAGATCGAAGTAGCCTGAGCCGACAAACAGCTTCATGAAGGGGTTCTTGTCGAAGGCGCTCTTGAGCGACGGCGCGGTATCGGGAAACCCGTTGTTGGCGGTTCCCCAGTTCCATTCGTTGAAGCCGAAGCCTCCGCCCAAAATGAAATATTCGAAATCGGATTTGTAGCCCAGCTCACTGCGCACATACTGGTTGAACATCGCGGTATACGGCGGACGAATCGCCGTCATGCTGGGATCGAACCCGGCGGTTTCGGCGATGCCCGAGGCGTCGGTGCCGGTGAAGCGGCTGTCGAGGCGTCCGGTGGTCTTCTTCCGGTCGCGCAGCAGCTCCTTGGTGAAGTGCGGTTCGTCGATGCGCAGGTTGGCCAGATCGATGTAGGTCTTGCTCAGTCCGGTGAAGCGGGCCAGCTTGTCGATGACGGCGCTGCGCTCGTCCGCCGACATGCGGTCGCCTTTCGCCAGGGCCTCGGCATATCCGGCGGACGCCCACTGTTCCACTTCGTTCCGCAGCTTTGAAAAATCGTTCTGGAATTCCGGGCCGAGTTTTTTGTGGTACCACGCGGTGGTCGCGTAGGTGGGCAGGTAAAGCGTATAGGGCAGATCGTTGGCGGGCGCGGAGTCGAGGGTCTCGAAACTCAGCACGCTGGAGATCAGCATGATGCCGTTGAAGGCGATGCCGTGCTCGAACAGATAGCCGGAAAGTCCGGCGGCCCGAGTGGTGCTGTAGCTTTCGCCCACCAAAAACAGCGGGGACGACCAGCGCTCGTGGCGTCCCAGATACAGCCGTATGAACTCGCCGACGGACTGAATGTCTTCTCGCACTCCCAGGAACTTGCGTTTCAATTCGTCTTTCGTTGCGCGGCTGTAGCCGGTCCCCACCGGATCGATAAAGACCAGATCGGTCTGGTCGAGCCAGGTAAAGTCGTTATCCACCAGTTGGTAGGGAGGGGCGGGCATCATGCCGTCGGGCTGCATCTTCACGCGCCGGGGGCCGATCGCGCCCAGATGCAGCCACACCGAGGCCGAGCCCGGCCCGCCGTTGAATGAAAATGTCAGCGGGCGATGGTCGCCGGGAGCAACGCCGTCCAGGGTGTAGGCGATAAAGAAGATGTTGGCCTCAACCTCGCCGTCATTGTTGCGGATCGGCATGAGCCCGGTGGTGGCGGTGTATTTCAATTGCTTGCCCGCGGCGTGGACTTCATGGTGCGTGACCACCGGCTCGGGCGCCGCCTCTTTCTTCGTTTCTTTTGCGTCTTTGGTGTCCTTTTCCAGAGGCTTCGGCGCCTGGCCGAAGGCGGGCAAGGCTAGCAGGAAGACGAGAAGCAGGCAGAGCGAAGCGGCGCGGCGAAGCATCATGAAAGCGACTCCAGTGAAAAGGTAATCCGGGCAATTAGACAGGCGAGTTTAACAAATGTCATCGTGGCGCGGGCAAAAGGCAAAACCAGAAATCCTGAAACACGGAGGGAACGGAGGAAAAAACGGAGGACAAGATCTGAGGAAATCAAGGGGTTGTGAGCCGAAGTCGGCTATACCGTGCACTTGCAAGGATCGCGATACTGTCGAACGTACCTCACAACACCATGATTTCCTCAGATATTGTCCTCGTTTTTTCCTCCGTTCCCTCCGTGTTTCAGGATTTCTGGTTTTGACTTTCAAAAAAACAGCCGCGATGAACGCGGCTGGGAGTCGGAGGTGAGATTCTGACTAATCGTGGTCGTGATCACGATCATGCTGGTCGTCGGGGTCGGTGTGTTTTTCCTCGTGGCGGGTGGGCACGATCAGGTTTCGGTCAAGCCGCACTTCGAGCTGGGTGTCTTTGATCAGCCGGATTTCCCGGCGGCTTAGCAATCCTGCGCCGGCTCCGAGGCCAGCGCCGGTGGCCGCGCCGATGGCCGCGGCTTTACCTCCGCCGACGGTGGCTCCGGTGGCTGCTCCGACGCCTGCGCCGATGGCGGCTTCGGTCACAGCCCGGCGGACGTCAGGGCCTTTCCGAAGCAGTTCGCCTTCATTTTCGCTGGATTTAATGGAAGAGTCGCCGGGCACGCCGGTGATGACCCCGATCAACGGCACCCATCCCTTGCGGGTTTCGATTTCGTCGAGGACCAGGAGCAGGCGGGCGCCGGTATAGCCATGTTCAAAGCTGCCGACGTGTCCCTTGATGTGGTGTCCCCGGGGAATCATCAGGCCGCTGGGGGTAACCAGGTCTTCGCGCAGTTCGGCCTTAAAGTGTTCGCCCTGTTCCATTCTGGCGGTATCGACCGTATCTCTGAGCTTGATGATGAAACGGGTGCCTTCGGGGATGGCGTTGGGAGGACCGGGCGGCAGAGCTGTGGTCCCATAAGAATCCGAGGTCGAAGCAGTGCGGGACTGGGTCCCGGGATCGCGAGGACGGGTCTTGAGTTCCGGGCCCGGGTCATTCTGGGCAACGGCGTTCAGAGTCAGCATGGCAAAAACGGTCAGGGCGGCAAGCGTCCAGGATGCTTTCATTGGGGGTACCTCTGTTTTTATCTGGCTTTGTTTATTTTAAGATGCGCGGGAAGATTAAAAAAGGTGCACGCGTTGCCTGGATTTCTTTTTTTCCTCGCATTTTTTCGGTGACCATGGTAACTGTACAAACGGACAGCTTTTACGATAATTATCAAGTGTACGATCAGGCAATTCGTACCTCGAATGTCGGGCTGGAGGGGAGAATGAAAAACTGGTTGCTGCCTGTTATTGTTCTTGGCGTCAGCGGAGTGGGGCTGGCCTGTGCCAGCGACCGCGGCCGGCGCAAAGTTCATTCCTTCTTTGAACGCGTATCGCATGCTCAGGACCCGCTGGCCGAGTTCAATAAGGCTCTCGATCAGCAGCTGGCGAACATCCAGCAGACGCTGGACCAGCTTTCCGAGGCCCTCGAAAACTAGAGCCGCCGAATCCGGCCGGCAAGCCGCCCCGCCCCGGGGCGGAGATTCCGCTTTATTCTTTCCAAAATTACCCCGCAACCTCATTGATTTTGCCCGCCATGCGGACGTCCCTCTGCGTTACGCCCCCGGAATCGTGGGAAATCAGCGCCGTGGTCACCTTGTTATAGCGGATATCGATGTCCGGATGATGGTTGGCCTGTTCGGCCGCCTCGGCGATCCGGTTGACGAAGACCATGGCGGCTTTAAAGTCGGGAAACTCAAAGATCCGCTGAATGGCCTTGCCGTTTTGCCGCCATCCGGGCAGGGCAGTAAGGGCTTTCTGGATTTCAGGGTCGGTAAGAACAGCCATGACATGCACCTCGTGCGAAGAAGATTGGGTAATCGCCAAAATTGGTAACTGAGTCATTGTAAGGCTTTTGACTCATCAGTTTTTCAATTACCCATCTTCTAATTCAATCCGGGTTTGGCCGGAAAGCGTCGTATGTAATAAATTATTCCCGTTGTCATGAATATCCCACTTACCAGCCCCGATCTGACCACCCCGGCTTTTCTGGTAGAGGAGTCGGCAGTGCGGCGCAACTGCGATGCCATGCGCGAGAAGGCGCGGCGTTCCGGCGTAGGGTTTCGTCCGCATATGAAAACCCATAAGACACTGGAAGTTGCCCGGATGCAAACGGGGTCGGAAGGCGGTCCGATTACGGTCTCAACCCTGGCCGAAGCCGAGTTCTTTGCCGCGGGCGGGTTCGACGACATTACCTATGCCGTCCCGGTCAGCCCCGATAAGCTTGCGCGGGTGGCCGCTATCTCCGCCGGAATCAAACGGCTGAATGTTCTAATCGACAGCTTTGAAGCGCTGCGCGCGATGGAAGAATTTCATGCGCGGCACGGAAACGGCTTTCACGTCTTCCTGAAAGTCGATTGCGGATACCATCGCGCCGGCGTTGACCCCGAGTCCCCGGAAAGTGTGCAATTGGCGCAGTCGATGGCCGGCTCGAAGGCGGTCCATTTTGAGGGACTGCTGACTCATGCCGGGCACTCTTACCATGCGCATGGTGTTCAGGAGATCCTCAGGACAGCGGACCAGGAGACTTCGGTCCTGACGCGCTTCAGAGAGCGGCTGGCCTCGCAGGGCATCAGCCACCTGCTGCGCAGTACCGGGTCAACGCCCACAACCTCCGTGGTGGAACGCATTACGGATACCGATGAAATCAGGCCCGGCAACTATGTGTTTTTTGATATGTTTCAGGCGGGCATCGGGGCCTGCGATCTCTCGCAGTGCGCGGTGTCGGTTCTGGCCTCGGTGATCGGGTGTTATCCGCGGTATGGGCACCTGCTGGTGGACGCCGGGGCGCTGGCCCTGTCGAAAGACCCGGGGCCCGATCACATGGATTCAGGATGCGGTTTCGGCGTGGTGTCAGACCTGGAGCTGCGCCGCCTGCCGCTCAAATTGACAGGGCTCTCCCAGGAACATGGCCGGATCGAAGGCCCTGGCGAAGTCATTGCGCGCCTTCCGGTGGGGACGAGGCTGAGGATCATGCCGAATCACTCATGCCTGACCGCGGCCATGTTTGACGCTTACCAGGTGGTGCGCGATGGAATGATCGTGGCTCAATGGAAGCCGGTTCGTGGCTGGTAAGTTTATGGCGGATTTAGTAATTGAGTAATCTGGTAATTGGGTAATTGAAATGCGGCGCGGTTATCAATTACAAAATCACCAAATTACACAATTACCCAATCCGCTCTAAATCCAGGAGTTTTCCAGGGGAATTGCTATTTGGTGTGGGAGGCGAAGGAACTCAGTTCCTTGCCGCTGCTGAGGGGGTAGCTCATGATGTAGATCTGAGAGTTGATCTCCTTCCGCAGGTCTTCCCAGATTGAATCAGGCATCTCCAGAAAAACGCTGACCACGGCCGGATCAAACTGGGCGCCCATACAACGTTTGATCTCCTTGCGGGCGGCGGCGATGGGCTGGGCGGCGCGGTAGGGGCGGTCGGAAGTGATGGCGTCGAGCGTATCGGCGACGGAGAAGATTCTTGCGCCCAGGGGGATTTCGTCGTTCTGCAGCCGCCGGGGGTATCCGGTGCCGTCGAAGCGCTCCTGGTGGGAATAAACGATCTCCGAGGCTTCGGCCAGGAAGGGAATTTTCTTGAGCATCTGATAGCCGCGGAAGCAGTGTTCCCGCATGATCTCGGTTTCTTCCAGAGTCAGAGCGCCGGGCTTGCGAAGGATGGCGTCGGGAATGGCCATCTTGCCGATATCGTGCAGAAAAGCCCCGCGGGCGATGATGCGGATGCGGTCGCCGGAAAGTCCCATGGCCCGGGCGATCGCGATGGTGAAGGCGGTCACGCGCTTGGAGTGGCCTTCGGTCTCGGCGTCTTTCAGGTCGAGCGCGTCCCCGAGCGCTTCGAGCGTGATGTCATAGGAGCGTTCAAGATCGGTCATCGCCTGCCGCAACTGGTCGGTGCGGGCGGCCACCAGGGATTCGAGGTTCGACTGATAGGCCCGGTTTTCGAGCTTCAGGCGGCGGTGTTCGAGCGCGCGGCGGACGATGGCCAGCAACTGCTCTCGTTCGAAGGGTTTAAGCAGGTAGTCATACGCGCCGTTGCGCAGGGCTTCAAGGGCCACCGAGATATCGTGCACGGCGGTGACCATGATGACCAGCATGTCGGGGAATTTTTCCTTGGCCCGTTCGAGCAGCACCATGCCGTCGAGCTCGGCCATCATCAGGTCTGAGAGCACCAGTTCGAATTCGCCGGTGGCATTGAGAATGGCGAGGGCTTCGAGGCCTGAAGCCGCCTGCTGAACGTGGTATCCCGCGGCGCTGAGCATTGACGAGATGATCTCTCGAATGGGCTCTTCATCGTCGACAATCAGTATCCGTTCGGGTTGCTGTGTGGCCATGAAAAGGTACCCGGCTCAATGCTGAAGGAACCGCTAATTTAACCTGGTTGTCCCTTGAAACACAATGCCCTGGGAATCCTTAATCTGTCAGGGGCTATCGGATCATTAGAGTATCCCGAAACGCGCCCCCGAAGAAAGACCGGAAGTACAGCTTTGGGGGTGTACTTTCAGATTCTTCCGAACAGAGCCGCAACCAAAACAAAGTCAAAACCATTAACCTGAAACACGGAGGAAACGGAGGCCTAAAATCCGAGGGAACGGAGAAATTCTACGGGGGCAAATCGAAGAGTCTTGCCACAGACGAAGATGTCAGACCAGCAATATCATTTTTAAAGAATTCCTCCGTTCCCTCAGATTTTTTATCCTCCGTTTCCTCCGTGTTTCAGGTTTATGGTTTTGACCTTGTCTTCCGGAAGCCACGTTACTTTCAGCCAAGCCCCGGGGGCCGCTCGTTCCGCAAAATAATGGCATAAGCGGTAAAAATCCGTGATATACCGGAAGTGCCCGAGAATCCTTTGTTTTGAATTGATTCCAACGAATGTACCCCGAATTGCGATCGGCGCTTTTCGTTCAGGCCAATCTGGTGATGCTCGACGTGCTGGCCCTGTTGATTCTGCTGGCCGGCATGGCGCTGGTGTACCGAAGCTTTCGCGAAAAGTATCTGGTTCCGTGGATGAGCGGCTGGGCCGTTTATACCGGGGCCAAAATCCTGCTCGCGCTGGGAATGTTTCATCAGGGGCCGAGTCTGTGGACGGGCCTGGGCCGCATTGTCTTTCCCGCGGCCGTCGGTCTGCTGAGCGCCGCAGTCCTCTATTATGTGCGGCAATCGCAGCTTCTTCTGCCGGTCGCCATCGCGTCGGGGCTGGCCATGATTCTGGCGGGCGCGGAAATGCCGCTGCCCTCGTGGTCTCCGGTCCTCGGTCTGCTGTATGCGTTCGTGTGGCGGTTCGGATTGTGGATCGCGGTATTCGCTCTGATTCGGCATTTCCAGGGACGGCTTTCCGCTGGTTCGTGGACGCTGGCGGTCATGCTGCTGCTTCTCCACCTCGACCGCGGCCCGCTGCAGCACATCATCGCCAACTACCGCCTTCCCCTGGATTTAGTCGTCGATCTGCTGCTGGGTGTGGGCATGACAATCATGGTGTTCGACGATTCGCGCGCGCAGATCGAACGCATGAATGCCCTGAACAGAATCAGCCGGGTCATTTCCGATTCCGACGATTTTGAGCCGGTGGCGGATGCGGCGCTGGGCGAACTGATGCGCAGTTGCGGAGCAAAAGCCGCCTGGTTTCGGGCGCTGAAAGATGAGAAGCTGCAGATCGTCGTGCAGCGCGGCCTGGACGAATCGGCGACCCGGCAGCTTCGGGACATCGACCAGAACAGCAGCAAAAGCGGCCGGGCACTGCGGGAAGGCGAGGTCACGCTTCTGCGGATCGAGGACGTACCGCCCGAAGACTGCGCGCTGCTCCGGCAGCTGGGTTTTCATCACCTGATGGTGGTCCCGGTGATCGGCAAGAACGCCCCCATCGGGGTCCTGGTGCTGGGGCAGGGCGGCGCTCGCAGCTACTCCGAGGACGAAAAGAACTTTCTGAAATCGGCGGCCAGCGGGTGGTGCTGCAACCCTGCGAGGCGGTGCTGCCCGGAGGCGGCATTACCTGGAAGGAATGCCCGTATTGCGCTGAAACCGCGCCCGCCACCGATAAGGACCCCTGTTTCGGCGGCTACTGCGTGGTTTCGACCTCGGCCTATTCCGGACGCGACTCCGCGGGCGGCAGAGTGCACGTGATCAAGGATGTCACCGGCGAGCGGATCGCCGAAGAGCGCTACAAAATCCTCTTCGATCAGATGCAGGAGGGCGTGTTCGTTTCGTCGCCCGAAGGCCGCATTCTCGACTGCAACAACGCATTCCTGCACATGCTCGACTACAGCAGCAAGGAAGAGATGCTGACCATCGACGCGGCGCGCAGCCTCTATGCCAACCCCGACGACCGCGGCAAATTTCTTGCCGAGATGGCCAGCCACGGGTTTGTCAGGAACTTCGAATATGTCATGCGGCGCCGGGACGGTCAGTACATTACGGTGATCGAGAGCAGCTTCGCCACCATGACCCCCGGCGGCGAGGTGGAGCGTTACCAGGGTGTGGTGCTCGATGTGACCGAGCAGAAGAAGGCGGAAGATGAAGTCCGCCGGCGCAACCGCGAACTGCACGTGCTGAACAATATCGCCGTCACTTTCAATCAGTCGTTCAATCTGGATGAGATTCTGCAGCTCTCCATGCTGCAGGTGGTGGACCTGTTCTCGACCGACACCGCGGCGGTCTATGTCTTCGAGGAAGACACGGGCTCGATGCGCCGGAAGGCCGGGTATGGGCATCGCAGCGAATGGGTGCTGCAAACGGATTCGTTTCCCCTGCCGCAGGAATTCATTCAGTTCGTCCTGCAGACCAAGATGGAAGTCGTGACCCGGCGCGATACGCCCGTGTTTCCCGCGGTGATCAGGCAATATGTGGAGTTGGAAGGGCTGCAATCGTGGCTGTGGGTCATTTTGTGGCGCAAGGACAAAATCCTGGGCATGCTGGGCACCAGCAGCCGCACCCTGCGCGAATTCACCGCCTCGGAAACCAAGGTGCTTCTGGCCGTCGCCGGACAGCTCGCGACCACCATTGAGAAAATCAAGCTCTACGAAGAGGCCCGCAAGGCCTACGACGACCTGAGCCGCACCCAGGAGCAGTTGCTGCAGAGCGAAAAAATGTCGGCCGTGGGGCAGATGATCTCCGGCGTGGCCCATGAGCTGAACAACCCGCTGACGGCGATTCTGGGCTATTCGCAGCTTCTCGAAAGCGAAGATATCGGAACGCGCGTGCGTTCCTACCTTCAAAAACTGCAGAAGCAGGCGCAGCGGATGCAGAAGATCGTCCAGAACCTGCTCTCGTTCTCGCGCCAGCACAAGCCGCAGCGCATCCATGCCGATCTTCGCAGCGTGCTCGAAGACACCCTCGCCCTTCGCGACTTTGAACTGAAGGGCAACGACATCGCCGTGGAGCGCCACTTCGACGCCACTCTGCCCCTGGTGGTGGCCGATCCGCACCAGCTGGAGCAGGTGTTTCTCAACATCATCAATAACGCCACCGACGCCATGCTGGAGAAGGCGAAGAGCGGAATTCTGCGGATTGCCATCTTCGGCGATGACGGCCACGTGGTGACCGAGTTCCACGATTCCGGCCCCGGCATCGCCGACCCCAAGCGTGTCTTCGATCCGTTTTATACGACCAAGGGCGTGGGCAAAGGCACCGGACTGGGGCTGAGCATCTGTTATGGAATCATCAAAGAGCACGGCGGCGAGATCGAAGCGCTGAACCATCCTCAGGGCGGGGCGCTCATTCGCGTCAGGATTCCGGCCGCCGTGGGCGGAAAGCCGCTCACCGAAGGCGACCGCATTCTGGCGCGGCGTGAAGCCCGGCTCGCGGGTCGCGTGCTGCTGGTGGATGGCAAACAGTCGGTCCTCGATTTTGAGCGCAACGCTCTGACCGCCGCCGGGCTGGAGGTGACGACCCTCTCCTCCGTCGAGAGCGCGATGGATGTGCTGCAGAGAGACAGCTTCGATGTGATCTTCCTCGACGGCAGCATCGCCGGCTCCATGACCAGCGAGCAGCTCTTCAAGTGGATACAGGACACCCGCCCCGATCTCGGATCGAGGACGGTATTGATGCGCTCCAACGGCCCCGAAAACGACGTGCGGGTCTTTATCTATTCCAGCAAAATACTCTGCATGGTCAATCCCCTCGAAGTCTCTGCTCTGCTGGGAGTGGTGCGCAGGGTGCTGAGGGATACGAGGGCGAGCGTGATACTGCCCTAGAAAAAGATTGGGTAATTGCCAAAATTGGTAATTGAGTAATTGAAAACCTTTGACTCCGCAGGTTTTCAATTACCCAATTACCAATTTTGGCAATTACCCAATCTTGAGCAATTCTCGGCTAATGATCTCCTTCGTCCCTCTCACCCTCGTCCCGCTCACCAGCGCGCGCGCCAGCGGTTTTGTTCCGGCGAGGCTGAGGGCTATCGAGCGAAGCCAGTGGGGCGCGGTGAGTATGCGGCGCACCCAGGCGGAGTGGCGGAAGGCCGGGGCGAGGTGCCGGAAGTAGCTTTCGCGATAAGCGGCGTGGGCCTGATCGAGCGTGGTCTCGCCTTTGAGGAAGGGAAGCACCGCCCGTCCGGCGAGGGTGCCGCTGTGCAATGCGAGGGAGATTCCGTCGCCGGTGTAGGGATCGATGAAGGCCGCGGCGTCTCCGGCCAGCATCATGCCTCCCGATTCTGTCCGCGGCGGCTGAAAATGGACTCCGGAGGTGGTGAGCGGCGTGAACAGCGGCTGCCATGCGCGGCTGCGCTGTTTGAGTTCCGGATGCATCGTCAGCACTTCATCGAGCGAACGGGCGACATCGGCCCGCACCAGAGCGCAGGCGTTGACGGACCTGTCGGACATCGGCGTTACGCCGCAGTAGCCGCCATCGAAGAAATAGAGATCGACGGATAGCGGGGGAGCGTCTTCGGTGAAGTGGGCCTTTACGCCAATCCACTTTTCTCCGGGTTTCTTTGCATCGCCCGCCGGCCGGCCAAGCTGCGACCATCGCCCTGTGGCATTGACGACCGCGCGGGCCGTGAACGCGCCGGTGGCCGTCGTGACCGTGAAGCCGCCGGAGCGCTCGACCTTCTGAATGGCCACGCCTTCCTCGGCCCGCGCGCCGGCGCGGCGCGCCGCCTGAAGCAATTCGAAATCGAGTTCCGAGCGGGAGACGCTGCGCGCGGCGGGTGCGATGGGCAGCCGGGCGCGCCGGCCTTTATAAAAAATGCGCGAGGTCGCCACCGGCGGATGATCCTCAAATTTCGCCTCGCCCAGCAGCCATTCCAGCAATCCCAGCGATTCGGGGGAGACGAACTCTCCGCAGACCTTATGTCGCGGGAACCGGTCTTTTTCCAGCAGCAGGACGCGCGCGCCGCCCCGCGAAGCGGTGATGGCGCAGGCGGCCCCCGCCGGACCGGCTCCGGCCACGATCAGGTCGTAGTTCTGCAGATAGTAGTCGTGCGTTTCCACGCGATGACTCCCATGCGAAATAAATAATGCTCCCTGACTTCGACCGCCTGTGCGGGCAGGTCGGCGAGCATCTCTTTGATCTCTTTGACCGTATAGGCCCTCCGCACCGAGGCCACGGCATCGTGCCGGGTGATGCGGCTGCGATAGATCGGCCGGCCTATCCGCGAAATGAGCAGGTGCAGAGGGTGTCGAATCAGGTCGTTGATGACTACCGCGTGGCGGGCCACCCGCAATGCGTCCCGGACGAATGCGACGATCTCCGGGGGTTCAAGATGGTGCAGGAACAGGCAGCAGCCCACCACGTCGAAGCTGTTGTCGCGAAAGGGCAGATGCAGCGCGTCGCCGCAGACCGAATCGAGACCGGAATCCATATGAGTTTCGGCGCGGTCGAGGACGACCGGCCTGACCGGCAGACCCTTCTCCGCGAGCGCCGCGATGGTGCGGGTTGCCAGTCTTCCCTGGCCCCCGGCCACATCGAGCCACGAAAGAGATTTCAGCTTCCGCGCCGTGGCCACCGACATCAGTAAATCGGCCATCGTGCCCACTCCGCCATAGTAGCGGTTGAACATCTCCAGATCGGCCAGCGAACCGGCCACCTCCTCCGGAGTGCCGGCATCGGTGTCAAGCAGCTCCGGAATGACCACGCGCTTCATAGGTGAACCTTACCTGACCTGCAATCTCGTTTGTGTTTCTCTAAGGACACCCATCTCTTTATTGTTTTTCCTTTGCGCCTTAGCGTCCTTTGCGATGAAACGCTTTTTGGCCGGATACCGCTACACCCTGGCCAGCTCTTCTTCCAGCAGTTGCTTGTTGTAAAGCTCGGTGTAGTACCCGTTGCGCGCGATCAATTCCTCATGGGTGCCGAGTTCCACGATGCGGCCCTGATGCAGCACGGCAATGCGGTCCGCGTTGCGCACCGTGGAAACGCGGTGCGAGATGAAAATCGTGGTGCGTCCCCGCATGATCTGGCGGAGATGGTTGAGAATCTTCTCTTCCGTGTAGGTGTCGACGCTGGAGAGAGCGTCGTCGAGCACCAGGATGCGGGGGTTGCGGATAATGGCGCGCGCGATGGCCGACCGCTGTTTCTGCCCTCCGGAAAGCGTGATGCCGCGTTCGCCGACGATGGTCCCGTACCGCTCGGGGAAACTCTCGATGTCGGCGGCGATGTTGGCCGCTTCCGCGGCCAGGCGGACCTGTTCGTCGCCGGCATTCTCCACGCCGAAGGCGATGTTTTCGCGCACCGTGTCGCTGAACAGAAAAGTCTCCTGCGGCACATAGCCGATATTGTGTCGCAGCATGGCCAGCGGATAGTCGGTGACCGGCCGGTCGTCAATCAGCAGCGCTCCTCCCATGACATTGAAGATACGGGGAATCAGGCTGACCAGCGTGGTTTTGCCCGAGCCGGTGGGGCCGACAATGGCCAGGCTGCTGCCGGCGGGAATCCGCAGGTTGATGTCGTGCAGCACGGGCGTGCCGTTGTAGCTGAAATTCAGATTGCGGAATTCAATTGCACCGGCGACAGTTTCGCTGTCGGTGAGGTCCGTGGCCGGCTGGTCGGCGATCTCCGGCTGGGCCGAAAGAATCTCGTTGATGCGGGCCATAGAGGCGGTACCGCGCTGAAAGATGTTGAGCACCCAGCCCAGGGCGATGATCGGCCAGGTGAGCTGGATCATATAGGTGTTGAAGGCGATGAACTGCCCGACGGACATGCGATGGAGCAGCACTTCGCGTCCGCCCAGCCAGATGACCATGACCACCGCCAGGCCGAGCATGGTTTCCAGGCTCGGCCAGAGCATGCCCATCAGGCGGGCCAGAGGCAGGCTGCGGGCGACGTACTCCAGGTTCGATTTCTCGAAGAGCGCGATTTCCGCATCTTCCTGGGCATAGGCGCGCACCACGCGCGCCCCGGAAAAGTTTTCCTGGGCGCGGGCAGAGATTTCGGAGAACTGCTCCTGGATTTTTTCAAAGCGTTCGTGGATCTTTCTTCCGAAATATTGAATGGTCACGCTGGCCAGCGGCAGCGGCACGAACGCGTAGAGCGTCAGCCGGTGGCTGGTGCGCCACATGAAGATCAGGGCGGCGGCGGTAAATACCAGGGTGTTGGCCGAGTACATGATGGCCGGACCCAGCAGCATGCGCACCGCGTTGAGATCGTTGGTGGCGCGCGCCATGATGTCGCCGGTGCGGTTCTTCTGGAAATAGGACCAGGAAAGCGATTCCAGATGCCGGAAAAGATCGTTGCGCAGATCGAATTCGATCTCGCGCGATATGCCGATCACCAGCCAGCGGGTCAGGAACTGAAAGATGCCCTTGCTGAACGCAATGAGCAGCAGCAGCAGGCAGTAATTCAGCAACTGGCGGCGGGAAGCCCCATTGTTGAGTCCGTCCGTGGCCCGCTGGATCACCTGGGGGAAAAACACCCAGATGGCATTGGTCAGCAACACCGCGGCGGCCCCGATACACATCGTGCCCCGGTACTTCCACAGATACGGATACAGCGGTTTCAGGGTCTTCAACATGACTCAAGACGATTCTAACAGCAGCACTCAGCACTCAGCATTCAGCACTCATTCAGCACTCAGCCATGAAACATTTTCGAGGTATCGAAAGATCTTATCCGCCAGGACGACGCAGGGTTGCTCCATTCGGGCCGCCAGAATGTTTCATGGCTGACTGCTAAGTGCTGACTGCTGAGTGCTGGTCTTCCTACGACGGCGTTTTCAGAATCATATACGCCCCGGCCATCGCGAAGATCACATCCGGCGACCACGCCGCGACCGATGGCGGCAGCTGGCTCACGTTGCCCATGGCCTCGAACAATCCGGAGATCACGTAGTAGCCCACCGCGATCAGCAGAGCGATGGTAATTCCCGTGAGAGCGCCGCTTCTTCCGGCGGAGAGCGCGAAGGGCACCGCCAGCACCGCCATGACCAGCGTGATCAGCGGATAGGCGAGTTTCTTGTGAAGCTGCACGCGCAGCCGCACCACGTCGAAGCCGCTCTGCTGCAGATCGCGGATGTAGCCTTGCAGCTCGTCGTAGTTCATCTCCGACGACTGGCGGACTTCCTTTTTGAAATAGCCGGGCTGCTCGTTCAATTCGGCGAAGGTGGCGACGTCGAAGCGGCGGAAGTCTTCGATGGCCGAGCCCCGGAAGGAGCGCACCCAGCCCCGGGTAAAGGCCCACTGTTGCAGGACGGTATCCCACCGGGCGCGGGTGGCGTAGATGCGTTTGGTGATCTGAAAGGTCTTCGGGTCGTATTCAAATACCGAGATGCTGCCGAACTGGTCGCGGTCGGGGTCGTGGAATTCGTAGTAGTAGATGCTGTTGTTCTGGCCGAGAATCCATTTGCGGTCGGGGCGCAGATACGTCTGGGGCGGACGTCCCTTGATGCTGTTGCGCAGCGTTTCCTGCCGCTTGTTGGCTGTGGGCAGGTAGTACTGCTCCAGCATGAACAGCCCGCCCGCCAGAAAGGCGGCAATCACCATGACCGGAATGATCGCCCGATAGATGCTGATGCCGGTGGCTTTCATGGCGGTCAGTTCGTTGGTCTTTTGCATCAGACCCAGGGTGACCAGCACCGCCAGCAGCACCGCCAGGGGCGTGACCTGGTACAGCATCGAAGGCGCCACATTGAGCAGATACGATCCGCACGCGAGCCATCCGGGCTTGTTTTTTAAGATGTCCGACAGCAGCTCGAATAAAGTAAAGATCAGCAGCAGCGCTTCGAAGCTCAGCAGGATGATGGCCAGATTGCTCAGAAAATTGCGCAGCACATAGTCGTCGAGAATCAGCGGGAAGCGCTGGCTGAAGAAGCGCTGGCGGGTTGGAGCGCCGACTTCCTGCGGCTGTTTGCGGAAGCGCCAGGCCGTCAGGCGCTTGAACTGCTCGCTCGCCATCTGTCCCAGTCCGAGTTCGATCGGCATCCGGTCGACGCGCCACAGCAGAAACGTGCCGATCACGGCGAAGACGAAGTTGGCCATCCACACCCCGACCACTGCGGGCAGCTTGCCGCTCCGCGCCAGCGACTGGCCCGTCAGGGAGATGAAGTAATAGATGAAGACGAGAACAATGGTCAGGACAAAGCCCGCGCCCTTGCCGCCCTTTTTCGACGACAGGCCCAGCGGAATGCCGATCAGCACCAGCACCAGACAGGCGGAGGGCAGGGCGAAGCGGCGGTTGAATTCGATCCAATAATAGCGGGCAATGTCTTTTTTCGGTGAGTGCGCGAGGTTGAGAAGTTCGCGGGTGCTGAGCTGGGTCACCGGAGGCAGGTCCGTTGCCGGTTTTTGCGGGGGCGGGGCCGTCAGCACGGTCTCCATTTCGCCGAAGGTCTGAATCGTGTACTGGTCGGGGGCGGTGACGTTGACTTCGTGCAGCTCGCCGTTCATGAGGTGCAGGCGGATGCTGTCTTTATCGCCGCTCACCACGGCGAGCTGCGCCACGGTAATCTTCACGGCGCCGGGCGTGGCGGTATCGGCGCGAAAGATATTTTTCCACACGGCAGCCCCGGAAGCGCTTCCCGCATCCTGAACGTAGACCACCGAGTTTTTGAGGTCTTCGTTGAACACGCGGGGTTGCACTTCAAACGCCGCCTGGGAAGAGGCCATGCTGTTGGTAAGCGAGGCCAGCGCGGCGGCGGAGCGGGGAGCGATCGCGGCGTTGTTGACCAGCGCCAGAATCCACGCGACAATGCCGAATATCGCCGTAATTTTAAGGAACGTGACGGTGCCCACCCCGGCGGCGCGCATGGCGGTCACTTCGCTGTCGGCGGCCAGGCGGCTCAGCCCAATGAGAATCCCCACCAGCACCCCCATGGGGATGGTCACGGAAAAGGCGGAAGGCAGAATCAGAAAGAACAGCTGGGCCACGCTGGGAACCGAGGCGCTGTTGCGGACTACCAGCTCCAGGATGGTGCTCAGGCCGCGCATAAAAATGACGAACGTGAACACCGCGGTCCCGATGAGGCCGTGGGATAGCACTTCTTTCAATATGTAGCGCGTCAGTATGCGCACGGGAGTCTGTGAAAAGTCTATCAGATGGCTTTGCTGTGGTATTAATGGAAAGCTGATTATGGCGTCCATTCGATTCATTTTTCTCTGGCATATGCACCAGCCCTATTACAAGGACC
>WNFG01020065.1_pt1 | contig 16322 bp, 21 predicted proteins | sample 5400431 | NCBI WGS metagenome assembly WNFG01 (sample SAMN13153346, study PRJNA577476) | soil metagenome | isolation source: 120 cm saprolite under Douglas fir tree site 2 hole 3 replicate 2 | place: USA:California | collected 2015-04-18 | reverse complement strand
TTGGATTTGATGAAAATGCTGCACGATGTACCTGACTCGACGTGAAGCGGCTCACACGGTCCGCGCACCTCTTGCGGCTATCCTCCCTCCTGCGTGCGTCGATGTGATGACGCACATTCGAAGGGAAGACCACAATGCGCTTAGCAGCCTTGACGTTGATCAGCTCCTTGGCTCTGGCCGCGGTCCCCGCGGTGGCAAATGCCGCCCCCGCAATTCCGAACGTCTCCGCGCCGATTTCCGTGACCCTGATGCAGGTGTCGGGCGGCTGCGGTCCGGCGTTCCATCCCAATCCCTGGGGCTACTGCGTGCCGAACAATTACGCCTACGGCGGATATCACGGCTACTACGGCCCCCATTATGGCTGGGGCTACCACCATCCCTATTGGCACCACTGGTAGACCTACCAGCGCGAAAGCGCGCTATCTTGCCGGGGCGATGACTGAGATAAGCCGGCATTAGCCGGCGACCGAGGCGGGCCTCGACGCTGAAACCCCGGCGGACAACCGCCGGGGTTTTCGTTCAAGACGACCGTATGTCGGCAACGCCGCGCGAGGTGCGCATCGTCGGTGCTCAGCGCGCCGCGCGGACCGCGTTTGGTGGGCGCGACAGGGATTGAACCTGTGACCCCACCCGTGTGAAGGGTCGATGATTTCTGTGGTCAGTCTGCTGTCGCTCCGTCGCATTTGGCTCGGGCTTCTCGCGCTCGCGGCGTTTTCCACGCCGGGGCTCGCGGACCAGCGTATCACGACGCGGTTCGAGATGTTCGGCTTTGCCAGGATAGGCGTCCTGACGCTGCGGAACCGGATCGAGCAGAGCGGCGAGCGGTATACGATCACCACCGATTACGCGACGAAGGGCCTCGCCAGCGTGTTTGTTGACCTGACGACCCATGCCGAGGTTCGCGGCCGGCTGATCCCGGGCTCGGCGCAGCCCGAGTGGTTCCGCAACGACAGCCGCCGCAACGGGGCCGAACGCCACAGTCGCGTCGATTATCGTCCCGACGGCGCGGTCGACGCGGCATCGACGACACCCTCGTTGGAGCCGCTGCCGGCTGCCGCGATGCGCGACACGGTCGACAACCTGACCGCCTACCTCCGGCTCGAGCGCCAGCTCGCCCGCACCGGCAGCTGCGTGCTGACCGCGCGCGTCTTCGACGGCCGCCACGCCTACGACCTGGTCTTCGCCGATGCCGGGCGGGCGGTGCTGTCGCCGGCCGGCGGCCAGCATTTCTCGGGCAACGCCATCGCCTGTCGCATGACGCGCCGTTATCCGGCCGGCATCGCTGATACGGAGAAGGACGAGGGGGCTCGGCAAGGAACGATCTGGTACGCCCGGCTGCTGCCCGGCGATTTGATGGTCCCGGTACGGATGGAAATGGATACGCAGCTCGGCGTGGTCGAGGGTTATCTGGCCGAGCTGCACGGCGAGGGCGTCGATCTCACGCTGATGGACTGAGCGCCAAGAGCTGTCAAGGCACCGTGCTGGACGCCGCCGACCCCGCATGACAGCATCTTGGAATGGTTCCTGCGCGTTGGTTTGCGCTATCGCCGATTGGCGGGTTGCTACTCGTGGTCGGTGCCGCCCTGGCGCAGTCGCCTCCCCAGAGCGACCGGGTCGCGATGCGCTTCGAGGTGTTCGGCCGCGCCGGCCTCCATGTCCTGACCAATCGCACCGAAATCGACGAGGTCGGCGAGCGCTACTCGGTCGCGTCCGAGCTGACGACCCGCGGGCTGACCGGCCTCCTTGTCGACCTGGCGGACCACTCCAAGGTGCGCGGCCGGCTTACCGCCAATTGGGCTCTGCCGGAAGCCTTCAGCAGCGAGGTCCGACGCAATGGCGAGGATCGCCGTGACCGTGTCGACTACCGCGATGACGGCAGTATTGAGGGCAGCGCCTCGCCGCCGCCGATCACGCCGATCGCCCAAGTGCAAATGCGCGGTACGGTCGACGCTTTGACCGCCTTTTTCCTGGTCGAACGCCAACTCGGCCGCGGCGGCGACTGCACGCTCGTCATTCCGGTTTACGATGGGCGCCGCCGCTACGACCTGCGCTACACCGATCGCGGAGAGCAGATCTTGTCGCCGGCCGGCGGCCAGCGTTTTGAGGGTGCGACCCGCGTCTGCGATATGAAACGCACAGAGATCGCCGGCTTCCCGGCCGATCCGAAAGAGAGCGAGGGCGCCCGGAAGGGCACGATCTGGTTCGCCAGGCTGGTGCCCGGCGATCTGCTGGTGCCGGTGCGCTTTGAACTGGAGACGGAAATCGGACAGGTGACCGGCTATCTCGCCGAGTTGCGTGGCCGCGGCGTCGACCTGCGCCTCATGGAGTAAGCCCGAGCGGTAGGGCGCGAACTACGGCCGTTTACCGCGTGCCTTCCGTGGTACCGAGACGCATGCGCCAGCGCGAGGAACCTTTTCCGGTGGCCACCGGCTCGCGGCCTGCAGCAGGTTCCGGGGCGGCTTCCGCTTCGGTGCTCTGCTCGACAGTGGTCTTCCCGTTCGTCGAGCTGCTCTGCTCGCTCGCACTATCGACGGCAACCGCTTCCGCCGCTGGCTCCGGGTCGGCAATGGTCACCGACGGCTCATCTTGCCCTTTGAAATTCGACACAAAATTTTCCGCGGCGCGCTCGAACGTCTCGATGGCGGCAATATCGGCCTCAAGCTGCTTCATCTCACTGTCATAGTGAGCCTTGATTGCGGCACGCCGACCTTTGAGTTCCTCTTTCGCTCGCTGAATGTCGTCCCCGGTCAGGTTCCACATGGCGGTAGATCTCGATCTCGTGGGCCGTCGATGCAGTCGAACGGCTATCAGGTCAGCAACTGACCAATTAATGACACAGATTGCCGATCGAATTGGCGGAAAAAAATACATCCGCATGACCGCGTTCGCAACAGCCCGAAATGGTCGAGCGGGGATATGACAACGTGAGGCGCGGCGTACCTCCTCAGATTCATGGCGTGAGCCCGAGCCGTTCGAGCGTCGCCGGCAGCTCGGCGAAATGGTCGAGCAGCGCGTCGGCGCCGAGCGTCTCCGGGGCGACCCGCGCATAGCCGTAGCGCATCAGAACGAGCGGCACCGAGGCGGCGTGCGCGACGGCCGCGTCGTTTTCGCTGTCGCCGATCATCGCGGCACGCCCGGCGCTGCCGTCGAGTTCGGCGATCAGGCTGAGCAGATGGCCGGGGTTGGGCTTTTTGACGGGATAGTGGTCGCCGCCGGCGACACCGTCGAACAGCCCGGCCAGGTCGAGCCCCTCCAGGACTGCTAGCGTTGCCTGCTGCAATTTGTTGGTGCACACCGCAGTGCGATAGCCGCGCCGGCGCAGCGCCGCCAGGGTTTGGCTTCATAGATCTGGATATAGCGCGGCAACGCCTCGGCCGCCTCGGCATCGTCGCCGCCGCGCGCCCTAAAGCCGCGGGCGACCAAGGCCGGCACCCCGTCGCCGACCATCGGCGCCACTTCCGAGCGCGCCAGCGGCGCATAGCCGCGCTCGCGCAACACTTTATTAAGCGTATTGGTTAAGTCTGGGACACTGTCAACCAGCGTACCGTCGAGGTCGAAGACCAGCAGAAAATGTGCCATCGCTTCAACTCTGCGCCAGGCCAATCATACTGCGCAACAATCTGTGTGTTGGCAGGGTAGGAGGCTGTGTGAGAACCTTAGCCCAATGATCGCGTTTCGTTCGTCATGAGCCAATCCCGCTTTGCCGCCATCATCCTCGCCGCCGGCGAGGGCACCCGCCTCAACTCGGCGCGCCCCAAGGTCCTCCATGAGATCGCCGGGCAGTCGATGATCCGCCACGTCATCGACGTGCTGCGTCCGTTCGATCCGGCCGTGACCATTGTCGTCGTTGGCCGCGACATGGATTCGGTCGCCCAGGCCGTCGCACCAGTGCCGAGCGTCGTTCAATCGCCGCCGCGCGGCACCGGCGACGCGGTGCGTGCAGCGAGCCCAGAACTGGCGGCTCGCCTCGCCCAGGGCGGCATTTCCGATGTTGTCGTGCTGTTCGGCGACACCCCGCTGTTGCGCGCCGAAACGATTGCCGAGCTGCTCGACACCAGGCGTCGCGCGCCGCAGGCGGCGGTCGCGGTCGCCGGCATGCGGCCGGCAGATCCTGCACCCTATGGCCGCCTCGTGCTCGGCGATGACGGCGCGCTGCTGCGCATCGTCGAGGCCAGGGATGCCAGCGTCGAGGAACGGGCAATCGGGCTGTGCAACGGCGGCATCATGGCGCTCGATTCGCGCCATGCCTTCGACCTGGTGGACCGAATCGGGAACGACAACGCCAAACGCGAATTCTACCTGACCGACATCGTCGCGATCGCCCGCGCCCAAGGCCTCTCCTGCCGGGTCGCTGAATTGCCGGCCGCGGAGCTGCTTGGGGTCAACACCCGCGCCGAATTGGCCGCCGCGGAAGGGCTGATGCAGGAGCGGCTGCGGCGTCGCGCGATGGAGGCGGGCGCAACGCTGATCGCGCCCGAGACCGTGTTCCTCGCCTCGGATACCGAGCTCGGGCGCGATGTCGTCATCGAGCCGAATGTCGTCTTCGGCCCCGGCGTCAGGATCGCCGACAATGTCCGGATCCGCTCGTTCTCGCATCTCGAAGGCGCTGATATCGCCTCGGGCGCGATCGTCGGCCCGTTTGCCCGGCTGCGCCCCGGCGCGGTGCTCGAGGCCGATGTCCATGTCGGCAATTTTGTCGAGGTCAAGGCATCCCGGCTCGGCGCCGGCGTCAAGGCCAGTCACCTCTCCTATCTCGGCGACAGCGACATCGGGGCGGGGACCAATATCGGCGCCGGCACGATCACCTGTAACTACGACGGCTTCAGTAAATTCCGCACGGTCATCGGCGAGCGCGCGTTTATCGGCTCGAACACCGCGCTGGTCGCGCCGGTTACGGTCGGCGACGGCGCCTATGTCGCAACCGGCAGCGTCGTCACCTCGGATGTTCCGGCCGACGCGCTGACGATCGCGCGCGCCCGGCAGGTCGACAAGCCGGGGCGCGCCGCCGCGCTCCGGGCCCAGCTGAAAGGGAAGAAAGGTTAAAGGTTAATGTGCGGCATCATCGGGATCATCGCCAAGGAGCCAGTCGCGGCCGAGCTGATTGAGGGGCTACGCCGCCTCGAATATCGCGGCTATGATTCAGCTGGCGTCGCGACCCTGATCAACGGCCGCATCGAGCGGCGCCGCGCCGAGGGCAAGCTCGCCAACCTCGTCACCCGGCTCAAAAACGAGCCGGTGCACGGCACGATCGGTATCGGCCATACGCGCTGGGCGACGCACGGTCAGCCGACCGAGGGCAACGCCCACCCGATCGCCACCGATCGGGTCGCCATCGTCCACAATGGCATCATCGAGAACTTCCAGGCGCTGAAGCGCGAGCTTGCCGGGCTCGGCTACCAGTTCCATACCGAGACCGACACCGAGGCGGTGGCGATCCTGGCGACGCATCATCTGACCCAGGGGCTGACGCCGGCGCAGGCGGTGGCGCGCACGCTCGAACGGCTCGAAGGCGCCTTCGCCCTCGTGTTCCTGTTCGCCGGCGAGCACGATCTGTTGATCTGCGCCCGCCGCGGCAGCCCGCTCGCGATCGGCTATGGCGATGGCGAGATGTTCGTCGGCTCCGATGCGCTTGCGCTGGCGCCGTTGACCCGCCGCATCACCTATCTCGAAGAAGGCGATTGGGCCGTTGTGACCTCGCGCAAGGTCGCGATCTTCGACCAGGAGAACCGCAAGGTCGCGCGTGCGGTGCGCGAGACCGCGCTCTCCGGCGCCCTAATTGGCAAGGGCAATTACCGTCATTTCATGCAGAAGGAGATCTTCGAGCAGCCGGCGGTGATCGGCGATACGTTGCACGCGCTGATCAATCCGGTGAGCCGCACGATTCACCTGCCCGAACTTCCCTTCGCCCTCGGCGACATCGGCAAGATCACGACGCTGGCCTGCGGCACCGCGCATCACGCCGGGCTCATTGCCAAATATTGGCTGGAGCGGATCGCCCGCATCCCGGTCGAAGCCGACATCGCCTCGGAGTTCCGCTATCGCGCACCGGCGATGCCAAAGGACGGCGCTGCGCTCGTCATCTCGCAATCGGGCGAGACCGCCGACACGCTGGCGGCGCTGCGCTATTGCCGCGAGGCTGGACAGAAGATCATCGCAATCGTCAACCAACCGGAAAGCACGATCGCGCGCGAGGCCGACATCGTGTTGCCGACGCTGGCCGGCCCGGAGATCGGCGTCGCCTCGACCAAGGCCTTCACCACCCAGCTCGCGGTGCTGGCGGCGTTTGCCGTCGCAATGGCGCGGGCGCGCGGCACGATCGATGCCGAAGGCGAGGCGGCGCTCGCCGGCCAGCTCGCCGAGATCCCGTCGCGCGCCAGCGAGGTCTTGAACCATGACGAGCGCATCCAAGAGATCGCGGCCGAGATCGCGCTTGCGCGCGACGTACTCTATCTCGGGCGCGGCACCGCCTATCCGCTGGCCCTCGAAGGGGCGCTAAAACTCAAGGAGATCTCCTACATCCATGCCGAAGGCTACGCCGCCGGCGAGATGAAGCACGGCCCGATCGCCCTCACGATCTGTTCGAGAAGACCTTGTCGAATGTCGAGGAGGTGATGGCGCGCGGCGGCCGGGTCGTGATGATCTCGGATGCCGCCGGGGTAGCGCGGCTCGAAGGCCGCCTCGCTTTCGGCATCGCCGTGCCGCATTGCGCGCCCTTTGTCGCGCCGCTCCTCTACGCGATCCCGATCCAGCTCCTCGCCTACCACGTCGCAGTGCTTAAAGGCACTGATGTCGACCAGCCGCGCAACCTGGCGAAGAGCGTCACGGTCGAGTAGCGGGTTTCCCGACCGTTGCACATGCGGCGCAGTCGACGTAGCTTCAAACCATGAAACCGGCTGTCATCTGTCGCCGCCCGGACGTGATAGGCGGCACGCCCGTCTTCTGCGGGACCCGAGTCCCAGTCCAGACCTTGCTGGATTATCTGGAAGCCGGCGAGTCGATTGACGAATTCCTCGCTGGTTTCCTGTCGGTGACGCGCGGGCAGGTCATCCGATTTTTGGAGGACGCCTAATCTCGCTAATACCGTCATCCCGGCGGAGGCCGGGATCCATTTTTCAGCCGAGCCGGGCGCGGATGAGTGGATCCCGGCCTGCGCCGGGATGACATGCATGTTGGAGGATCACGTGAGCACCGTCGACCAGCAGAAGATACGGCGCTCGCGGACCGGACTGATCGCGCATGACCCGGCGCTGGCGCAGCCCGGGTACACCTTGTTCGCGCCGATGTCCGGTGAGGGCACGGTCTGTTTGATCGACATGGCGGGCGAGCTTGCCCATAGCTGGAAAATGCCGCACCGGCCGGGTCTCTACGGCTACCTGCTCGACAACGGGCACCTCTTCTACAGCGGCAAGATGATGGAGGATTTCGACCGGTTCGAGGCTTGGCTGCGCTTCAAGGCCGGCGCCGCGATGGAGGTCGATTGGCACGGGCGGATCCTCTGGGAGGTGCGCCATCCGGACCACCACCACGATGCCCGCAAGCTGAAGAACGGCAATGTCCTGTTGCTCTGCCTGCGCCCATTGCCCGCCGCGATCGCCCACCGCGTCCAGGGCGGATTGCCGGGCACCGAGGCGGAGGGTGGGATCATCTACGCCGACTACCTGCTCGAAATGACGACATCTGGCGAGGTCGTCTGGGAATGGCGCAGCTGGGAGCATCTGGAGCCCGAGGCGTATCCGATGACGCTCCAGGATCATCGCGCCGAGTGGACCCACGGCAACACCGTGGCCGAGACGGCCGACGGCAACATTCTCGTCAGCTTTCGCAACATCTCGACCGTGGTGATGATCGAGCGCGCCACCGGCGACATCATCTGGCAACTCGGCAGCCCGCCGCTCGCCCAGCAGCACGACCCGCGCCCACTGCCCAACGGCAACATCCTGATCTTCGACAACGGCACCCACCGGCGCGACCATCCGGGCACCTTCTCGCGGGTCATCGAGGTTGATCCGCGCACCAGCGCGATCGTCTGGCAATACAGCGACCCGTCGATGTTCGAGTTCTTCAGCCCGTACATTTCCGGCGCCCAACGCCTCGCCAACGGCAACACGCTGATCTGCGAGGGCATCCACGGCCGGCTGTTCGAGGTGACCAGCGGCGGCGAGGTCGTGTGGGAATATGTCAGCCCGTTCTTTTTCGAGGCGCCCGGACGGCCCGGCCTCAACAACTCGGTATTCCGCGCCTTCCGCTATACCTCCGACGAGATCGCTGCCGCACGCCGCGCCTGACCCCCATTTGTCATCCCGGCGCAGGCCGGGATCCACCTCGGCGCCGCAGGGACGAGCGGACCAATGGATCCCGGCCTGCGCCCGGATGACAGCAGCAGGTCGGGCGCTCGCCCGGCATCAAGCCGGCATCAAGATAGAATCACCATTTCCGCCCGCCGTCACCGAACGAAACAATACGGTCATACTGACGCCGTAAAAGACCGGGCATCCTCGGATCCCGTCGAACATTAAGAAGCTTCAAAAAACGGCCAGGACGTTTAACCCGCAGGGGCGCGCGGGACGCCGTCAGCGTTGTTCTGTGGCGTTGTCGTTCGAGGAGGGTTGGGAAATGACGGAGTTCAATCGAAGCGAAAGCACCCGAACCGAAAGCGTCGGGAGCGGCATCGCGCCGGGCGGCGCGGTCGCGGCGGGCATCCTGCGCGAGGCCGAAAGCTGGGCCAGCGCGCAATGCGAGTTTGTTTCGGGGATGGGGGCGATCTGGACGGATTGGCTCCGGCGGCAACAGGAGGCGATCGATGCCTCCGCCCGATCGCTCCAGCAGATGTTCGAATGCCGCAACCCCGCCGACTTCGCTCGGACCCAGCAGCAGTGGCTCGCCGACGCCACGCGCCGAGGTGCCTCCGACCTCAGCACCTTGGCGTGCGAGTCGATGGCGCTGAGCTGGGGGGTCGTCGGGGCTCATAGTCCCGGCCTGGGCGGCCAGTCGTCGCCGGTGCGCGGCACGGGAGCGGGGCGGCCGAAATCCGGCGACGAGGCGCCGGCGCAGCGCGTCGCGGCCGATTGAGCCCTCGGGGGCCGAACGACACCAGCGGTAAGTGAGGGGGTAGGGTGATGACTTATCACGTTCTTTATGGGGATACCGCGGCGATGGCGAGCCGCGACCGTCACCTCGATGAGCGGGTCCAATCCGAGCGGTTCAGCACCGAGCACGAGGCGCTGATGCGTGCCCGCGAGCTGCTCGAGGAGGATGTCAGCACCGTGGTCGCCGTCTGCGACAGGGCAGGGAACCTGCTGAGCGGCGTACGCCTGCAGCTGAGATTGGGGTACACCTGCGATTGAGGCGCTCCAGCGCGGCGAGCGCTAGCGGTTCGACCAGGGTCGGCGCATGGCCGACCCCGGCCCCCGCACCGAAGATTCTGCGGTTGGCTGCCTCAGGCGGCCGCCACAGCTCGTTCGAGCAGTCTGTCCCAGGTGGTCGCTGCCATGCTCGGGCGCGCTTCGATGCGCGCGAGCCAGCCCCTCAAATTCGGGTGTCCCTGCAATATCTGCGCACCTTCCGGTGCCTGAGTGAACATCGACAGATGCGGCGCGAGCAGCAGATCGGCGAGGCTGAGCGCATCCCCTGCCATCCATGGCTGGCTATCCAACAGGCGGCCGATCTCGGCGATGCAGATCCGTGCATTGGGAATGCCCTGTGTGATCTTCTCTTCATCGACCGGCCGGTTGAAGCGCGGCGCGACGACGCGATTGAAGGTGATCGTCGCCGAAACCTGCGGCATCAGGTACCAATCGACGATCCCCATCAGCTGGTTCATGCGCGCGGCCGCTCTCGGATTTTCGGGCTGAAGCCGTGGCCCCGGCACGACAGTATCGACATAGCGCATGATCGCCTGCGTCTCGTACAGCATCCAGCCGTCATGTTCGAAGGCCGGAATGCGGCTGAACGGGTGGCGCGACAGATGCGGCTGTTGCTTCAGCGTGCCGGGTTGCATGGCGGCGAGCTCATATTCCGCCCCTTTTTCTTCAAGCGTGAGCAGCGCGGCGCGCACATAGGGGCTGCCGGGAACGCCGTGAATGATCATGCGTGAAGTCATCGTTACCTCCTGCCCTTAGGTTGCGGCATTGGCGAAATCGGCGTAGCAGCGCTCGATCAGCGTCGCCCAGCCGCGGTCATAACGCTCGCGCAGCGCTGCCGCGGCGTCGCCGAGCTTTTCCCAACCGGAATGCGTCAGCTCGACGCGGGTCCCGTGAGCCTCCGGTGTGAAACGCAATTCGATCAGTTGCTCGTATTCTGCCGCGAGGCCGACGATCCAAGTGAAGGCGAGACGATGCGGCGGTTCGTAGGCGACCACCGTTCCCCAGGCCGTCTCGCGCCCGTCGGCGGCCCGTTCGAATACGCGCCCGCCGGCGCGCGGCTCGATTGCGCATTCCACCGGGTCGGGGCCGGTATGAAACTGCACAAGCGGCCACCAGCGCGCCAGATCGCGCGCGAACAACTCGAATGCATGCGCCGGCGCGACGCGGACGGTCACCGCCTTGACGACCGGCGGCACCGGGAAGCGGGCAATCGTCATCTGTTCAGCTCCTCGTCGATCCGCGCAGCCATGCCGCCGAGCGCCTCGCGCCACATCGCCTCGATCGCGGCGCGCAGCTCGCCGAGAGCCTGCGGGTTGGCGACGTAGAGCCGGCGCGTTCCCCGGCGTCGTTCGCTGATCAACCCCGCCTCTTTCAGCACCTTCAGGTGCTGCGACACGGCGGGCCGGCTGACCGGGAGACCCTCGGCAATCGCGCCGACCGACTGCGGGGCCACCAGCACCCGTTCGAAGACCAGCCGGCGCGTCGGATCTGATAAGGCGGTTAGTGCCGCTCCGTAAGCCATGACTTACGTTAGCCTACGCTTACCAAGTGTGTCAAACCCGTTTTATCGGGTCGCGAGGCATCTGCGGGCATATTGCCAAACGCCCGGCCTCTCCGTACCTATGATTCCCATCAGGTCATGCGGCGAGAGGAGGGTGCGATGAAGCTCCAGGACGAAAAGCTGTTCCGGCAGCATTGCTACATCGACGGCGAATGGGTCGATGCGATCAGCCGCGCGACGATCCGGGTCACCAATCCAGCCAATGGCGAGGTCCTTGGCACCGTGCCCAAAATGGGCGCCGAGGAGACCCGCCGCGCGATCGAGGCGGCGGATCGGGCTCTGCCGGCGTGGCGCGCCAAGACCGCCAAGGAGCGCGCCCAGATCCTGCGCCGCTGGTTCGATCTTCTAATGGCGAACCAGGAGGATCTCGCCACCCTGATGACCGCCGAGCAGGGCAAGCCCCTGACCGAGTCGAAGGGCGAGATCGCCTATGCCGCCTCGTTCATCGAATGGTTCGGCGAGGAGGGTAAGCGCGTCTACGGCGACACGATCCCCTCGCATGGCGCCGACAAGCGCATCGTCGTCATCAAGGAGCCGATCGGGGTGTGCGCCGCGATCACGCCATGGAACTTCCCGGCGGCGATGATCACCCGCAAATGCGGCCCCGCCTTGGCGGCAGGCTGCACGATGGTGTTGAAGCCGGCGACGGCGACGCCCTATTCGGCGCTCGCGCTGTGCGAGCTGGCCGAGCGCGCCGGCGTGCCGAAGGGCGTCTTTTCCTGCGTCACCGGCGGCGCCACCGAGATCGGCGGCGAGATGACCTCGAACCCGACCGTCCGCAAGCTGACCTTCACCGGCTCGACCGAGATAGGCAAGCTGTTGATGGAGCAATGCGCCGGGACGGTGAAGAAGATGTCGCTCGAACTCGGCGGCAACGCGCCGTTCATCGTCTTCGACGACGCCGATATCGAGATGGCGGTCAAGGGCGCGATCGCCTCGAAATACCGTAATGCCGGCCAGACCTGCGTCTGCGCCAACCGCATCCTGGTGCAGGACGGCGTCTATGACGCCTTCACCAAGCGCCTCGCCGAGGCGGCCGGGGCGATGAAGGTCGCCGACGGGTTCGAGCCGGGGGCGGTGATCGGGCCGCTGATTGACATGAAGGCGGTCGAGAAGGTCGAGGCGCATATCGGCGACGCGCTGAAAAAAGGCGCCAAGATCAGGCCGAGGCGATCCGGATGGCGAACGACACCGAGTTCGGCCTCGCCGCCTATTTCTACAGCCGCGACATCGGCCGCATCTGGCGCGTCGCCGAGGCATTGGAATACGGCATCGTCGGCATCAACGAGGGCATCATCTCGACCGAGATCGCGCCCTTCGGCGGCATGAAGGAAAGCGGCATCGGCCGCGAGGGCTCGCATTACGGCATCGACGAGTTCCTCGAGGTCAAATACCTCTGCCTCGGCGGCATCGACCGGTAATTCCCTCGGAACGCCCTCCCCCTCGCGGGGAGGGCGTCGGAGCGAGAGGCAGCCAAATCAGGCGGCGCCCATCGGCTTGTAGCTCCCGGCGAGCCGGCCGGCCCGCTCGAAGAGGTCTTTCCCCTCGGCGGAGGTAAAAGCCTGGGTCGTTACGACGCCCTCGATGCCGCCGCCGCCTGCGGCAACGAGCGACAATACCGATGCCGCCCGCGCATCGGGCATCTCCGAGATGACGATGAAGTCGTACTGGCCGAGCGTGAAATACAGGCTGACGAGCTTGCCGCCCGCCTGCTCGCACAGCCGTGAAATGGCCGCCTGCCGGTCTTCCGGCTTGGCGAGGCCGCCCTTCAGATATTCGCGTGTAAAGCGGCCCTGGGTGATAAAAGTGGCCATGCTGTCCTCCCTTTGCCTGTTCCGTGAGTTTTTATCCCCGTTCAGCTCGGGTCGCATTGGTCAGCCTGCGCCTTTCGATCGCCGGGGGCAAGGCGGTGGGGCAGCCGCTTTGTGCCGCGCTGGCCTCGCTGCCGGGCGGGTGGAGGCTTGCGGCGCGCCCGGGTCGATGCCCTACGCGCCGGATGCCGTGGGGTGCAACGCGACGGCGGCTTCGGTGGTGAGGAGGAGGAAGGTGAAGGTCTCCTGCAAATAGAGGCGGATGGCGGCGTCGGTGTGGCTCAGATAGCCGATCGACGTGTCCTGGCCGAGGTGGAGGTCAAAATCGCCGCCGCGGGTGGTCAGGACAAAGGCGCCGTCGATTGCGGGGGCCCAGATGATCTCGGTGTCGACCAGGCGCTTGATGTGCTGCAGCACCGGGTAGCCCTGGTCGCTGGTCTCGGCGAGCGCGGTGTACGCGTCGGCGCCGAGCAGCACGCAATAGGGGCCGTCGACCCCGACGAGGCGCAGCTGGCTCAACGCCTGGGCGATGGCTTCCGGGTAGGCGCGCGCATCGGCCGGCAGCGTCATGACCGGGTTGCTGGTGCCCTGGCGGATCCCTTCGATGCCGGCCGCGGCGTAGCCGTCGAAGATCGCACGGTCCTCGGCAAAGGCGATCCGGCGTGCCGCATCCTTCGCCGGCTGCCAGTCGGAATCATTGGCGCCGCGCTCGACATCGTCGATCTGCTGGCGGTCGAGCTCGAACGGAACGCGCAGCTCGACCAGCGCCTTCACCGCGCGCTGCCGGGCGATGATGCCGTCGCCCGGCGCCGCGATGGTCTGCAAATGGCCGGTGCCGACCGCAGAAAGCACAGTGCCGGCCGGCCCCTGAAGATCCACGACGCGCCGGCCGGCGAGGTAGCGTTTGAGGGTGCGCGAGGCTTCCTCTTCGATTTGGGCCCACGCCGAATCCGAGATCGGGGCGAGCTCGCGATGCAGGTTGTTCATGCCGGGGGATCTCCTTTGAGGGAGCCGATGCCGAGCGAACCATCGCCCGGCGGCGGGATAGGCTGAGCGGGTTCGACAGCGGGCGACGGGTCGGCCGTCACCTGATCGAGAAAGGTCGCGGTCGGCGCGAAGAAGAGGTTGCCGGTGACCGCCCGGCTGAAATCCAATAACCGGTCGTAATTGCCCTGCGGCCGGCCGATGAACATGTTCTCGAGCATCTGTTCGATGGTGCGCGGCGAACGGCTGTAGCCGATGAAATAGGTGCCGAACTCGCCCGTCCCGGCCTGGCCGAACGGCATGTTGTCGCGCAGGATCTTTTTCTCCTCGCCGTCCTCCACGATCGTCGTCAGCGAGCTGTGCGCCGAACTCGGCTTGACCGAGCCATCCAGTTCGATGTCGGAGAGCTTGGTGCGGCCGATGATGCGTTCCTGCGCTTCGGTGGAGAGCGCATTCCACCCGGCCATGTCGTGCAGGTATTTCTGCACGATGACATAGCTGCCGCCGGCAAAATCGGCGTCCTCCTCGCCGATCAGGGTGGCGTCGATCGCCTCCCGTCCCATCGGGTTTTCGGTCCCGTCTACAAAACCGAGCAAATCGCGGGCGTCGAAGTAGCGAAAGCCGTGGACCTCGTCGACCGGCGAGACGGCCCCGCCCAAACGCGCCATGATCTGCGTCGCCAGCTCGAAACATAGATCCATGCGCTTTGCGCGGATGTGGAAAAGGAGGTCGCCCGGCGTGGCGACCGCGTGGCGCGCTCCGGCGCGGATCTCGCGGAACGGATGCAACTCCGCCGGCCGCTGTTGGTCAAACAGCCGGTCCCACGCCTCCGACCCGAACGCCATGACACAGGAGAGACTGCCTTCCATGTCGCGAAATCCCACTGCGCGCAAGAGTGCGGAAAGGTCCGCGCACAGCGCGCGCACCGCCGACAGATTGTCGGGACCGGGATTGATCGCGACGACCAGAAAGATTGCAGCACGCGTCAGCGCTGCCGCGATCGGCTGCGGGACCGCGTTCGAGGCGTCCGCCGCCCCGGGTGTGATCATCGGATCGGATCCCCTCGGATGGCTCCCTCCCGGGGGTGCATGGAACCGCCCCCGCCCCACACACATGCGACAAACGCGAGATGGCGGTCAAGGTGTTGGGCCGGCCCGCTGGCGCTGTTCCGTTCGTTCGCTGGAGGAACTGCGAAATAGCCGGGCCCCTGATCCCAACGCGGTGTGCCGCACCAGAGCGGCGATGCGCAAAAGCGAGCCTACGATGAGCAGGATCGCGAATGGCACATATTCAATCGGGCGCCTGCCCCCATGTTGAATTGGACCGATGACGAAGTCCGCGAAGAACACGAGGGCGATGTATTCCAGTCCGACGGTGCGCAGAACCCGCCATAGACTGGCGCTGAGTGCATTAGAAACGCGCTCGAGAGAAGAAAGTGCAAGCACGTAGGTCCACACGATGCCCACGGCGAAGAACGGCATTGCCGCTTCCACGGCCGGCTGATGCGAAATCCAGCCGATCCAGACGACAAGACCGAGATGGGGGAGCTGAGCCGAGGCAAAGGCAAGGCCGAACTTGCGTCCGTTCCGAGCAAATATGCCGAAGCGCGGCCCGAACAGCGCTGCCATCGCGCCACCGGCATAAGCCGGCCAAAAGAGCAGAAACGACAGACGCGCCGTCGCACGCAGCGCGATGCCCGTACCCGCTTTCCCCGCCCCAAACGCGGCGAGGACCACAACGGCCACAAAGAGCGCCGCACAGAAAGCCGCGCCCATCCACAACCCCGCACCGGCTTCACGCTCGATCCGGCGTAAGGTTTCAAGCCAACGCGGAAGCGCCGCCCGCACGCCCGGTCTATCCGATCTCACAGGAAATATTGGCGCACCCGTCTGAAAGGGCGTTCGAGTTGCAATGCAATAGCGTTGCAGCCCCAAAAAATTACACACCCCGCTGGGACCAAAGCCGCCACTAAAGCCGCGACCAAGAGTATCCCATCGACGTTTATTATCGCGTGTACAATCCCTCCGATCGTTTGACATACTTGAACGATGCTGACGACAACAAGCATCGCAAGCGCGAAATGCATCAGAATTAGGGCGATGTGCGCGAGACTTGCCCTTGCCACGACTGATGAATCTCTCATACGCCTAGATTAGCACTTTTCCGAGCCAATTTGACGAACCTTGGAATTGAAGGCGGGCTATGACGATGATCCCGCGGCACGGCCGCAGCCGGGTTCGGATTCGGGTTTACCCGAGCCCCCTCGCCCGGCATGGTGAATGGCGATAGCAACGCCGTTTCGCCCTGACATAACGAAGGGACGGCGACCTCGATCACCGGTAGTGAGCCCCTTATGCGCGACGCCTCTCGACCGCCTCGGGTACCACTGCACCTGCAGAGCTATGACGGCACCCTCGGTCGTCAGATCATCGATCTGCATGTTTGGGCGGTGGACCAGGGGCTGCGCGGCGCCGCCGCCGATGCGCTGTGGGACGGTTTCTGCCAGCGCCTCGTCAGCGCCGGCGTGCCGCTGTGGCGCGCCTTTGCCGCGATGCGCACACTGCATCCGCAATGGGCCGGCTACAGCTACACCTGGCGGCGCGA
>WNFG01006221.1_pt1 | contig 16324 bp, 15 predicted proteins | sample 5400431 | NCBI WGS metagenome assembly WNFG01 (sample SAMN13153346, study PRJNA577476) | soil metagenome | isolation source: 120 cm saprolite under Douglas fir tree site 2 hole 3 replicate 2 | place: USA:California | collected 2015-04-18 | reverse complement strand
TCCTTGTAAAAGATCTCAACGTTATCCTTGGTCGTGATGGTGGGCATCGCACTCTCCTCGTTGAGATTCGGAGCGCCGACCATGAACCCGCAGCGTTACGCTGGGAATTATACCAAAGGCGTAGGCTTCGCTGGTCATGGTCTTCCGGACCGCGAGCGCCTGTCCTGAGCGAAGCCGAAGGATCCCGCTCGCTCATGATCATGAGCGAGCCGGAGGCTCGCGGTCCGGAAGATCAGCGCCGCTCGAAGTCGATGCGCTCGTCGACCGGCAGGCCGAGCAGGTGGCGGCGCAGGCAATCCAGGCCGAGCTCGACCGCGCCGGCGCGCACCCAGTCGCGGCCGCCGATCAGCCGCGCCTGGCGCGAGACCGTTTGCTTGGCGTCGGCGATGCCGATGCAAATCGTGCCGCCGAGATCGGGCCGGTCGACGCCGTCGTCGAGATCGACCAGCAGGGCGAGCGCATGGCTGGCGCCGCTCGTCTCGCGCAGGTGTCGTCCTGCCGATTCCGCCGTTTCCGGCGACACGCCGTTGATGCTCAAGTCGGCAGGGTCGCGCACCACGATGCCGCGGCGGAAGGCGCGCTCGGCGCCGGAGAGCGGCGCCAGCCGCGCCGCGAGGTGACCGCCGGTGAACATCTCCGCCGTCGACAGCGTATGGCCGCGCTCGAGCAGGGTCGCCAGGATCACGCCTTCGAGCGTCTGCTCGTCCTCGGCGATGATGAAATTGCCCAGCCGCCGGCGCACCTCCGCTTCGACCGGCGTCAGAAGGGCTGCGACCTCGGCCTCGCTCTCGCCGCGCACCGCGAGCTTGGTCTCGAGCTGCGGGTAGTGCGCCTGGAAGCCGAGCTTGATGGCGCCGTTCTTGAACGCCTCCAGGTCGGCCAGCATGTTGTCGGCGCGCGATTCGCCGATGCCGAAGGAATGGAAGCGCTTCAACCGCGTGACGCCGGTGATGCCGCCGAGCTTCAGCAATCGCGGAATGACCTGCTCGTCGAGCATGCGCCGCATCTCGCGCGGCACGCCGGGGGTGAAGAAGAAGCGCGCGCGGCCGATGGTGACGGCAAAGCCGCAGGCCGTGCCGATCGGGTTGTCGATGAACTCTGAATTGGCCGGCAGCATCGCCTGCTTGCGGTTGTTGGGCGGCATGACCCGGCCGCGCCGCGCGTAGGACTGCTCCATGCGCGTCATCCAGTAATCGCTCAGCACCAGTTTTACGCCGCAGGCTTCGGCCGCCACCTCCTGGGAGAGATCGTCGACCGTGGGCCCCAGCCCGCCATTGACGATCACCGCGTCGGCGCGCTCGCCGGCTTGCCGGAAAGCGTCCAGCAGGCTGGCGCGATCGTCGCCGACCGTGGTGCCCCAATGGACGGTGAGCCCGACGTCGACGAGGCGGCGGGCCATGTGGCTGTAATTGGAGTTGACGGTCTTGCCGGTGAGGATCTCGTCGCCGGTGCAGAGTATTTCCACGCGCATGTTGGGCCGATTATCGGCTAACGTGGCGGCGAAAGCGAGGGAGACGCCCACATGACCACCCTGTCGTCCGATTTGCGCGAGGCGCTGGCCAAGGTCGGCACCTCGACCCTGACCGGCGTGCTGAACCGCCGCGGGCTCAGGAGCATGACGCTCTACGACGTCTGGCCGCTCCGGCCCGAGCAGCCGCGCATGGTCGGCATCGCCTTCACCATGCGCTTCATCCCCTCGCGCGAGGACAAGGACGGCCCGACCTCGACCAACCGCAGCATGATCCAGCCGCAGGCGATGGAGGAATGCCCGCCCGGCCACGTGCTGATGATCGATTCGCGCGGCGATTCGCGGGCGGCGTCGGCCGGCGACCTCTATGTCGGCCGGCTGAAGGCGCGCGGCGCCGCCGGCATCGTCACCGACGGCGGCTTTCGCGACACCGACGGCGTGTTCAAGACCGGCCTGCCGGCCTATCACCGCCGGCCGTCCTCGCCGCCCAGCCCGATCGCCCACCGCCCGGTCGATCTCAACCTGCCGATCGCCTGCGGCGGCGTCGCGGTCTATCCCGGCGACATCGTGGTCGGCGACCGCGACGCCGTGCTGGTGATCCCATCCGACATCGTCGAAGCGGTCGCCGAGGAGGCGCTCAACACCTACCACTACGAGGAGTTCGCCGAGGCAGAGGTGGCGCGCGGCCGCTCGCTGAAAGGCCTGTTCCCGGTGGCCGGCGACGACGCCAAGCGCGACTACGAGGCGTGGAAGAAGGCTCGCTGAATGGAGCGCGAGAAGATCGCTTACTCCCTCATGCTCCTCTCCCCCTTGGAGGAGAGGCTGGGTGAGGGGGTTGCCCGAGCCTTCGAAGCCCCCTCACCTAACCTCTCCCCCTGCGGGGGAGAGGAACATGATTGCTGGGAGCGCTCCGCTCAAGCCAACGTCGTCTTGATCGGCAGGCCACCCTTCAGGGTCACGGTGACCGGCGTGCGCTCGGCGATGTCGGCCATGCGCTTGTTCTGCTCGTCGTCGAGGTTGCCCTCGATGGCGAGCACGCGGTCGATATGCTGCTTGTCGCCCTCGCGGATGAACGTCACGTCGGCCTGCACCGCCGTCACCGGCCACTGCTTGCGGTCGGCGTACATGCGCAGCGTGATCGCCGTGCAGGCGGCCAGTGCCGAGGTCAGCAGGTCATAGGGCGAAGGTCCGGCATCCTTGCCGCCCAGCTCGGGCCCTTCGTCGGCAGTGAGCTTGTGATGATGGCCGGTCGTGATCGCCGTCGCGTAATTCACCGTGCCGATGCTTGACCGTGCGTGCGCCATGATTTCCTTCCTAGTCAACGAGACGAATGAAAGAGCGGCCCTCGGTCCGCGCCAAAACCTCGCCGATGACGACGCCCTCGATGCTCCCAAGCGCGTGCGCCGGCACCGCGGCCAGCAGTCCGCCCGCGGTCTGCGGGTCGAACAGCAGCGGCAGCTTGGGATGGCTCGCGGCGCGGTCCATGCCGTCGATCAGGTGGCGCGCCCGCAGGTTCTCCGGCTGCAGCGAGCTGGCAAAGCCCTGGGCGAACAGCTCGACGGCGCCCGCGAGCGCGGGCAGGGCGTCGAGATGGAGATCGACCGAAACGTCGTCGCCGCGGCCGCTGGCGCGGATCATCTCGGCGAGATGGCCGGCGAGGCCGAAGCCCGTCACGTCGGTACAGGCATGGGCGCCGGCGGCGACGAGAGTCGCGGCGGCCTTGGACGAGGGCCGGCGCATCGAGGCGAGCGCCGCCTCGATCCAGGTTCCGCGCGCCGCGCCGCGCATGGCGGCGGCGAAGATCACGCCGGTGCCGAGCGGCTTGGTCAGCACCAGCCTGTCGCCGGCCAACAGCCCGCCCTTGCGCAGTGCGCGCGCCGGATCGACCAGGCCGTTCACCGAAAAACCCAGCGCCGCTTCCGGGCCCTCGCCGGAATGGCCGCCGATCAGCGCGCAACCCGTGCCATCGAGCACATGGCGCGCGCCCGCCAGCATCTGGAAAAGATCCTCTTCCATCAGCCGCTCGGCGGCGGCCGGCACGACGGCCAGCGCCAGCGCGCTGTGGGCCGCCGCTCCCATCGCCCAGACGTCGCCCAGCGCATGGACGGCGGCGACCTCGCCGAAGACGTAGGGGTCGTCGACGAAGGTGCGAAAGAAATCGACCGACTGCACCAGCGCCTTGCCCGCCGGCACCTCGATCATCGCCGCATCGTCGGGCGCGTCGAGACCGATCGTTATGTTGGAGCCGGGCGAGGGGCCGAGCCGCGCCAGCACGCGCGCCAGCACGTTGGCGCCGACCTTGGCGCCGCAGCCGCCGCAGCGCATGCCGATGTCGGTCAGCAGGCGGCGGGCTTCGGCATCGGCCAGCGCCGGATCGGGCGGCGTCGACGTCATCTTCTGCATCGGCCTGGCCGGCGCCTCGCGATACATGCGCATCCACTTGCGGTCGATATGGTCCTTCCAGCGCCACACCCAGGCGCCTTCGGCCGCCCACCCATTGCGCGTCGCCACGGCGCGGCCATCGCCGGTGCCGAGGATCGAGAGATAGCGGGTTTGCGGCGTGAACGGCCGAGCGGCTTGGCCGAGCAGCACGCGCCGCAAATTGGCGGCCAGCGGCGGTCCCTGGCGCACGGCGAACACGCCGGCCTTGGGCCGCGGATGCTTTAGCACCGTGGCGCAATCGCCGACCGCGAAGACCAACGGATCGCCGGTCGACGCCAGCGTGTCGTCGACGGCGAGGAAGCCGCGCTCGTCGAGTGGCAGGCCGGTCTTGGCGAACCATTTGGCGGCACTCGCCTCGGTGACGACGAACACCGCGTCGGCCTCCAGCCATTTGCCGCCTTCGAGCTGCACCGCGCCGCGCTCGATGCGCACGGTCGCGGCCTGCTCCAGCAGTCGCAGGCCACGGCGCTGGAAGATCGCCCGCATCTTCTGGCGCACGGCGTCGTTCTGTCCGGCGAGGATTTGGTCCTTGGTGGCGAGCGTGACCTGCAGCGCCGCACCCGTCGCCACCTCGCGCAGGCGATGGTCGATTCCCAGCGCCAGTTCGACGCCGCCCGCGCCGCCGCCGATCACGACGATATTGAGCGGCCCCAGCCACGAGGCCATGCGCTCGAGGAAGGCGAGCCAGCGCCGGCCAAGCTCGGCGATCGGCTTCACCGGCGTCGCCCACTCGGCCGCGCCGGGAATGGTGTCGAGGTTGGGCGCCGAGCCGACGTCGAGGGACAGAAGATCGTAGGAGAGCGGCGGGCGGTCCTTCAGCAGCACCTGGCGGTTGGCGCGGTCGATGCCGGTCGCCTCGGCCCGGATCAGGCGCCCGCCGGACCAGGCGCACAGCCGCGCCAGGTCGATGTGGCATTCGTCGAACGTGTAGCGGCCGGCGACGAAGCCCGGGATCATGCCGGAATAGGGCGTCTCGACGTCGCGCCCGATCAGGGTGAGGCGCACGCCGGGCATCGGCTTCATGGCGAAGCTCTTGACCACATGGACATGGGCGTGGCCGCCGCCAACCAGCACGAGGTCCTTGAGAAGGGGGGCGGCCTGCATCGAGACCCCGTATATCCGATCGGCCGGGCCTCTGGTACATTCCTATAAAATATTGTATATCAGGCCATTATATTACTTTCTTTCAGTTATTCCGGAGCTATTCATGGCCGTTACTTCCGGCCTTTCGGTTTCCCAGCCCTATCCTGGTGAGTTGCAGCAGCCGCGCTCGGCGTGGGCGCTGTCGTGGCCGCTGGCGCTGGGCCTGCTGCTGTTCGTCTGGCTGCCCAACCTGAATGGCCTGCTGGCCGACCCCGACACCCATTGGCACATCACCGTCGGCAACTGGATGCTGGCGCACGGCACGGTGCCGACGATCGACAGCTATTCCTTCACCTTTGCCGGCCAGCCGTGGATCGCCAAGGAGTGGCTGTCGCAGATCCTGCTGGCGCTTGCCTACGATGGCGGCGGTTGGGGCGGCGTGACGACGCTGTGCGCCGCGTCGATCGGCTTCACCTTCGCGCTGATGACGCGCCTGTTGATGCGCGACATCCGTCCGCTGCCGGCGCTGCTGTTCGCGGTGGCCGCGGTCGCGATGGTGACGCCGCACCTGCTGGCGCGTCCGCACGTGCTGGCTTTCCCGCTCACGCTGATCTGGGTGGCCGGGCTGGTGCGTGCCGTCGAGGAACGCCGCGCGCCGCGGCCGTTGCTGCTGCTGGTCATGCTGGCCTGGGCCAACATGCACGGCGGCTTCACCCTGGGGCTGCTGCTGGCCGGCGCGCTGGCGCTCGAGGCCTTGCTCGGCGCGCGCGATGGCTCCGAGCGAAAGGACCTGTTCATCGCGTGGGCGAAGTTCGGCGTCGCCGCCGTCCTGGTCGCCTGCATCACGCCCTATGGTCCGGAGTCGATGCTGGTCACCTTCCGCATCTTCAATCTCGGCGAGGCCTTGGGCATGATCAGCGAATGGCGCTCGCCCAACTTCCAGGACCTGCCGCAGCAGGAACTGGTGCTGCTGATCGCCCTCTATTTCTGCCTGTCGCGCGGCGTCAAGCTGCCGTTGATTCGGCTGTTGATCGTGCTCGGCCTGGTTCACCTGTTCCTGAAGTACGTGCGCAACGCCGAACTGCTGGCGATGCTGGCGCCGCTCATCGTCGCTCCGGTTCTGGCGCGCCGGTGGCCGACCCTGAGGCCGAGCGCCGAGCCGGCGGCGGCATCGGCGCTCCGCCAGCGGCTGGCCGCACTCGGCCGTCCGGCGGGCCGCAACGCCCTGGCACTCTGCCTGGTTCTCGGCGCGGTCTATGCCGGCGGCCTGATCCGCTTCGCCGGCATCTCAAGGGCAACGTCTTCAATCACTACGGCTTCGGCGGATTCCTGATCCATGCCGGCATAAAGACCTTCATCGACGGACGCGGCGAGCTCTATGGCGGCGACTTCATCAAGCGCTACGTCAAGATCGTCGGCTTGAAGGACGATCAGCCGCTCGAGCAGACGCTCGACGAATTCCGCATCGACTGGACGCTGCTGCTGAAGGACCAGCCGGCCAACGCGGTCCTGGCGCACCTGCCCAACTGGAAGCGCGCCTACAGCGACGACACCGCGACGATCTACGTCCGCCAGCGTTAAGCCGGATCAGTCCTTGAGCAAAATCCACGTGCAGTGGCCGATGGCGCAGAGGCGGCCCGCTTCGCTGTAGAGCGCCGTGCCGGAATGGAGCTTGCGGCCGTCGGCGCCGATCTTCCAGCCGACCACCGCGCAGCGCTCGCCGACTTTCGGCGGCTCGATCACCTTGGCCGTCAGGCGGCCGGTCAGCGCCGGCCGCCAATCGTCGGGCTCCTGCACCGCCCAGGCGCCGGGGCAATCGAGCGCGCCCCACAGGAATTCGGGCCTGATGCGGCCCTCGGCATCGGCGTGATTGGCGTGCGGCAGGTAGCAGGAGAGCGAGCGTCCGGGTCCCGGTCCGTGCGTGCTCAGCACGCGCAGGCCATCGCCGACTGGGCGGCCGCGGCCGCACACGATGCACCAATGGAAGTCGCTGTCCTCGGGACTGCCGCCTAGCTCGCCGCGGCGCATCACCTCGGCCCAGTCGGACGGCGGCGGCGGCGGCTTCAGGTGGTCGACCGCGCCGGCGCGCGCCTCGCACAGCAGCGTTTCGCCGGCCTTGAGCAACAACGCGTCATCGGCGCGCGATACCTGCAACGGTGTCTCGATCGGAACCGGCGCGCGCAGCGTGATCTCGACCGCGCCGCCGGTCTTGAAATGCCGCTCGAACCGCTCGGCCATCACGCCGCCGACATAACCGCCATTGCCTGACAGCCGCGGGCCGTTGAAGCCCCGCGCGATGATCAGCGTATCGTCCATTCAAACCCTCCACGGCGCGGAACTTGCCGTTCGCGCCCCGACGATGCAAGGGTGAAGCCGATGAGCCGGTTCGTGCCGTGGGCGCTGGTGGCGCTGTGTTTTGCGCTGGGCGTGGCGAGCCGCTCGATCAGCGATTCCTTCGTCGTCTTCGTGCCGGCGCTGCAGGCCGCCTTCGATGCCAGCCGCAGCTCGATCACCGTGGTCTACAGCTTCGCCCTCCTGGTCGGCGGCACCGGCGCGCCGCTCGCCGGCTGGATCGTCGATCGCTTCGGCCTGCGCGCGCTCACCGTCATCGGCATGTCGGCCGCCGCGCTGGCGACGCTCAGCGCCTCGCTGGCGAGCGAGATCTGGCATCTCTATGTCGGCCTCGGCGTCGTCATGGGCTTCGCCGGCGCGTCGCTCTCCGGCGTGCTGAGCTCCTCGCTGCTCGGCCGCTGGTTTCCCGCGCATCGGCTGGGCGTGGCGCTGGCGGTCGCCTGGTCGGCCTCGGGCGTCGGCGCCATGCTGATCCTGCCGCTCGCCCAGCATTTGATCGTCACCGACGGCTGGCGGTACGCCTACCGGGTGTTCGCCGTCATGAGCGCCGTCTTCATTCCGCTGCTGCTGGTGCTGCCGTGGCGGCGTATCGAACGCGGCGCACTGGGCCTGGCGCCGCTGCGCACCGCCGCCAATCCCGGCCCGACCGTCGGGGAAGCCATACGCGACTGGCCGTTCTGGGCGCTCACCTTTTCGTTCGGCCTGACCTCGGTCGGCATCTTCTCGATCGCGCCGCAGGCCATGGTCTACCTGCTCGAGCGCGGGCTGGACGGCGCCTATGCCGCGCGCGCCCTGGCGGTCGCGGGATTCCTGACGCCGCTCGGCATGGTCGGCTTCAGCTGGCTCGCCGATCGCGGCGGACGGCGGCTGGCCGCGGTCCTGGCCTACGCCTGCTCGATCGCGGGCATCGGCGCGCTCGCCCTGGTGCGCGAGCCGGGCGACGATCTCTGGCTGTGGCTTTATGTGCTGCTGTTCGGCGGCAGCATGGGCTCGCGCGGGCCGATGATCTCGACTCTCGCGACGCTGCGCTATCGCGGCGCGCAGTTCGGCCGCATCTACGGCCTGATCAGCATCGGCATGGGCCTCGGCGGCTTTCTAGGCGCCTGGGTCGGCGGCCTGCTGCACGATTGGACCGGCGGCTATGCCGCGGTGATGATCTTTGCCGCCGCTGCGCTGGCCCTCGCCGCCGCCTCGCTCGGCGCCGAGGCCGGCGCGCGCGAGCGCCTCAGCCGCTAGACAATCGCCGAATGGACGAAGTTGGCGATAAGGTCGAGCCGCTTGCCGTGCCAGGGATCGGGGATGCGGTTGTTGGTGATGTAGGCGAACGACACGCCCGACTCGGGATCGCCCCAGCAGTACGACGTGCCGACGCCGCCGTGGCCGAACACGCGCGGGTTGGCAAAGCCGCCGAGCCCGCGGATGTTCTCGGTCGTGCCGCGGATGTGGGGGCCGAGGCCGCGATGCATGGGCATGCCCATGTATTCGTCGACCCGATCGCCGGTGTGGTTGCGGATGGCGTATTGCAGGATGCGCGGCGAGACGATGCGCACCCCGCCGAGCTCGCCGCCCGAAAGCATCATCTGATAAAGCGCGGCCATGGCGCGGGCGGTGCCGTAGCCCGCGCCACCCGGCGCACCGCTCTTGCGCCACTCCGTCGAATTGGCGTCAGCGTCGGCCCGGAAGCCGTTGCCGACCGGCATCGGCTCGTGCATGGCGGCGGCGCGGGCGAACTCGGACTCGGGCAGGCCGACATAGAGCTCGCGGCCGAGTCCCAGCGGCTCGGCGACCGTGTCGCGGATGACGTCGCGGAAATCGCGGCCGGTGATGGCCTCGATCAGGACGCCCAGGGTCCAATGGGCGCTCAGCCCGTGATAGTGGACCTTTGAGCCGGGCGACCATTCCAGCGGAAAGTCGCAGACGACGTCGCGCAGGCGCTTGTGGTTGGTCCAGGCATCCTTGGTGACGACGGCGTTGGGAAAGCCCGCCTGATGGGTGATGGTCTGCAGGACGGTGATGTTGCCCTTGGCGTGCTTGCGAAAGTCCGGCACGTGGTCGGCGATGCGGTCGGAGAAGGAGAACAGGCCGCGCTCGGCGAGCGCCCACAGCGTGACCGCCGTCACCACCTTGGTGTTGGAGTAGAGCAGCCACAGCGTGTCGTCCGCCGCCGCGCGCGCCTTCGGCTCGGTGACCGCGTCGCCGAAGCTTTTATAGAGCGCGAGCTTGCCGTGGCGGGCGAGCGCGATCTGGCAGCCGGGATAGCGGCCCTCGGCGATGTGGCGCTCGATCAGCGCGACCAAGCGGTCGATCTGCTGGCGCCGAAAGCCCAGCGATTCGAGATCGGCCGGGGGCAGCGGAAAGTTTGTGGCCGTTTGGGGGCGTCTGGCGGCGATGGTATCCACGGCGGTTCCTCCTGTGGCGATCATATTATTGTTCGATGGCATGTCGATGACCCTTGCATCGACATATTGTGTTTCCAAAAAACCTTGCCACAATGCGCGCCATGCTGACCCGACTTCTCGACCGCATCGACTTCCCGAGTAGTCCCTTTCAACGGCCGCGTGGCTAGCCGTGACGCCGGGCCTCGAGTCCTGTTACGCGCTGGTGCTCAACGCCGACTTTCGGCCGCTGTCGTATTTTCCCTTGTCGATCTGGTCCTGGCAGGACGCGGTGAAGGCCGTGTTCCTCGACCGCGTCAGCGTGGTTTCCGAGTACGAGCGCAAGATCCACAGCCCGTCGTTCGAGATGAACCTGCCGAGCGTCATCGCGCTCAAGGAATACGTGCCGGCGGCGCGCCGGCCTGCCTTCACGCGGTTCAATGTCTTCCTGCGCGACCGCTTCAACTGCCAGTATTGCGGCGGCGACTTCGCGACCAACGAGCTCACCTTCGACCACGTCGTGCCCAAGTCGCGCGGCGGGCGCACCGCCTGGAGCAACGTCGTGACCGCCTGCAGCCCGTGCAATCTCTTGAAGGGCAACCGGCTGGTGCGCGAGATCGGCATGCACCTGCAGCGCGCGCCGCTCGAGCCGACGACGCAGGAGCTGCAGGAGAACGGCCGCGCCTTCCCGCCCGGCTACCTGCACGAGAGCTGGCGCGACTTCCTGTATTGCGACAGCGAGCTGGATCAGACCTAGCTCTGTCGTCTCTCGCGGGGGTCACCCCCGCGCGCGATGACATCAACGAGTCGCTAAATCCTCGTCGACAGCCAGATCGCGAGCCGCGAGCCTGCCTTGATGGCGGTGGTCAGCGCCTCATAGGCCGGCGCCTGCTCGGCGCCGGCGGCGAGCGCCTCGTCCTTGTGCTGGATCTCCTCGGCGCGGAACTTTTCGATGGTGCCGCGCAGCAGGGCCTCGTCGTCGCCCAGCGCCGTCGCCTGGTCGGCATAGTGCTCGTCGATCGTCTCCTCGATCGCCACCGTGCACGCCATCGCGGCCTTATCGCCCAGCAGCGCGGTCGCCGCGCCGAGCGCGAAGCCTGCCACGTTCCACAACGGTGACAGCGCGGTCGGCCGCACGCGGCGCTCGACCAGCAGGCGGTCGAACACCTTGTTGTGCTCGCGCTCGGTCCGCGCCATGGCGGCGATCTTGCGGCCGGCCTCGCTGTTGGCCCGGCCGGTCCAGCGCAACGCGGCAAGCTGGCCCTGGTAGATGCGCACGGCGCCGAGCTCGCCCGCCTGATCGACGCGAAGGGTGCGCTCGATCAGGTCGCGGGCGTCGGGATCGCCGGGATTGCGGACCTCGCCGGTTTTCATGGGCGCGACGACCTTACCCAGTTCGCGACGCCGGACGCCAGCACGAAGGCCAGCACCGCCGACAGGATGGCGTTCCAGCCGGCCATCGAGATGCCCCACATCTGCCAGGCCGGCGCGTCGCAGCGCACCATCTTGGCGCTGAACAGGTATCGCTTGAGCTGCTCGGGCGAGAGCCCGAGCGGCACGCCGCCAGAGCAGGCGAGCGGTCCGGTCCACCAGTGATACTCGATGCCGACGTGAAAGACGGCGATCGCCGCGCTGACGATCAAGGCGGTGATCGCCGTCATCACCAGCACCAGGGCAAGCCGCGGCCAGGCAAAGGACCCCAGCGCCGCCAGGCCAGCGGCGATGGCAACCATGTGCGGCCAGCGCTGCCAGTAGCACATCTCGCAGGGAGCCAGGCCGACGACGTATTGGAAATAGTAGGCGCCTCCCAGCAGCGCGCCACTGCCCAGCAAGGCGAGCAGGCCGAGCTGGCTGGGAGCCGGAAGATGTTCGGACAGCGTCATGGACGTCACTCAGAATATATAGCGGAAGGCGACAAAGCCGCCGACCAGGGCGATCAGGAACAGCCAGGTTAGCAGCGTCAGCCGCTTTTCGATGAAGCTGCGGATCGGCTCGCCGAACCGCCACAGCAACGCTGCCACGGCGAAGAAGCGCACGCCACGTGTCACAATCGACGCCCACACGAACGTGAAAAGGTCGAAATGCGCCGCGCCCGAGGCGATGGTGACCAGCTTGTAAGGGATGGGCGTCAGGCCTTTGATCAGGATGATCCAGATGCCGTACTGCTCAAAGCCGGCGCGGAAGGCGGCGAGGCCCGCCTGCAGCCCGTAGGTCTTGACCAGCCATTCGCCGATCGTCTCGAAGAAATAGTAGCCGATGGCATAGCCCAAGAGACCGCCCAGCACCGAGCAGACCGTGCAGACCAGGGCGATGCGGAAGGCCTTGGTGCGATCGGCCAGCACCATGGGGATCAGCATCACGTCGGGCGGGATGGGAAAGATCGAGCTTTCGAGGAAGGAGATGACGCCCAGCGCGGGGATGGCGCGGGGGTGAGCCGCCAAACGGATCACCCAATCATAGAGGCGACGCAACATGCGGCCCGTTCCCTAGCAGGGGACGCGCCCTATTGTCATCCTGAGCGCAGCGAAGGATCTCATGCCCGTGGCAAGCGGCGATGAGGTCCTTCGCTTACGCTCCAGCGCGGGGGTTACCCCGCGCGAGACGACAATTATCATTCCGCCGCCTGCTTGAGCCGCGTCGGCACGGTCTCGCCGGCGAACAGGGCGCCGCGCGCGGCCTCGTACTCGGCCTTGAGGCGGGCCACGATCTCGGCGGCCGGCGGGGCGTCGAAGATCTGGCCGACGCCCTGGCCGGCGCCCCAGATGTCGCGCCACGCCTTGGCCTTGGAGTTGCCGCCCGAGCCGAAATTCATCTTGCTCTTGTCGGCTTCCGGCAGCTCGTCGGGGTCGAGGCCGGCGGCGGCAATGCTGCGCTTGAGATAGTTGCCGTGCACGCCGGTGAACAGGTTGGTGTAGACGATCTCCTCACCCGCCGAATCGATGATGCACTGCTTGTTGCCCTCGCTGGCGTTGGCTTCCCGGCTGGCGGTGAAGCGCGTGCCGATATAGGCGAGGTCGGCGCCGACCGCCTGCGCCGCCAGCACCGACGCGCCGTTGGCGATGGCGCCCGAGAGCAGCAGGCAGCCGTCGTAGAACTGGCGCACCTCGGGAACCAGCGCGAACGGCGACAGCCGGCCGGCATGGCCGCCGGCGCCGGCGCAGACCAGGATCAGCCCGTCGACGCCGGCCTGCAGCGCGCGCTTGGCGTGGGTGACATTGGTGACGTCATGGAACACCAGGCAGCCATAGCGCCGGGCCGACTTGACCACGTCGTCGGGCGCGCGCAGCGAGGTGATCTGGATAGGCACCTGGTATTTCTCGCAGAGGTCGACGTCGTGCTGCAGGCGATCGTTGGAGCTGTGCACGATCTGGTTGACGGCGAACGGCGCCACCTGCCGGTCCGGGTATTTCTGCTTGTACTCGCGCAGCTCCGTGGTGATGCGCTGCAGCCAGGTCTCGAGCAGCTCCTTCGGCCGCGCATTGAGCGCCGGAAAGGCGCCGACGATGCCGGCCTTGCACTGCTCGATCACCAGGTCGGGGTTGGAGACGATGAACAGCGGCGCGCCGACCGCCGGGATCGAGAGGCTGTCGCGCAGCAGAGCCGGAAGGGCCATGGATTTCGCTCCTTGGAAGGGCTATTCGCAGAGTTCGGGCCGGCCTAGCACGAAGCGCCGCGCTCAGGAACCGAACACCGCGCGGTGCAGCAATCGGCCGGGCAGCAGCGTGAGCAGGCCGGCGATCCAGATGCCGGCCGCGGCGATCGGCTGCCAGCTCATTTCTACTTCGGCGGCGTGGCGGGGCCGCCGCGCTCCACCGCGCGCTTGTAGGCCGGCCTGGCCTGGATGCGGTCGACGAAGGCTTTTAGCCGCGGCAGCCGCGCGTCGAGACCGGCACGTGCAGCGGCGGCTTCGACCGGGAAGCTCATCTGGATGTCGGCGGCGGAGAAGTCGGCGCCGGCGAACCAGTCGCGGCTTGAAAGCTCGCCTTCGAGGAAGGCGAAGTGATTGGAGATCTGCGGGCCGAGCAGGGCCTTGTCGGCGCCGGCCGAGATCATGCGCGCGACCGGCCGCATCGCCCACGGCACGCGTTCGGGCAGGCGGGTGAACACCAGCTTCATGAACAGAAGCGGCATCAGCGAGCCTTCGGCGTAGTGCATGAAATAGGTGTAGCGCAGCCGCTCGGGCGTGCCGGCCGGCGGCGCCAGCCGTCCCTTGCCGTAGGTCTCGGCCAGGTATTCGAGGATGGCGCCCGATTCGGCCAGTGTCTTGTCGCCGTCGGTGATGACCGGCGACTTGCCGAGCGGATGGACGGCGCGCAGCGAGTCCGGCGCCTGCATAGAAGGCTGGCGCTGATAGGCCTTGATCTCGTAGTCGAGACCGAGCTCCTCCAGCATCCACAGCACGCGCTGGGAGCGCGAGTTGTTGAGGTGATGGACGGTGATCACAGCGAACCCGGACGCCAGTTGCCGTGGAAGCCCGCCGGGACGCGGCTGCTGAGGTGGGCCAGCGCCACCGGACCCTTGGCGATGTCGATCGCCTCGAACACCGCGAGGTCGCTTCGTTTCTCGGCAGCGCGGAAGATCACGCTCAGCACCCAGCCATCGCGTTCGGCGGCCTGCGCGGCGCGCGACACGAAAACCGGTTCGCTCAGCCGGTCGCCGCGGCCGGGCCGCCAGTCCGCGCTCTTGCCGGTCTTGAGGTCGTAGTGGGTGAGCTGATCGCCTTCTTCGCGCTCGCGCCCCGAAGCACTGTCCCGGGCCGACACGGTCCAGCCGTGGCGGTAGTCGGCCATGCACAGGCGTTCGTCGAAGCGTGGGAACTCGCCCACCCGGTCGTCGAGCTGGGCCTCGTGAAAGCTCTTGCTCTTGCCACTGAGGTCGAAGGTCCAGCGGAACAAACGGGACGGCGGCTCTTGCTTGGTCGAGGGCGAGCCGTCGGGCAGCGGGAACAGCGGCGCCACGTCGTATTTCATGACATCGACCACGATCCTGCCATCGGCGGTCTCGTAGTGATTCATCGCATGGAAGACGTAGCAGGCCGGCGCCGTCACCCATTTTGCGTCGGCGACCGTGCCGTTGCGCGGGATGAAGGCGATGTGCGTGCCTTTGTCGGGCTCCCAGGCGAACGGCGGCTTGCCGCTCATGGCGCGTTCCATCGAGCCGGTCAGCGGGAAGTTCGGCACGATGATCCAGTTCCTGGTCACGGCGAAATCGTGGACCATGCTGGGGAACGGCGTATCGAGCATCTCCGCGCGCGTGATCGCGCCCTTCCTGTCGGCCGTGTGGATGCTGACGAAGGGCGTGAAGGGTCCTTTTGCCCCGTAACCGAAGAAGATCATCTCGCCGGTCGTCGGGTCGACCTTGGGATGCGCGGTGAAGGGCCCCTGCGCTTTGCCGCCGTAGGTCTCATAGCCACCACTGAGGGTCGGGGATTTCAGGCTGGCCGGATCAAGCACGAACGGCGCGTGGCCCTCCTCCAGCGCCATCAGCCGGTCGGCATGCCAAACGATGTTGGTGTTGGCGACCGTCGATTTGAGGGCGAAAAACCGCGGATCGGTGTAACGCGTATTGCCGAAGCTGCCGATCAATGCTTCCCCGGCGTCGTGCTCGACCTGCCACTTGGGCGTGCGCACCCAGCGGTTCATGTAGGACGCGCGGCCATCGTCGATGTGGAAGGCGTGGATCATTCCATCGCCTGCAAACCAGTGGTAAGGCCCGCGCGGGGCGAATTGCGGGTTGGGACCGTTGCGGTAAAGCGTGCCGCGCAGCTCCTTGGGCAATTCGCCGCTGATCCGGAGCTGCGGCTCGTCGCTCTCCCTGCTTACCGGTGCGTAGTAGCCGTTGAGATAAGGATCGTTGTCGGGAAAAGGCTTGGGCGTCTTTGCCCAGACGTGCGGCGCCCCGGACGTCGACAAGGTCGCGGCGACGCCAAGCACCGTGTTCCGTCGGGTGAGTGTGATTGGATTTCTCATCTCGGTCCTCCTTCCCGGCAACCTTGAACAAGCCGCGGCGACGTCAGAGCGAACCTGGCCGCCAGTTGCCGTGGAAGCCCGCGGGCACGCGGCTGCTCAAATGAGCGAGCGCCACCGGGCCCTTGGCGATGTCGGTCGCCTCGAACACCGCGAGGTCGCTGCGGCCCTCGGCGGCGCGATAGACGACGCTCAGCACCCAGCCGTCGCCCTCGGCCGCGTCCTTGCGGCGCGGCACGAAGATCGCCTCGCTGAACTGATCGGCCGGGCCGGCGGTCCAGCTCGCGTTCTTGCCCTTGGCGAGATCATAGTGGGTGATGCCGTTGAGCCGCGGCTCGCCGATCTCGCGATCGGTGATGTTGCCCGACACGATCCAGCCATGGCGGTAGTCGCTCATGCAGAACCGCTCATCGAAGCGCGGGAACTCGCCGGCCCGGTCGTCGAGCTGCTCTTCGTGGAAGGTGTTGGCCTTGCCCGAGAGGTCGAAGGTCCAGCGGAACAGGTGGGCCGCCACCGTGTCCTTGGTCGAGGGCGAACCATCGGGCAGGGGGAACAGCGGAGCGACGTCGAATTTCATCACGTCGATCACGACGCGCCCGTCGTCGGTCTCGAAATGGTTCATCGGATGGAAGACATAG
>WNFG01002213.1_pt1 | contig 16327 bp, 11 predicted proteins | sample 5400431 | NCBI WGS metagenome assembly WNFG01 (sample SAMN13153346, study PRJNA577476) | soil metagenome | isolation source: 120 cm saprolite under Douglas fir tree site 2 hole 3 replicate 2 | place: USA:California | collected 2015-04-18 | reverse complement strand
AGCGTCGAGGCCATGAAGGCATACCGCGCCGGCGTGCGCCGCCGTGCCGCCGCGGCCGGGCGCGACCCGGACACGATCAAGGTGCTGTTCCTGGCCTACCCGCTGGTCGACACGACGACGGAAGCGGCGCGTGAGCGGCGGCTCCTGCTGCAGGAGGACGCCAACCGTCATCTCGACATGCAGCTGTCGACCATGTCGCGCCTGACCAACATCGACTTCTCGCAATTCGATCCGGACGAACCGCTGCCGGAGCTGTTCACCAACGGCCATCAGTCGTCACTTGCCAAGTGGATTGGCAAAACGCCGCGCGAGGTCGCCGCGAGCCAGTCGGCCAAGATGGGCATCGACTTCACCGGCACGATCGACCATGTGGCGGGAATGATGCAGGAGGTCATGGAGGAAGTCGGCGGCGACGGCTTCCTGTTCTTCAACACCTACTTCGACCGGCGTTACATCATGGAGGTGTGCGACGGGCTGGTGCCCGAGCTCCAGCGCCGCGGATTGACACGGACGCGATATGCCCACCAGCGCCTCAAGGACAACCTCCTGGAATTCTAGCCCTGATCGCTTGGAATCGTGTCGTTGCTGGGGGCGCGCCACTCCAGTGGCGCGTCTTAGTCATGCTCATTCGGACTGCGGGCGTCCCGCCCGCTCATCATCATGAGGCGGGCGAGACGCCCGCGGTCCGGAAGACCATGACGCGCCACTGGAGTGGCGCGCCCCCAGCAATGACATTATTCCGAGTGATCGGTACGTGCTTTAGCCGGCCGGCGTGGTCGGCCGGTACGTCACCCTCGTGCCACGGCCCGCGGGCATGGCGGTGATCGTCGAGCCTCGCCGTTGGTCGCGCCAAACCTTCCCAGCCGCCTGCCGATCCTCGACAGGTTGGCCCTGGATGCCCAGGAGAAGGCCGGAGATCATCGCGAAGTCGGCGTCGGTAAACAGCACCGTCGTCTCGGACAGACCGCCGGCGCCATTGAAGGTGAAGGCGACGGAAGCCGGCATGCCCAGCATCTGCGTGGATGGAACAAAAATCGATGGTTGGCCGCCGCTTGGCGTCCGCGCACAGGCGGGCGCGTCGGGACGGCAAGGCACGGCTTGGCCACTGCTCGCGCTGACTATTTGCGATTGGCTCAGGCCCCACTCGGCATACTGCCACCAGGCGTGGGCAGGCATGGCGCCGGCGAAGACGGTGCAGGCGACGGCAATCAATCCGCGAGACAGGTTCATGAGAGCGCCCTCCATCCACTCCGCCGTCCTACCCGCACCTGCAATGCGTCGGCTTCTCACGGTCAAATGCGTTAGACCACGTGTTGAAGTCTGCTTGAGCCGCGGCGAGAGGATAGTTCAATTGGTTGGGGCGGTTGATACCGTCTTGATGTCTGGATCGATTCTGGCGTCTGGCGCCAGCTGCATTTGCCGACACAGTTCATTGCCCCGATGAATAGTCGATCATGCCGTCAGCTCAAATTTCTGACCTTGATTTTGGTCAAGGATGAGGCTGGCCAACGATCCTATAGACTTGCTAGTTAGATCGCGCTGCTTGATGCAATGCGAGGGGGCTTTAGACCATGCGAGGCACGTCCCGCGCTCTGGCGTTAGTGGCGACCGCCTGCGCGCTTGCCATTCCCTCGGCCAGAGGCCAGTCCACGCCGACCCCGCTCGCTGTGCTTGTGCAGCCCGCCGAGGTCCGTCCGCTTGCCAGCCAGCGCGAATTCATCGGGCGGGCGCAAGCCGCCGACAAGGTCGATCTACGCGCGCGGGTTCAGGGTTTCCTCGGAGCTCGCCGGTTCGCGGACGGCGACATGGTGAAAGAAGGTCAAGTTCTGTTCGTGATCGAGCCCGAGCCTTACCAGGCCGAGGTCGAGCAGAAGGAGGGGCAGCGGGCGGCGGCTGCCGCCACCCTCATCAACGCCGAGCTGCAGTACAAGCGCGCCGATGAACTGGCCCGCACCAATGTCGGCACCCAGGCCGTGCGCGACATAAGGCTGGCCGAGCTCGAACAGGCGCGGGGGACCTTGAAGCAAACCGATGCGGCGTTGCGCGACGCCAAGATCAAGCTTTCCTATACCGAGGTCAAATCGCCGATCAATGGCCGGGTCGGACGCGCCGCGGTGTCGCCCGGCAACCTGGTTGGATCGGAAACCGGCATCCTGACGACGGTCGTCGCCGAGCAGCCCGTGCGCGTGGTCTTTTCGGTGACCCAGCGCGAGCTGCTCGAGGCCCGCCGCGGCGGCTCATCGGGAGGGTCGCTCAAGGCCCGTATCCGGCTCGCCGATGACAGCCTCTACGACGAGGAGGGCACGCTCGATTTCATCGACGTGCAGGTCGACCCGCGCACGGATGGCCAAACGTTGCGGGCGACTTTCCCCAACGCCGCTCGCGCCCTGACCGAAGGCCAGACGGTGCGGGTTATCCTCGAAGAGAAGAAAGCGGCGGAGTTCGTGGTCGTGCCGCTGTCGGTGATTGCCAACGACCAGACCGGGCCCTACCTCTTTGTGGTCGGCGCCGATAACAAGGCCGAGCAGCGACGCATCAAGCCGGGCATCGAGCGCGACGGCATGATCGCCATCGAAGACGGCCTCAAGCCGGGTGAAAAGGTGATCGTGCAGGGCCAGCAGCGGGTGCGGCCGGGCATGGTGGTCGCGCCCGAGCTTGCACCGGCCGCCACTCCCCCGGCCCAGCCGTCGCGGTGAGTCGATGACGATCTCCTCGCTGTTCATCAACCGTCCACGGCTTGCCTTCGTGATCTCCGCGGTGATCACGATTGCCGGCCTGATCGCGATCCAGGCCCTGCCGGTGGCGCAGTTCCCCGACATCGTGCCGCCGCAGGTGAAGGTCACCGCCACCTATACCGGGGCATCCGCGACCGTGGTCGAATCGACCGTGGCGCAGGTCATCGAGGCCGAGGTCAACGGCGTCGAGCGCATGATCTACATGAAGTCGAATTCGGGCGGCGACGGCAGCTACGCGCTGACCGTGAGCTTCGCCGTCGGCTCCGATCCGGACCTCAACACCGTCAACGTCACCAATCGGGTAAATCAGGCGCTCGCGCGGCTGCCGCCGGAAGTCCAGCGCAACGGCGTCATCGTCAAGAAGCAGTCGTCGGCGCTGCTGCAGCTCATTGCCGTCCATTCCCCAAAGGGCAGCCGGGACGGCCAGTTCCTGTCGAACTACGCCACCATCGAGATGCTGGACATGCTGCGGCGCGTGCCCGGCGTCGGCGACGCGGTGTTGTTCGGGCCGCTCGACTACGCCATGCGGGCCTGGGTCTCGCTCGACCGCATGGCAAGCCTCGACATCTCGACGGATGACGTCGTCAAGGCCATCCAGTCGCAGAACATCCAGGCCGCCGTAGGCCGCGTCGGCGCCGCACCGCTGATGGGACCGGTCGAATTCGAGCTCAACATCACCACGCAAGGGCGGCTGTCGAGCATCAAGGAGTTCGAGGACATCGTCGTGCGCACCAACGCGCAGGGCACCGTCGTGCGGCTGAAGGACGTGGCGCGGCTGGAACTCGGCGCCAAGACCAGCGACTCCGTCGGGCGATACAACGGCAAGCCCGCTGCCGGCATCCAGATCTACCAGCTGCCCGGCGCCAATGCGCTGGCGACAGCCAGGGGCGTGCGCGAGGCGTTGAAGGAGCTCGATCCGCTGCTGCCCCAGGACGTCGCCTACGACATCATGTACGACACGACCGTGTTCGTAGAGGCCACCATCGAAAGCGTCATCCACACGCTGTTCGAAGCCTTCGTGCTCGTCGGCATCGTCGTTTTCATCTTCCTCGGCAATCTGCGCGCCACCCTGATCCCCATCATCGCCGTCCCGGTCGCCCTGGTCGGCACATTCGCGGTGATGCTGGCGCTAGGCTTTTCGGCCAACACTGTCTCGCTGCTGGCGCTGGTGCTGGCGATCGGCATCGTCGTCGACGATGCCATCGTCGTGGTCGAGGCCGTCGAGCACATCCTGGAGACCGAGCCTGATCTGACGCCGGCCCAAGCCACCGAAAAGGCCATGAGCCAGGTCACCGGGCCGATCATCGCCATCACCCTGGTGCTACTCTCGGTCTTCATCCCGACGGCGTTCATCCCGGGCATCGCCGGCCAGATGTATCAGCAGTTCGCCGTGGCGGTCTCCGCGTCGATGGTGATCTCGGCCCTCAATGCGCTGTCGCTGTCGCCGGCGCTCTGCTCGCTGATCCTGCGCCACCGCACCAAGAAGGGCGGCCTCATCGCGCGCCTGCACAAGGGCATCGACCACACGCGCGACGGCTACGTCCGCCTGGCGACGCCTTTGGCCCGACGGTCGATCATTGCCGGCCTGCTCGCCTTAGCCTTCATCGTCGCCACCGGCGGCATGGCGCGGATCGTGCCGACGGGGTTCCTGCCCAACGAGGACCAGGGCGCCTTCATGGGCGAGATCCAACTGCCGGACGCGGCTTCCACCAACCGCACGCTGGCGGTGGTCGAGCAGGTCGAGGGCATCATCGAGGCCAAGCCGTGGCTGCAGAACCTGTTCACCGTCAGCGGCTACAGCATGCTGGACGGCCTGAACCTGCCTAACCGCGCCTTCTTCGTCGCCGCCCTCAAGCCGTTCGACGAGCGCAAGGCATCCGACATGTCGGTGTTCGCCGCCCTGAAGCAGCTGAACGAGGAGTTCCGCCGCGTCGCCGTCGCGACGATCATTCCGTTCAACCTGCCGCCGATCATCGGTCTCAGCACCTCGGCCGGATTCGAGTTCCAGCTGGTCAGCCGCACCGGTGCATCGCCGGCCGACATGGCGGCGACGGCGCGCGGGCTGGTCGTGGCGGCGCAAGGCGAGCCGGCCCTCGCAGGCGTCTACACGACCTACGGCGCCTCGACCCCGCAGATCTACCTCGATCTCGATCGCGAGCGGGCGCAGATCCTGGGCGTCGATATCGCCGAAGTGTTCAATGCCCTGCAGACGGCGATGGGCGGCTACTACGCCAACGACTTCAACCTGTTCGGCCGCACCTGGCAGGTGAAGGTCCAGGCCGACGCGGCGGACCGGCGGTCGGCGCGCGATATCTATCGCGTGCGCATTCGCACGGCCGACGGCGAGCTCATCCCGTTGCGCGCGGTGGCGGAGATCCGCCTGGTGAACGCGCCGTCCCAGGTCATTCGCTACAACAACCTTCGCTCCGTCACCATCAACGGCGGACCCGCGCCGGGCTACTCCTCGGGCCAGGCGATGCAGGCGATGGAAAACCTCGCCAAGCGCGTCCTTCCGGCAGGGTTCGGCTTTCAATGGACCGGAACGGCGTTCCAGGAGAAGGCGGCCGCGGGCCAGACCGCCGCCATCCTGGTACTGGCGCTGGTCTTCGCCTACCTCTTCCTGGTCGGGCTCTATGAGAGCACGGCCATTCCCATGGCGGCGCTGTTGTCGATCTCGGCCGGGCTGTTCGGCGCCATGGCCGGCCTGCTGCTGAGCGGCCTGGACAACAACCTGTTCGCCCAGATCGGAATCGTCGTGCTGATCGCGCTCGCCGCCAAGAACGCCATCCTGATCGTCGAGTTCGCGATGGAGCAGCGACGCCAGGGCAAGGACATCGTGCATGCCGCGACCGAAGCCGCGGCGCTGCGCTTCCGCGCCGTGATGATGACCTCCTTCGCCTTCATCTTCGGCCTGGTGCCGCTGGTGATCGCGACGGGCGCCGGCGCGGCGACCCAACGTGCGGTAGGTACCGCGGTGTTCGGCGGCATGATTGCGGCAAGCTGCCTGGGCATCTTTGTCATACCCGGGCTGTACGTCCTGTTTCAGACGCTGCGCGAGAAGATCAAGCTTGTGGTGTCACGAGGCCCAAGCAAGAAAGCACCGCTCCCGTAACGCCGTCGATCCGATGCCGGGGAATTACTCGGCGACCCCTGTCTCGATCGACCGATGCGCTGGCGACGCGGTCGCCGCAAACCGATGCTCGATGGAGCCCTATAGCGTCGCCTTTTGGACCTTGCCGATGCTCCGCAGGCGATCGTAATCGAAAATCATCACCTCGTCGCTTCCGACAAGCCCGATGACGCCGCGCTTCTTGAGCTTGCCGATTGAACGACTGACTGTTTCGATCGTCAGCCCGAGATAGTCGGCAATGTCTCCCCGACCCATGTGCAGGGACAACGGCTTCACCGAGACGTGCCGTTCGCGGTAAAGCGCGTCGATCTCGGCGAGGAAGTGCGCAACGCGCTCTGTCGAGCTTAGCTGGCCGAGCACCAGCATCGCTTCGCCAGTCTGCTTCAAGGCATCGGAAAGTGTCTCGGCCAAGGCCGCTGCAAGGTCGGGGTGCTGGGCTGCAAAAGCGTCGAACTTGTGCCGATCGAAACCGCAGGTCTCGACATCGGTCAGAGCCTCGCCTTCGAAAGCGTAGGCGCCGGCTGTGTCGACATATCCCACACAGTCGCCGGGCATCCTGATGGCGATGATCTGCCGGCGACCGTCATCCAGCGCGCGCGAAACGGCCACCATCCCCTTTCTGATCTTGAAGAACGATCCGATCGGATCGCCCGCCCGGAATATCGTCTCCCGCCTTTTCCATTGCCGGATGGAGCCGAGGGCGAGCATCTGCTCGAGGCGGGCGTCGTCGAGCGGCTTGCAAAGATTGAGCGACCTGCCGGGACATTGATCGCAGGGCAAGCCAAGGGCGGGCGGACCCCGGCTTCTTGCGGAGCCGTCACGCTGTCGAGGCAAACGGGACGCGCCACGATTCACAATGGATGCAAAGTATCACGACCATGGGGTGATTTACCACCCATGCGCGCGGTTGGGGATTCCGCTGCCTCCAGCGGTCGGGGCTCACGTTCCGTCAGCGTTGGCCGGTGTCGACACGCTCGTAGCTCATCGCCTTTCGTAGTACCTCGAAGATCACGGCCGTCGACCAACCGAACATCAGTACGCCGCACATCGCCGTCGCCGGGCCCAGCATCCGCCATCCGCTGACCGGTATGACATCGCCGTAGCCGAGGGTCGTGTAGTTCACGAAGGCAAAGTACAGCGTGTCCGCTCCTTCAGGCGCAGCGCCGACGATGTCATAGGTGCTTGCCCAGACGGCCACCTCTATCACGTGGGCGACCATCAGCACCGACACGGCAGCAATCATGGTCGCGATCATAAGCAACGTCGGTCGCACTGCCGTCCGGGCGGCAACCGCCCGTGCCACGCGCACCACGATGGTCATGATGGAAGCGTGGATCGCGATGCAGAGCACGCTCGCGACGAGGATCGCGAGAGCCTGCGGGAGGGTCACTGTGCCAACCGTCTCGGGACTGCGGCCGTGCCTACGACTTCAATCGTGCCTCTGAACAGCGCTCGTCGTGAAGCAAGGTTGGCGACCGCAACCAAGGTCAAACCCAGCTCAGCGTGACGCCCACATCGCCCGGCATGCCGCTCGGGAAGTCGATGATTTCGTATCGGATGTGATAGCCGTTCGGCTTCAGACGGCGCTGCCAGAACTCGTAAAGTTCCCTGGGAATGCCGGTCAGGGTCTTCTCCCAACCGACCTCTGCCTGATTGATCGCCCGTCCATTGTCGGTGCAAAGCGTGTGGGGAAAACGCAGCACCTGCACCGACGTCATTCCGTTTCCGACTGCGCGGCTGATGATTATCGTTGCCTTTTCGATGATCTCGTCGTCGCTCAAGCCGGAAGGCTTGCTGAGCCGGTCCAGAAGCGCCTTCTTCTCGGCCTCCGCGGCCTCGTGCGCCTTGAAGGCGGCCGAAGCCTTTTCACCTTCGATTTGTGCGATCGTGATCTGCAATTCCTTTACCGTCGGGAGCTTGGCCATCTGTCACCTACCTTTGCGTGGATGCCTCGCAAACGCCCCTTGCGGTGGCTACCCGTATTTGTCGGCGACGAGTCGCCGGCCTTCCAGCGATGCCTGATCGTCGTACTTTCTCTTGTGAGAGCGGTCGGGGAGCTTCGCCTCGGCACGTTCGATGCGCTTGTAGGGGATTTGCGACAGGATGTGTGAAATTGCGTTCAGCCGTGCCCGACGTTTGTCATTCGAATCGACGATGTACCATGGTGTTGCGTCGGTGTCGGTGTATTCGAACATCACGTCGCGGGCCTTGGAGTAGTCGTACCAGCGCCTGTATGATACGAGATCCATCGGGCTCAGCTTCCACTGCCGCAGCGGATCCTCGATGCGCGCCATGAAACGGCGCTCCTGCTCCTCCTGACCGACCTCCAACCAGATCTTGATCAGGCGGATACCGCCGTCGACGACGAACTTCTCGACGAGCGGGCAGAGCTCGAGGAAGCGCTTGTGCTGCTCCGGCGTGACGAAGCCCATGACATGCTCGACGCCGGCGCGATTGTACCAGCTGCGATCGAAGATCACGATCTCGCCGCCCGCCGGGAACCGCTCGATGTAGCGCTGCATGAACATTTGCGTCTTGTCGCGGTCGGAGGGAGCCGGCAGGGCGACGACCCGGAAGACTCGCGGACTGACCCGCGCCGTGATCGCCTTGATCAGGCCGCCCTTGCCCGCCGCGTCGCGTCCCTCCAGGACGATCATCGCGCGCTCGCTCGTCGACTTGACCCAATCCTGTAGAAGACAAAGCTCGACCTGGAGCTTTTTCAGCTCCTTCTCGTATACCTTCCGCTTGAGCTGCTCCCGGCCACCCTTGGACATTTTCTCTCTCCATCCCTGGCCAAGGCTAGCGCGTGACGGCAGGCGGTCCCTTGATTTTGGTCAAGAGACGAAGAGTGGGGCTCGCTTCGTTTAGCTGCCTCGCCGAGACGCTCAGGACATCAGGCGCGTTTCTTGCCTAGAATGGACCATGCTGCTGGCGCAAATCTCCGATCTGCACGTGCGGCCGACCGGCGAGCTCTACAAGGACGCGGTCGATTCCAACCGCATGTTCGCAGACGCCATCGATCACCTCAATCGCCTCGACCCCCGACCCGACCTGGTGCTGATCACCGGCGACCTGGTCGACGAGGGGCTGAAGGCCGAATACGACTCGTTGCGCGCCCTGCTGGCCGGGCTCGAACCGCCCCATCTCCTGATGGCGGGCAATCACGACGACCGCGAGATGCTGGCGCGGTCCTTTCCCGATCACGCCTATCTGCCGGCGACCGGCGCCAAGCATTACCTCATCGACCGCCATCCGGTGCGCATCGTGGCGCTCGACACGACCGTGCCGGGCGACCATCACGGCGAGATCGACGAGGCAGGGCTGGCGTGGCTGGAAGGGGCGCTGCAGGCCACGCGCGGCGCGCCGACTGTCGTGCTGATGCATCATCCGCCGATCGCCTGCGGCATTCCCTACCTCGACAAGTACATGTGCCGGCGGCCGGAGCGCATCGCCGCCGTGATCGGCCGCTTCGCCAATGTCGAGCGCGTGCTGTGCGGCCATGTCCATCGGCCGATCCTGCAGCGCTGGGCGGGCACCCTGCTGTGCTGCTGCCCGAGCACGGCGACACAAATTGCCTTGCAACTTCGACCTGATGCCCGACCGGCGTCCTTCCGCGAGCCGCCGGCCTGCCTGCTCCATTGGTGGCGCGAGGGTGTGATGGTGACGCACACGAGTTACATCGGCCGCTTCGACGGGCCCTATCCGTTCGCTTGATCACGTGTCGTTCAGTTTCAAGCTCCTCTCCCCCGCTAGGGGGAGAGGTTGGGTGAGGGGGATGCGTACGTCGTTGCCCCCTCACCTAGCCTCTCCCCCGAGCGGGGGAGAGGAACATGAGTCTGAGCGCGCGGGACGCGCGCGGTCCGGAAGAGGCACGAGGTGGCATTGCGGGGCGGGATGCGGTAACGCTTAAAACAGTTTCGCGGGGAGCGTCGTTCGAACCATGTTCAATCGCAGCCTGATCCTGCTGCCCTTGCTGGCCGCCGCATTGGCCGGCTGCAAGCCCGAGAACAAGTTCCAGCCGCCGCCGCCGGCCGAGATCAGCGTCGCGGTGCCGCTGCAGCAGCAGGTGCAGCCCTACGAGGTGCTGACCGGCAACACCGCGGCCTTCAACACCGTCGACCTGGTGGCCCGTGTCGAAGGCTTCCTGAGCTCGATCAACTACACCGACGGCGCGTACGTGAAGAAAGGCGACCTGCTCTTCCTGATCGAGCAGACGATGTACAAGGCCAAGGTCAAGGAGGCCGAGGCCAGCCTCGATTCGGCCAAGGCCCAGCTGTTGAACGCCCAGGCCGAGTTCACCCGCCAGGAGACGCTGTTGCGCCAGAACGTCACGGCGCAGAACACCTACGACCAGGCCAAGGCCAAGCGCGATTCGGCGCGCGCCAATGTCGAGAGCCAGGAAGGCAACCTGACCGTCGCCCAGACCAACCTGGGCTACACCAGCGTCACGGCGCCGTTCGACGGCATCGTCACCAGGCACCTGGTCTCGGTCGGCGAGCTGGTCGGCAACGGGGTCGCGACCAAGCTCGCGACCATCATCCAGCTCGACCCGATCTACGTCACCTTCAACATGAGCGAGCAGGATGTCCTGCAGATCCGCGAAAACATGGCCCAACGCCGCCTGTCGCTCGAAGAACTCGCCAAGATCCCGCTCGATATCGGCCTGATGGACGAGGAGGGCTTCCCCCATCACGGCTTTCTCAACTACGTCTCGCCCGAGATCGATCCGGCGACCGGCACGATCCTGGTGCGCGGCCTGTTCAAGAACCCCGACCGTGACCTGCTGCCGGGCTTCTTCGCCCGCATCAGGGTGCCGACGGCGCTGGGCAGCAAGGCCGCCTTGCTGATTCCCAACCGGTTGGTCGCCGAGGACCAGGCCGGCAAATACGTCCTGGTGGTCAACAAGGACAATGTCGTCGAGCAGAAGCGCATCGTGACCGGGCAGCTCCTGGTCGGCGGCCTCAGGGTGATCACCTCGGGCCTCGCGGTCGACGACCGCGTCGTGCTGAGCACCAACGGCAAGGCGATCCCGGGCAGCAAGGTGGTGCCCAAGGAGAGCAAGATCGAGCCGCCGCCCGCCGCCACGACGCCCCCGTCGAAGTGACCGGCGCGGAGCTGCCTCGATGATTTCCGCGTTTTTCATCAATCGGCCGGTGCTGGCCAATGTGCTGGCGATCGTCATCGTGCTGATCGGCGCCGTTGCGCTGGCGACCCTGCCGGTGGCGCAGTACCCCAACATCGTGCCGCCGACCGTGCAGGTGACGACGACCTATCCCGGCGCCAGCGCCAAGACGGTGGTCGACAACGTCGCCCTGCCGATCGAGCTGCAGGTCAACGGCGTCGAAGGCATGATCTACATGCAGTCGACCAGCACCGACGCCGGCACCTACGCGCTCACGGTGACCTTCCAGATCGGCACCGATCTCGATTTCGCGCAGGTGCTGGTGCAGAACCGCGTCAGTGCGGCGCTCGCCTCGCTGCCGGCCTCGGTGCAGGCGCAGGGCGTCGTCACCCAGAAGAAGTCGACGGCGATCCTGCAGATCGTGTCGCTGACCTCGCCGGACGGCCGCTTCGACAGCCTGTACATGAGCAACTACGCCACCATCAACCTGATCAACGAGCTGGCGCGCCTGCCCGGCGTCGGCAACACGCAGGTGCTGGGCGTCGGTCAATACTCGATGCGCGTTTGGCTCGACCCGCAGAAGCTCTACACCTATGGGCTCACGCCGTCGGAAGTGACCCGGGTCATCCAGCAGCAAAGCCAGCCGGTGACGGCGGGCCAGGTCGGCATCCCGCCGGCGCCCAAGGGCCAGGATTTCCAGTACACCGTCGACGTCCAGGGCCGCCTCGGCACGCCGGAGGAGTTCGGCAACATCATCGTCAAGACCGACCAGGGCAGCGGCGGACGCATCCTGCGCCTCAAGGACATCGCCCGCGTCGAGCTCGGCGCCCAGACCTACGCCCAGACCTTCAAGCTCGACGGCAAGCAAGGCGCCGGCATCGCCATCTACCAGCTTCCCGAGGCCAACGCGCTCGACGTCGCCAACCGGGTCAAGGCCAAGATGGCCGAGCTTGCCAAGGCCTTCCCGCAGGGCCTCGCCTACGGCGTGCCGTTCGACACCACGGAGTTCGTGAAGACCTCGATCAACGAGGTGTTCATGACCCTGATCGAGGCCGGCATCCTGGTGCTGATCGTGATCATGGTGTTCCTGCAGGACTGGCGCGCCATGCTGGTGCCGGCGACGACCATCCCGGTGACCATCATCGGCGCCTTCGCCGCCATGGCGGCACTCGGCTTCACCATCAACACGACGACCATGTTCGGCATCGTGCTGGCGATCGGCATCGTCGTCGACGACGCGATCGTGATCGTCGAAGGCGTGGCCCGCCATATCGAGCGCGGCATGTCGAGCCACGACGCCGCCATCCAGGCGATGCGCGAGCTGTTCGGGCCGGTGATCGGCATCACGCTGGTGCTGATGTCGGTCTTCCTGCCGGCGGCGTTCGTGCCCGGCCTGACCGGCAAGATGTTCGCCCAGTTCGCGCTGGTCATCGCCGCCACCGCGTTCATCAGCGCGGTCAACGCCGCCACGCTGAAGCCCACCCAGTGCGCCATGTGGCTCAGACCCACCGTGCCGCCGGACCAGCGCAACTTCTTCTACCGCGGCTTCAACAACGTCTACCAGCGCGTCGAGAACGGCTATGCCGGCCTGGTCGGCGCCATGGTGCGGCGCTCGGGCCTCATGGTCCTGCTCGCCTTCGTCATGGCCGGCCTGGGCGGCTGGGGCGTCGCGCGGCTGCCGACGGCGTTCATTCCCAACGAAGACCAGGGCTACATGCTGGTCGGCCTGCTGCTTCCCGACGGCGCCTCGCTGGAGCGCACCGACGCCGCCCTCGCCCAGGTCAGCGCGATCGCCCAGGCGACGCCCGGCGTGCAGCAGGTCGTGGCGATCTCCGGCCTGTCGGTGCTCGACAACAACTCCGCCTTGGCCAATGCCGGCGTCGCCTACGTGATCCTCAAGGATTGGGGCGTGCGCGAGAAGCAGGACGGCCAGGACCTGCGGTCGATCGTCGGGCACATCGCGCGGGAAGCTCAGGCCCTGCAGGACGGCCGGGCTTTCCCGCTGGTGCCGCCGCCGATCCAGGGCATCGGCAATGCCGGCGGCTTCCAGATGCAGGTCGAGCAGCGCGACGGCAGCTTCGACTACGCCAAGCTGCAGGACGCGACGGCGAACGTCATCGAGCAAGCCGGCACGCAGTCGGGTCTTTCGAACCTCATCACCTCGTTCCGCGCCGGCGCGCCGCATGTCCGCGTCGAGGTCGACCGCTCCAAGGCGGAGACCTTGAAGGTGTCGATCGGCGAGGTGTTCACGACGCTGTCGTCCTACCTCGGCTCGACCTTCGTCAACCGCTTCAACAAGTTCGGCTTGAGCCTGCAGGTTTTCCTCCAGGCCGACTCGCCCTACCGCACCAAGCCCGAGGACATCCTGAAACTGCAGGTCCGCAACGCCGACGGCCAGATGGTGCCGATCGGCGCGCTCGCCACCCTGAAGCAGGACCAGGGCCCGCCGCTGATCAGCCTCTACAATCTCTATCCGTCGGCGGCGATCGTGGGCTCGCCGGCGCCGGGCTTCAGCTCGGGCGAGGCGATCGCGCTGATGGACCAGATCGCCGACCAGAGGCTGCCGCCCGGCACCGGCTTCGAATGGACGGCGATGTCGTATCAGGAGAACGTCGTCGGCAATCAGCTGCTCTACGTCTTCGCCCTGGCGATCCTGCTGGTCTATCTCTGCCTCGCCGGCCAATACGAGAGCTGGGTCCTGCCGCTGGCCGTGATCCTGGCCGTGCCGCTGGCGCTGATCGGTCCTGCCGCCGCGCTGGGCGCCGTTGGGCTCGCCAACAACCTCTACACCCAGATCGGCCTGATGCTGCTGATCGCACTCGGCGCCAAGAACGCCATCCTGATCGTCGAGGTCGCGCGCGAAGCCCGCCTGATCGAGGGCAAGCCGATCGCCGAGGCCGCGGTCGAGGCCGCCCGCACGCGCTTCCGGCCGATCCTGATGACGTCCTTCGCCTTCATCCTGGGCGTCGTGCCGCTGGTCACTGCGACCGGCGCCGGCGCCAACGCCCGCGTCTCGCTGGGCCTTGCCGTGTTCAGCGGCATGATCGCCTCGACCTGCCTCGCCGTGCTGTTCGTGCCGTCGTTCTTCACGGTGCTGCAGCGCCTCGAGGAGCGGCGCAAGAAGGGCAAGGCGACCAAGCCAGCGGCGAGCGCCGCGTCCTCCTGAGATCCCATGCACACGTTCGTCGCCGCCGGCGCCGCTTTCCTGCTCGCCGTCCTGTGGTTCGACCTGATGTTCGACGTGCAGACCCGCAAGCATGGCGACAATCCGCTGCCGGCCGAGGTGCTGGCGTCGATCTCGGCCTACTACCGGCGCGTCACGACCGAGGCCTATCCGATGAATCGGCTGGTGGCATTGGTCATGGTCCTGACCCTGCTGGCGATCTGCGCCCAGATCATCGAAGCGGCGAGTCCATGGTGGGTCGGCTGGGGCTCGCTGGCGCTGGCCGGCGGCGGCTTCCCTTTCACCATCGCCCGCACCGTCCCCAACGCACGACGGCTCGGCAGCGCAAACGACCCGCCTGATGTGCAGTCGACGCTCGCGCGCGCGATCTGGCGGGACCATGTGCTGAGCTTCGTGCGCATGTCCCTCGTGCTGGGCCTACAACTGATCGCCGGATAGGGGCGGCTGTTCCCTTGAAGGGCCTGCGGGCCAGACTGGCGCTGCACCCGGCAGGAAGGCGGCCAACATCAGGTCGGCGTAACGCTCCACCGGGTCCGGCTGTTGTCCTCGACCGGCCCGCCTGCCACATTCCCTGCGCTGGAGTTGCGTCGCGTTGTCACGGAGTGATGGGAGAAACGCCATGGACCGGCGCGACATTTTTGGGCTTTTCGTGCGATGGCTGGCTGCCCTCGCGATGCTCGTCGGGTGTCCCATCGCGGCCCAGGCGGAGACGGTGCTGCGCATCGTCATGAACTCCGATCTGAAGATTCTCGATCCGATCTGGAACACGGCCTTCGTCATCCGCGACCACGGCTACATGATCTACGACACCCTGTTCGCGACCGACGCCCAGGGCGAGATCAAGCCGCAGATGGTCGACAGGACCGAGGTGTCGGCCGACGGGCTGGTCTACACGTTCACGCTGCGCGATGGCCTGCTGTGGCACGACGGCCAGCCGGTGACGGCCGAGGACTGCGTCGCCTCGATCAAGCGCTGGGCCGCGCGGGATACCGTGGGCCAAAAGCTCATGACCTTCATCCAGACCGTCGCGGCCAGGGATGCCCGCACGATCGAGCTCAGGCTGAAGGAGCCGACCGGGCTGGTGCTGCCGGCGCTGGGCAAGGCCAATTCCAACGTGCCGTTCATGATGCCCAAGCGCGTCGCCGAAACCGATCCCTTCACCCAGATCACCGACTCCACCGGCTCGGGGCCGTTCATCTTCAAGCGCGACGAATGGCGGCCGGGTCATCTGGCGGTCTATGTCAGGAATCCCAACTACAAGCCGCGGGCGGAGCCGGTCTCGCGACTGGCCGGCGGCAAGCTGGCCAAGCTCGACCGCATCGAGTGGCTGGCCATGCCCGACCACCAGCAGGCCATCAATGCGCTGCAGTCCGGCGAGATCGACTTCATCGAAGCGCCGCCGTTCGACCTGCATCCCCTTCTCAAGGCCGACCGCAACATCCAGCTCCTGACGCTGAGCCCGGTGGGCAGCCAGAACGTCTTTCGCCTGAACCACCTGCACAAGCCGTTCGACAATCCGGCGGTGCGGCGCGCGCTTTGGTACGTCTTCAACCAGGAGGATTTTTTGAAGGCGGTGATTGGCGATCCGGACAAATACAAGGTCTGCAAGGCGCTGTTCATCTGCGGCACCCCCTATGCTTCCGACAAGGGCATGGAGGGGCTGCTGGAGTCGAACTTCGACAAGGCGCAGACACTCTTGAAGCAGGCGGGCTACGACGGCACGCCCATCGTGCTGCTGCAGTCGAGCGATCTCTTCTGGCAGACCAATCTCGCCCCGGTGGCCAAGCGGCTGATGGAGAAAGGCGGCTTCAAGGTCGACATGCAGCCGATGGACTGGCAAAGCATCGTCATCCGCACGTCGCGCAAGAACCCGCCCGAGCAAGGCGGCTGGCATGCCTACCTGATCTCGCCCTCAGCCATGGATCTTTCGGATCCGCTATCGAACCGGTACCTCAATTCCTCGTGCGACAAGGCGTTCAACGGCTGGCCGTGCGATCCGGAGATGGAAAAGCTGCGCGATCGCTTCGCCCGTGAGACCGACCCGGCCAAGCTGAAGGAGATCGCCGAGGCGGCGCAGGTCCGGGCGACGGAGTGGACGCCCTATGTCCATCTCGGCGAATGGCGGCTCGTTTCGGCGGCGCGCAAGACCGTCTCGG
>WNFG01003785.1_pt1 | contig 16332 bp, 14 predicted proteins | sample 5400431 | NCBI WGS metagenome assembly WNFG01 (sample SAMN13153346, study PRJNA577476) | soil metagenome | isolation source: 120 cm saprolite under Douglas fir tree site 2 hole 3 replicate 2 | place: USA:California | collected 2015-04-18 | reverse complement strand
CTCCGAGAGCCTCGGCTCGATTTCCAATTTCTTCTCGGGAAAGCCGCATCATCCGCAACGCTGGAATGGCATCGTGATCCCGTTTCACATACGCCAGCAGAGTCGCTTCCAGAGCAGCGTAGGTGAGCTTGTCCACGCGCAGAGCACGGAATAGGGAGTTCGAACGCATGCGCGCAATCAAATCTTGCCGTCCGCTGATCAACCCCGCTTGCGGCCCACCGAGCAGTTTGTCGCCGCTGTAGGTGACGATGTCCACTCCGCTGCGCAAGCTGTCGAGCAAGCCCGGTTCCCCGCTAATGCCGATGGCACGCAAGTCAAACAGCGCACCACTGCCCAGATCCTCCATCACAGGCACGCCGCGGCCGCGCGACAGTGTCACCATCTCATCCAGGGAAGGTTGTTCAGTAAAGCCGGTTATTTCGAAGTTCGAACGGTGTACGCGCAGCAGCAGGCGCGTGCGTTCATTGATGGCACGCTCGTAATCGGAGATCCGTGTTCGATTCGTAGTGCCGACTTCGCGCAGAATTGCCCCCGACTTGGTCATCACATCCGGAATGCGGAACGATCCGCCAATTTCTACCAATTCGCCGCGAGAGACGATGACCTCGGCGCCTTCGGCCAAAGTGTTCAGCGCCAGCAGCACCGCTGCGGCGTTGTTGTTGACCACAATCGTGGAGACCGCGGCCGGTCGAGGGACGGGGCCGCCCGTCCCAGCCGACTCCAACCCGGCGGATTTCCTCAAAACGTCTCCCCCCAGGGAATCGTCGCCGAGAAGTTTCACAAACAGGTGGTCGACGTGGACATCACGCTTGCCACGATTGCCCGATGGGAGATCAAACTCCAGGTTTGAGTAGGCGGCTCCAGCCTGGCGAACATGCTCCAGCGCAACCTCGGCCAGTGGAGCTCGGCCAAGATTGGTGTGCAGGATGACCCCGGTCGCGTTGACCACCGGACGCAGGGAATAGCCGAGATCCTGGCGAAGCTGGCGTTCCACCGCAACATCGAGGTTCGAAAGCGCCAGCTCCACACCCCGATCATCGAGTTCTCCCGAGCCGATCGCGCGCCGCAACCGCTCGAGCACGGCGCGAACCGCCTCGAGCGCAGCAGCATGGCCATGATCGGCGGTGAGCGAGGACAGGGCAGGACCCTGCATAAGCGCATCCACAGAAGGGAGCAAACGGAAAAGCTCTTGTTGCGCAGCTTTCTTCACCGGCAAATTATCCCACGAACGGAATCCAATGCTCTATCGATCTCCGGCTTTGTGCGGTTACCGAACCCTTCAGAGGGTATCGAGGTAGGCCAGCAAATCGGCCATCTGCTGGGCAGTGAGCACCTGGCCGTAACCCGGCATGTCCTTGCGGCCATGGCGGATGATGTCTAACACCCGCTCGTCATTGGCGGGGAGTCCGCTCACTCGAAGATACGGATGCTTGAACAGGCCTTCGAGTCCCGGACCTTTCTTGTCTTTGGTCGAATAAGGCTCGTGACAACGCTCGCAGCGATCTTGGTAAATCCTGCGTCCCGCCGCCTGCTGAGCCGTTAATCCGAGCTCCGCATCCGACTTCCGCCGTTCGAGGTCACAGCCTAAGGTTGCGACCAGAGAGCACCCAGCTAGCAGCGCGGCGAGAACGCCCGGAAGGCATTGCGCTCGCGATGTTGCGACTGATTTCTCGGACTGCCGCGGTAACCCTCGCATGCGACTGGCCGTGCCCGGATCTGTCAGCACCGGAAGCGGCATACCCTTACAATCATAGAGCAAACCATGCCCGTTTCCTTGAAGCGCCTTGATGAACCAGCCTCGCCGAGCGACGGAGCCCGGATTTTGGTGGATCGTCTCGGGCCTCGCGCGCAGCGCCCCAGGGTGGACCGGTGGCTGCGCCATCTTGCTCCTTCCCAGGAGCTGCGTGAGTGGTTCCATGCCCATCCTGGGCTATGGAATGATTTCCGACGGCTGTATCTCAAAGAGTTAGCGCGTCCTGAAGCCGAACCCGACCTGCGGACGCTCTACGGTTTCCCGCGTCACAAGAAGCGCCTCACGCTCCTGTTTGCCGCCAAGGATGAAAGACACAACCATGCAGTCGTGCTGAAACAGTTGCTGGACGGGATGCGGAAGCCGCCGACCGGCACCGGTCCCGGCGCCATTCGCACCATCAGGAAGCAGGATGCCGCCATGCGGCGCCGCTAGCGAATCCCTCGATCGAACCCCATTTCTCGCTTTCCCCCGAGTTTTGCCCCTTCAGTTAGAATCGAGCCGCATGAGAGCTGTTTTTCAATGGAGCCTCGGAGCGCGTGTCCTAGAGCTCGGGAAACGCACGCTGATCATGGGAATCGTGAATGTCACGCCTGACTCTTTTTCTGACGGCGGCTTATATCTCGACAGCGGCCCAGCGCTGGAACACGCGGTTCGTATGCTCGACGAAGGCGCGGACATCATTGACGTTGGCGGTGAATCCACGCGTCCGGGAGCGAAACTGGGGGCTGCGGGAAATCCTCAAGCGCCGGCGGAATCCAACCGCGATGGGGTCGCCCAAAAGCTCGCGATCACTGCCGAACAAGAACTCACGCGCATACTGCCGGTAATCTCTGCCCTCAAAAAACAGCGACCACAGGCAGTAGTCTCGGTCGACACCTACAAATCTAGCGTAGCGCGAGCCGCAGTCGAGGCGGGAGCAGAGATCGTAAACGACGTCAGCGGCTTTCGCTGGGATCCGCAGATGGCAAAAACGGTCACGCAATTGAAGTGTGGCGCGCTGCTCATGCATATGCGCGGACGGCCGGAGGAATGGCGAAGCCTGCCGCCGCCCGGCGACGTTATCCTGCTGGTCAAGCGCGAGCTCAAAGAATGGGCGGAAGCGGCCATTCTCGCGGGTGTGCGAAGGGAACGAATCGCGGTCGATCCGGGCTTCGGCTTCGGCAAAAGTTTTGACGAAAATTATCCGCTGCTGGCTGGCTTCACCGACTTGCAAGCATTAGGATTCCCCTTAGTGGCAGGCACTTCCCGTAAGTCCTTTATCGGCCGGACGCTCGCCAAAGATGGGAAAGACGCGCCCGCGCAAGAGCGTTTGTTCGGAACTCTCGCGACCCACACTGCGCTGCTGTTGAAGGGCGCACACATTCTGCGCACTCACGACGTAAAGCCGGCCGTGGAAGCAGCTCGGGTTACCGATGCCATTCTTCGGGCGCGCTGAACAGATCAAGCGGAAGCTAAAACATCTTCGTCGAGTCCAGCAGGATGGTCACTGGGCCTTCATTGACGAGTTCCACTTGCATGGTTTCCTGGAATCGGCCCATGGCGCAGCGCAAGCCGGATTTTCTCAGCTGTTCGACGAAGAATTCGTACATCCCGCGTGCCTTCTCCGGTGGGGCGGCAGCGTCGAATGACGGCCGCTTGCCTCGGCGGACGTCTGCATACAGCGTGAATTGTGAAACCACCAGGATTGCGCCGCGCATGTCCTGAACGCTGCGGTTCATTTTCCCGCGTTCATCTTCGAAGATCCGCAACCCCACGATTTTCTCGGCCAGGTAGGAGGCGTCGGCCTCAGTGTCGGATCGGGCGACGCCCAGCAAAACCAGCAGCCCAGAGTCAATCGCGCCGACACTGTCGTCGAGCACCGTGACTTGGGCACGGCTCACGCGCTGGACGACGGCCCGCATCTGGTTTGACCGCTACGAGTGACCGCAGTTAGGATGCAGAAGGTATACCACAAGCCTGGATCGGTCTCGGAATCCGCGCTTCCTTTACAGCCATTTAGCCGGACTATTACACTACAAACTCGCCTTTTTATTGACGTGGCACGCCAAGCTGGCGAAATGGTGGACTACCCGAGCGCGGCCTGACCGGAAAAGTAGCGGACCGCGAGCCCGGCGAGCTGGAATCGGCGTTCGAACAAAATCGAGGCAAGCGAGGAAAAATATGGCAGCAGCGGACGAGAAAGTTAAGCAAATTATCGTGGAACAGCTGGGCGTCGATGAGGGCGAAGTCACATCGAGCGCCTCGTTCGTAGACGATCTGGGCGCAGATTCGCTCGATACAGTCGAACTGGTCATGGCCTTCGAAGAGGCCTTCGACATTGAAATTCCCGATGAAGACGCGGAGAAAATCCGCACCGTGCAAGACGCGGTCGATTACATCTCCAAGCACTCGAAAGGTGGCAAGTAGTTTGGGACGCAGGGTCGTGGTTACCGGCCTGGGGCTGATCTGCGGCGTGGGCAATACCACCGGGGACGTGTGGAAAGCCCTTCTTGGGGGCAAGAGCGGGGTCGCACGCATCACGCAGTTCGATGCCGGCCATTTTGCTTGCCAGATCGCGGCCGAGGTCAAAAACTTCGACCCTTTGAAGTTCATCGAGAAAAAAGAACTGAAAAAGATGGGACGTTTCATCCATCTGGCTATCGCCGCCTCGGACGAAGCTATGCACATGTCAGGCCTCAAAATCACTTCAGAGAATGACGAACGGGTTGGGGTCCATATCGGCTCCGGCATCGGAGGCTTCGACATCATCGAGCGCGAGCATACGGCGCTGATGGAAGGCGGCCCGCGCAAGATATCTCCCTTCTTCATTCCCGCGGCAATCGTCAATTTGGCGGCTGGGCACGTCTCCATGCGCTATGGTGCCAAGGGACCAAATGAAGCCACCGCTACGGCCTGCACCACCAGCGCACATTCCATCGGCGATTCCTTTCGCATCATTCAGCACAACGACGCCGATGTCATGATTGCCGGCGGCACGGAAGCCGCAATTACTCCCATGGGGGTTGGCGGATTCGCGGCTATGCGCGCTCTTTCCACGCGCAATGACGATCCCGAAAGAGCCAGCCGACCGTGGGATAAGGACCGCGACGGCTTCGTCATAGGCGAAGGCGCGGGCATCCTGATCCTGGAAGAGTTGGAATACGCTCGGAAGCGCGAGGCTCCGATCCTGGCTGAAATCGTTGGCTACGGCATGAGCGGCGACGCCTACCACATGACCCAGCCGGCTCCGGAGCATGAAGGCGGCTTCCGCGTGATGCGCAATGCGGTGCGCGACGCCGGCCTCAGTCCCGATGTCGTCGGTTACGTGAACGCGCACGGGACATCTACGCCGATCGGCGATACGCTCGAAGCTCATGCCATCCGCAATTTCTTCGGAGAGCGCAAAGTTCCCGTCAGCTCCACCAAGTCCATGACCGGCCATCTTCTCGGTGGGGCGGGCGGGCTCGAGGCCGGCGTTACCGTGCTGGCGCTTCGGGATCAAGTACTGCCTCCAACCGTCAACCTGGAAAGCCAAGACCCGGAAACAGCGGGAATGGATTTTGTTGCCAACCACGCCCGCAAGACGGAAATTGAATACGCCATGTCGAATTCCTTCGGGTTCGGTGGCACCAACGGGGCGCTGCTGTTTCGTCGCTGGTCGGAGTGACCGGCTTCGGAGAACTCTAGCTTTCGAGTTGCGCAGCGCTTGCGGCAAAACGAATGCTTAGGGTGCTGCTTCCTAATCTGCGGGGGACTCCCTCCATCTGCAATAGATTCAAATACTTGCCTCCATTACTCCTGAGTGCCACTGAAGTAATGGCACTTTTGTACTGGTCTGACTAGCCCATTCGGGTCTTTGCAAGTGCCGGTTCGCAGGCCAGAATAGACTTTCGATGCCTACTCAATTCCCGACCATGGAAAAAGCCTTCGCTACTGCCTCTCCCGTAAGAAAAGCCGGAGCCCGGACCGCACTGGTCAACCTGAAAGACTCGGCGCGAAGCCTTCTGTCCGAGTGCTTCCGGCAATTTGGCATCGAGACGGTGGCCATCTCCGCAAATGCCGCCGAGCGGCTTCTCACGGAGAAGTTTGAGGCGTGCGTGCTGACGCTGGACTCTGGTGCGGAGGCCGTGATGCAGTCAGCCCGCAGCTCGCCGTCAAACAGCCGCATGGTGATTTATGGCGTCGGAGGCAATGCCCAGCACGCCATGCGATACTCCAAGTACGGAATCAACGCCATGTTTCAAGAGCCCTTGGAGCGGCCGGCTGCACTCAAGTTAGTTCGTGCCACCCGTATTCTTGTACTGCACGAATTCAGGCGCTACGCCCGCATCCCGGTCATGACTGAGGTCTCAGTGGTATGCGCCGACGGGCGCAGGTTAAGCACCAGCAGTGCCGAAATTAGCTCCGGCGGTATGTCGTTGAAGAGTGCGGAAGATATTTCTACCGGTACCAACGTAGACGTTTCCTTCGCCCTGTTGACCCTGCCTCGAGTCAATGTCCGGGGCGTGATTAGCTGGCGCCAACCCAAATCCTTCGGAGTACGTTTTGATTCTGCTGATGAACGCCGCCATAAGATCAAAGAGTGGATCGATTCCTACCTGGAAAGCTAGAGCACCCTCTGATTTTGCGTGGCCGAGCGCTTCCGCACCGCCATCTATGGCCTACCGCTGTCGAGGGCCCAGGGCTTCCCTGTGCTCCCGCACATTACAATAGCGAGGTGAGCGAAGTCACGACACCTCCAGCCGCTCCGGCTACCGCCCAGCCCGCCGCCGGCGCCCGCCGCTTCACCCTCGGTCAAAGAATCATTCTGAGCATGATCGTCTGGGGTGGATCCACGCTGATCCGCCTCATCGGCGCCACGCTGCGGGTTTCGGTCTCCCGCGAAGAGGGCGCCCCCGCCCGGGAAGCCCGTCCCCTGATCGCCTCTTCGTGGCACTCGTGCATCATTCCCTCGACCTATATATGCCGCCATCTCGGCATCCGGGTGATGAGCAGCAACAGCTACGACGGCGAGTATATGGGCCGCATCGCCATCAAGTTCGGCTTTGTCCCGGTGAAAGGCTCGAGCAGTCGAAATGCGGTCCGCGCTCTGCTCGGATTACGTCGCGCACTGCAAGAGGGTTGGACCGTATCGTTTACCCTTGATGGCCCACGCGGTCCACGTTGCCAGGTGAAGCCCGGTCCGGTTGCGCTGGCACGAGCCACGGGCGTGCCTCTGGCGATGTTTCACATTGCAGTCGACAAGGCCTGGGTGCTTAACACCTGGGACCGATTGATGATTCCCATGCCCTTCTCGCGGGCCATGATGCGCATCGGTAACTCCATCCCGGTTCCCAATGACGCCACGGAGGAAGATCTCGAACGATACCAAGCACAGCTGCAGGAATCGCTCGACCGTGTGGTGGAGTTCGCGGAGGCCAACGTAAGCCGGGTGGGTTCCGCCGAGTTTCCGTGCTACAAGCGAGATGCCTGATGGCAAGCCCAGTGCTCGATCGAAAAGGTGCGCGACAGAAATTTGACTTCCACAACTCGCCCGGGTAAATTCCTCACACGAGTTTTTCTTGCTCTTTCCAAAGTCCTTCGATTTGCGCGTCTTTGCCATTTCGGCAAAGACAGGGAAGCGGGTGAAAATCCCGCGCTGCCGCGCAACTGTAAGCGAGGAACTTGCAGCCAGTCACTGGGTGATACCCGGGAAGGCTGTCTGCCGCAATCGGATGTTGCCGGATCGTCGCGCTTTTGCTGCGATCTGGACTCATCCTCACTCGCGAGCCAGGAGACCGGCGCAAACCGTCCACCGCAAACCTTTCGCGTGTAAAGGAGGATGGTATGCGTGCATTTTACGCTCTGCTTTTTGTTGCTTCATACTTGACCGCGTCGTCGGCTGCCGCTCTCAAAGTCAAGGTCGTTGATCCCCAATCCGCAGCCGTCTCCGAGGCCCAGGTATCGCTGCTCCACAACAACGGACCCGCCCTGCACACTGCCACCTCCGCCGGAGATGGAACGGTCTGGTTCGAGAATGTCCCCGACGGTGAATACCAGGTGCGGGTTCTCGCCCCGGGATTCGCCAGCCTCACCCTCACTGTAACTGTTCCCCACCCTGCCCCCCTCACGGCGCAACTGCAGTTGGCCCCGGCCACGGAGGTGGTGGTCGTAGCCGCCACGCGAACCCCTGTTCCCGCGGACGAATCGGGAGCGAGTGTCGCGGTCTTGGAGGCAGCACAGCTCGAGGTGATCCAGCCCAAGGACGCCTCCGACGCCCTCCGCTTCCTTCCTGGCGCCGTCGTGGACACCGCGGGGCAGCGCGGTGGCTTGGCCTCGTTGTTTGTGCGCGGCGGGGATTCCCGTTACAACAAGGTGCTCATCGACCGCGTGCCGGTGAACGATTCCGGCGGCACCATGGACTTCGGGCCCGTCCGCCTGACCGATGTCTCTAGAGTCGAGTTTGCTCGCGGCGCCCAGAGCACGCTCTACGGTTCCGACGCCATGACCAGCGTTGTCGAAACCTTCAGCACGGCCGGCAATACCCACACTCCCGAACTTCGCTTTGGCGGCGACGGAGGAAACTTCGATACCGCCCATGGTTTTGCCAGCATCTCGGGCGCACGGAGTCGCTGGGACTACAACTTTTTCGGCGATCAGTTCAACAGCGCCGGCAAAGGTCCGAACGACGATTACTCGAACTCTCTCCAAGGCGCCAACGTTGGCCTCGAGCTCAGCCCCGGCGCGCTGCTCCGCCTGCGCGCGCGCCATGCCAATAGCCACACCGGCGTGCAGGGCGAATGGGACTTCAACAACCAGCCCCTGCTTCCGCCCGACGCGGATCAGCAGGCACGCACCAACGATGTTTTAGGAAGCGCCGATTTGACCCTGAGCGGTCCATCGGGCTGGCAGCACCGGCTCACCGGCTTCGAATATAACCACAGGAGATCGAACCAAGATAGCGTCCCCGATCGAGGCTGCGATCCTGCGAACTTTGTTTTCCTCGACTGTCCCTTCCACTCCGTCGACCATTTCAACCGCGCCGGATTTGACTATCAGGGAGATTATTCCGAGCGCAGCTGGGCGCACACCACCCTGGGCTATGAATTTGAAGACGAAAACGCCTTCGTGGGCGACACCGACTTCCCCCCCGTTACTCACGGGTTGCGGCGGAACCACGCCGCCTACGCCCAGCAGGTGCTACAGGTGAAGAGGTTATCGGTGGTGGCCGGAGGCCGCTTCGTTCACAATGAAACCTTTGGCAACAAATTCGTGCCCAGGGTGGCATTGAGCTACCTGGCACTCGATGGCGGCCAATTGTTTTCCGGGACCCGGCTGCGGTTTTCCTACGCCACCGGAATCAAAGAGGCGCGTTTCGAAGAGGCTTTCGCCAGCGGACCGGGAATCGTTCCCAATCCTCATCTCAGAGCGGAAGAAAACCGCGCCTTCGAGGCCGGGGTGGAGCAGGTATTCCGGTCGGGACGGTATACGTTTTCGGCCATCTATTTCAACAACCTGTTTCGGAACCAGATTGACTTTGCCCTGGTCGATCCCGCCACATTCACCGGCGAATACGAAAACATTGACAAGTCCTTCGCGCAGGGCGCAGAGCTGGAATTCCACGGCCGGCTGCTCTGGCGCCTGTCCCTGGACGCCGCCTACAACTATGCGTCCACGCAGATCCTTGAGCAGCCCTTCGCTTTTGACCTGCAGCACCAGCCAGGAAATCCATTGCTCCGCCGCCCCAAACATTCGGGAAGCCTGTTGCTCTCCTACTTGGGTAGCCGCTGGGCCGCGAACTTGGGCGGCAGCTTTGTGGGACGCAGACCGGATTCTGATTTCTTCGTGTTGCCTACTCCCGTGGATCACGCCGCAGGCTACGCCCGGGTGGATCTCGGAGGCTGGTACGCGGTCCATCCCCGCGTCACCGCATACCTGAACCTCGAGAACGTCCTCGACAGGCGGTACAACGAAGTCGTGGGCTATCCCGCCTTACCCGTAAATTTCCGCGCCGGATTGCGCTTCCGAATCGGAGGAGAGTAAGAAGCCCGTCGCCTCGGCTGTCTCACCGAGCCTCGCGAAGGTCCTTCGAATGGGCCATGCGCGCCGGGTCGGCGGCTAGCTGGCCTTATTTGGCGAGGCGCCCACCGGCAGGGGCATGGAAGCCGCCATCTTTGCGCCAAAGTACTTGGCGCGCGCCAGCAGTAGTTTTTCGACCTGATCTTCCCCCAGCGGCTGCTGCCGGCCGAGCAGGTGCGTGACCAGGGCAATTTGGGCAAAGTGCTCGACGGTTTCCATCTTCATGTAAGCATGCTCAAGGGTGTCCCCGTAGGCCACGACCCCGTGGTTCGACATGAGAATGGCGTCGTAATGGGGAACGTAGGGCTCGAGAGTTTCAGCCAGTTCGGAGGTCCCAGGGGTTCCGTAGCGCGCCAAAGGAATCGACCCCAGCCCCATGACCACCTCGCACACTAACGGCTGATTGAGGGCCATGCCAGCCGCCGCAAAGCCAGTCGCGGTTGGCGGATGCGCGTGCACGATTGCCGTGATATCCGGCCGCAGGTCATAAATCAGAAGATGCATGCCAATTTCGCTGGTCACGGCACGGCGGCCGGCGAGTCGGTGTCCTTCAAGGTCCACCACGACCATATCCGCCGGTCGCATGGCGCCTTTGCTCACGCAGGTGGGTGTAACCAGAATGCGGCGGTTGTCCAACCGGATCGACAGATTTCCGTCCATCGCTGCAACGAATCCACGCTGGTGCAGCATGCGCCCGAAGCGAACGATTTCTTCCCTGGGTTTGCGATCAGCGGCCATGGAGAGTTTGGGGGGAGCGGCGAAAACAAACCGCAGTACAGCCTCCGCATACTACCGTACTGTACGCCAAGAGACAATCCAATTTACTCTTAAATTTTGAAATTTCTCGGCCATTCGAGAACAGCCCAACCGAGCCTTTCGCACTCTCTCTCCCTATAATCTGAGTGCGTGCAGGTTTCCGACTTCCACTACCATCTTCCCCACGACCTGATCGCGCAGCAACCCCTTGCGGATCGCTCGGCATCGAGGATGCTGCACGTGGAGAAATCGGGTGGCCGGCTCTCGGATCGCCAGTTTCTCGATTTCCCGGATCTGCTGCGATCCACCGATCTGGTTGTCTTCAACAACACTCGAGTGCTTCCCGCCCGGCTGTATGGCCGCCGCGCCGGCATCCAATCGCAGCCCCTCAGTCGGCACCACCCCGCTGCTAGGGACTTGCCTCAGGGCCGCGTCGAGGTCCTGCTGATCCGCCAAATCTCAACCGATCCGAACGATTGGGAATGCCTGGTCCGCCCCGGACGCAAAATCTTGGTCGGAGAGCGCCTGTTTTTTGGAGAGAATGACGAACTTCAAGCGCAAGTGACCGCCCGGGCTTCATTCGGAGAGCGCAAGATTCGGTTTCTTCCCGTACCTGAGTTTTTTGCCAGGCTGGAGCAAATTGGACACATTCCCCTTCCGCCCTATATTGCCCGCCCGGATTCTGCCCTCGACCGTGAACGCTACCAGACCGTCTATGCCGAAGCAGGAGGATCTGCAGCCGCTCCCACCGCGGGTCTCCATTTCACCCCAGAGATCCTGGCTCGCATCCGGGAGCGCGGCATCGAAACCGCTAACATCACCCTCCACGTGGGCCTGGGAACATTTCAACCCGTACGGGTTGAGCGCGTGGAGGAACACAAGTTACACTCCGAGTCTTATTCCATTACGGCCGAAGCCGCGGCCAACATCGCTATGGCACTCAGACAATCTCGCCGCGTGGTTGCCGTAGGCACAACCACAGTCAGGGCTCTGGAGCACGCAGCCCAGCGCGGATCCGGCACCGTCACCGGGGGCCAAAGCGAGGCCGATCTCTTCATCTATCCGGGATACGATTTCAGAGTCGTCAGCGCGTTGCTCACCAACTTCCACTTGCCGCAATCCACGCTGCTCATGCTGGTAAGCGCTCTGGGTGGCCGCGAAAACATTCTACGTGCCTATGAGCGTGCCGTCCGGGCGCGTTACCGTTTTTATTCCTACGGCGATTGCATGTACCTCGAGTAGTCTCCTAGCCTCGACCCGAGCGCTGCGCTATACTTTTTCTCCGGAGAAGATTTCTCCGGAGAAGACCATGACCACCCTGGCGAAAACGGTCTCCATTGCGGATTTCGTAGCCGAATTGCGGAAGTTTCCCGACGCCGCCTTCGAGCAAACCCAACCGATCTGGAAATTTCTTCAGGACACTCCGGTCGCTTCGGATTCCCTCGCCCCCTATCTCACCTGGGATGCGCAGCATTACACCCGCAATTTGGTCGATAAGACTCCACTCTATGAGCTGGTTGCCATTTGCTGGGAGGTCGGCCAGGTCAGCTCCGTGCATAACCACCGCGAGCAGAATTGCTGGATGGCTGTCCCCATCGGTCGCTTACAGGTTGAAAATTTCCGCGTCCTCCATCAGGACCTCGATGCCGGGGTGTGTAAGCTGGAACCCACCGATACCATCGAGATGAATATCTCCCAACCTTGCGCCGTCGACCCGCGTGAGCCCGTGCATCGTGTGCTCAATCCCCGCCCCTTCAATGCGCGGGCGGTGAGCTTGCACGTCTATTCGCGGCCCTTCGACACCTGCGTCGTCTACTCCGCAGAACAGGGTACGTGTGGTGAGAGCAAAGGTTGTTCACCGCATTCAATCGAGTGCCGCAGGCCGACGCCGGCAAATCGGAATCCACAGAAACCGAAACGCAACCCGGCCTTCAGCCGGCCGCGCCACCCATGACGACGGTGGTTGGTCCCCTGGTCTCGTGGCTGGGCAAAGACGAATCGCAACAACCCAGGCTGGAACATTTCGCACCCAGAAAACCGCATCCCTCGGATCACGTCGCTGGCTCCCCGGTGGGCAGCGCGAACACCATCCTGCATAGAACCTTTACCCTCAGCACGCTGATAAAAGTTCCCTTCACCATTCCCGCCCACGCCGCCACCCCGCACCTGCACGGGACCTTCCGGTCTTTTGTCCAGCAGGCCGGAGCCCAGTCCGGCGACGACAGCGCGAACGTGGACTTTCTCGTCCTGAACCAGCAGCAATATACCGAACTGGCCAACGGGCGCCCCAGCGAAACCCTATTTTCAGCAGACGCAACCCATGACCAGGAAGTGAACCTCGGCCTCCCCGTCTCTGAGGCCGAACCGCAAAAATATTACCTGCTGTTCCGCAACAGCTCCAGGGAAGAAGGCAAGAAAATCGTGGAAGCAAACTTTACCGTGGATTTCTAGCCCGCATTTTCTGCTGATAAACTATCCGGTTGTCTCCACGAAAACAATCTTCGCTAGCCAAGGTTGAAGCTACCATGGCTGCTCCGCCCGGGCCTTCCTCTGCCCCCACAGTGGCGCAGCCGCAGGCCGGTTTGGACAAAGGTCGAATCTTCCTGATCGACGCCATGTCGTTCATCTTCCGCGCCTATCACGCGATGGCGCGGCAGCGCCCGATGTCGACCAGGACGGGTCTTCCCACGGCGGCGATTTACGTCTTCCTCAATATGCTGCGCAAGCTGCGGGATGATTTTCGGCCAGAATACTTGGCGGCGGTTTTCGATGTAGCCGCACCTACGTTTCGCGATCAGCAAGCCGAGGCCATTACGAAAGTGCGTAAGTTTGACATCAAGACGCAGACCTTCACCGAGATCGAATACAAAGGTTACAAAGCCAATCGCGTCGCCATGCCCGAGGACCTGGCACAGCAAGTCCCCTACATCCGCCGCGCGCTGGAGGCGTATCGCATACCAATTCTCGAGCTTGCGGGTTTCGAAGCCGACGACGTGATCGGAACTCTGGCCCGCAAGGCCGCAGCAACTTCCTACTTTGTCTACGTGGTCTCCAGCGACAAGGACATGATGCAGCTGGTGAATGAAAGAGTCTGGGTCCTGAATCCGCCTAAGGACAATTTGATCTGTGACGCCGCCAAGGTGGAAGAAATCCTCGGCGTTCCCCCCGAGCGCGTGATTGATATCATGGCTCTCCGCGGTGACACGATCGACAACATTCCCGGGGCCCCCGGTATTGGCGAAAAAGGATCGGTCGAGATCATCAAGCGCTTCGGCTCCGTAGAGCAAGCTCTGGAGCGCGCCGCCGAGGTCGAGCGCAAGACCTACCGCGAATCTCTCGAGAACAATCGCGACACCATTCTGTTTAGCAAGCGGATGGCGACCATTGAGACCAACGTTCCCGTGGAACTGGATGTGGAAGCCATGCGCGCGGGCAACCCCGATGCGGAATCGCTGAAAGCGCTTTTCACTGAATTGGAATTCACTTCACTGCTCAAAGAGTTGTTGCCGGTCACCGAAGTGACGGAAGCGCACTACTCGGAGGCAAATTCTGCCGCGGATGTGGAAGCGGTCCTCGATTCCGCGGTCGCGGGTGGCGCGCTTGCCCTCGCCATCGAGCAGGCGGAAGTCGCCTCCAGGCCAGAAGAGGAACCCGCCGAAGAGGAGTCCGAAGAACGCATGCTGCCGCTCCGCGCGGCTGCCGCCGCCGTAACCACCCCCGCATCGCGCCGGGTTGCGATATCCGCAGCTGCGGGCTCGGCCATCACAGTGCGTCTGGACTCAGGCGAACCGGCTGCGAAACTCCGTGCCGCCCTCGCCGACAAATCCGTCGCCAAAGCGGTCCACGATTACAAATCCGCGATTCACGCGCTCGATCCTCTCGGCGTCAATGCTGCGGGCGTGAGGCACGACTCCATGCTGTATTCCTACCTGCTCGACCCCACGCATTCATCCCACCTGCTTTCCGACGTAGCTCTGCGCCGCTTCAACCTCAAACTCTCGGGAGAGCTTGCGGAAGCGGCCGACATCACCCTCAGACTAGCGGTTGCTCTCCGCGCCGACCTTGAACGCGAAGGACTGGCGAAGCTTTACGAGGAAATAGATCTGCCGCTCATTCCCGTGCTCGCCCGCATGGAGCATTGCGGAGTAAAGATCGACACCAAAGCCCTGGCCAGGATGTCCACGAAGCTGGAGCGCGAAGCCGACGCCAAAGCGAAAGAAATCTACCAGGTCGCTGGAACCGAATTCAACATTAGTTCCCCCAAGCAATTGGGCGACGTGCTGTTCAACAAGCTAAACCTGCCCACCCCGGTCAAATACGGCAAAGGCAAGAAAATTTCGACTGCGGTCGATGTGCTCGAAGGCCTTGCCGAAGATCACCCCATTGCCCGCATGGTTCTCGACTACCGCCAGCTCACCAAGCTCAAATCCACGTACGTCGACGCACTTCCGTCGCTTCTCGACCCGGCCAGCGGTCGGCTGCATACCACCTTCGGCCAGACCGGAACCGCCACCGGACGCCTTTCCTCCGCCAATCCCAATCTCCAGAACATTCCCATCCGCACCGAGTTAGGACGCGAAATCCGCGCCGCCTTCATCGCCGAGCCCGGCCACGTTCTCCTCGCCGCCGATTACTCGCAAATCGAACTTCGCCTGCTCGCCCACTTCTCCCGCGATCCCTTGCTGGTTGAAGCCTACCGCCGCGGCGACGACATTCACACGCTCACGGCCTCCCAAGTTTTCGGAGTTCCTCCGCTCATGGTGACCGGCGATCACCGCCGACAGGCCAAAGTAGTCAATTTCGGAATCGTCTACGGTCTCTCCGCCTTCGGCCTCTCGCAAAATCTCGGCATCGAGCCCGCCGAAGCCAAACAGTTCATCGCTGCCTATTTCGAGAAATACAAAGGGGTTCGCACCTTCATCGACAAAACACTTGATGAAGCTCGCCGTGATCTGAAGGTGAGAACGCTGTTTGGACGGGTGCGCCCCATCCCCGATATTAATAGCAAGAACTCCAACCAGCGAGGTTTCGCCGAGCGCACCGCGGTAAACACTCCGCTGCAAGGCACCGCCGCCGATTTGATCAAACTAGCCATGATCCGCATCGACGCCGCCCTCGAAGAGCGCCACCTGAAATCCCGAATGACGTTGCAGGTGCACGACGAACTGGTCTTCGAAGTCCCCGACGAAGAAGTGGAGACCATCGAATCTCTGGTGCGCGAGCAAATGGAAAAAGTCCACGCCCTGGCCGTGCCGCTGTTAGTGGAAATCGGCATCGGCCCCAACTGGAGAGATCTCGAGGACTCCTAGCATCATCAACTAACTGATTGATAAAAATACAGATACTCGCGGCGCCGTCTTCAGCTACAGCGGGCGAACGCACCTCGCGGTGTCCAACGCAAAACTCGTGGCCAACTGGATTGCTAGTCCTTTCTCGTAGGGTTGTCCACCCCTGCTTCAAGCCGGTTGTTCGGAAAACACTTACCGGCTGATTGTGTCGGGCGGGGTGGACTCGGAACTCAGCCTGATCTCCACCGAGAAACCGAGACGCCTAAGGCATCGCAAGTGATGGTGAGCACGACGTTCCCGCCGCCGTTGTTTGGGTGCGTGTTCGGCGCCAAGAAATGGCACACCTCGTTTCAGCATGCAGTAAAGAATGATCAGCATATGATGAGCCACCGCGATAATCGCGCGTTTCTCGCCACGCCTTGGTGCTAGTCGTTGAAAGCGGGACCGAAAAACAGAGTCGCGCTTACGTGTTGCCGCCCATGCACACTGCACCAAAGC
>WNFG01007976.1_pt1 | contig 16341 bp, 11 predicted proteins | sample 5400431 | NCBI WGS metagenome assembly WNFG01 (sample SAMN13153346, study PRJNA577476) | soil metagenome | isolation source: 120 cm saprolite under Douglas fir tree site 2 hole 3 replicate 2 | place: USA:California | collected 2015-04-18 | reverse complement strand
CCCCAGAACCAGTTGAGGTGCATGGAGTGGCGCCCCCGGAAGTTGTCACGGGAGCCACCACAAACTGTGGGCCCATGCCGATAAGGTAGCGGCCAACTCCGTAACCCCACATGCCATAGGCGACAAAGTTGATGTTCCTGTTGTCGGAACCCTTCCAGAGATCAGCATTGATGCCGCCGTTGATTCCTCCACCGACGGTTGAATGCGAACTGAACGTAGTACCACCTCGGGGAATGGCGGTAACCTTGGCCGTCGTCATTAAGCCGCCAAGCTCCCAGTGGAAGTGCCTGCCGGAAAAGTCCTTGTCATAGGCAAACTTCGTGTGGAAGTCAGGCGCAACATTGGGAGTGCCTGGATTGTTGGCAGCGTCAACCTGTATGCCAAGCTGGGCGTTAAAGGCAAAGGGGAATGAGACTTCGGCTCCTTGACCGGTAAACTGCTGCGGGTTCTGGACGGCTACCGCCCACTGCCAGTTGTCGTTGAAATGATAGGTAGTCCGGAACTCGGCCGCACGAGTGTAGTTGACGCCTACGTGGGTCTGCGCATCTTCACCGAGGGTGGTGAAGATATCGCTGGGATTGGGTGAGAGGCCAGTCCGGTTCGGCGATTGCAGACCCCAGGTCTGTCCACCCAGAAATTCCCACTTGCCCCGCTTCAGGTCCAGCCAGTAGAGACGGAGACGGTCGGTGTGTCCGTTGGAACTAACAAAAATGTTGGCCGCATCGTTGCCGTTGAAGTCGAACTCCACGTAACCGGTAACGTCATTCTGTCCAAATTTGGCGTGGGTCTTGATGTTGAACCGGGAATACTGTCCGGTGGAGCGATATTCCGTGAGATGTCCCTGCACCGTGTTGCTGAATGGAATAGCCCAAAAGTTGGTCGCGGTCACGAAACCGGTATTGGTGCTGCGGAAAACGTTTTCAAAGTCCACGAAGCCGCCGGGCGTAAAATCAGCCGCTCCAATTTTGAAAGACAACGGCGACTCTTTTGGCTTGTCCGCTTGGAGCGGACGCGCGGCCACATTCGCCGGACTGTTGCTATTCAGTGATGCGTTTACCATACGTCCAGCGTCCGCTGAGCTTGATTCTTGTTGGGGAGCAGCCGTTTGCTTTTGCAGCTTTTCAATCTGCTGTTGCTGCTGGGCAATCTGCTGCTGTTGGGCGGCCAGGGCCTCGCGTAAGGCCTTGATTTCCGCTGCCACCGAATTAGGGTCATCCGCTGCAGGGCTAGGCGCCTGGCCCATTGCCAGGCATGAGGCCAGCAACAGGAAGCTTACTTGTTGTAAGAATTTCATTTGAGCTGCTCTCCTTGTTTTGACTGCTAGTAGATCTCGGGTTCCCCTCGGGCCGGTCTCTGGGCAAAAGCCTCTAGATTCTTGCTTTTGGGTTTTGTGTCCCAGATAACCAGACACATTAATCCAAAGTTGCCGATTTTGAAAGAATTTTTACATTAATTTGGCTTTAACAGTAGGAAAGTCAAGAACCGAGCGTTCTGGGAGGATTTGAGATACCCAAAAAAAGAGCGCCGGTCGAAGCCGGCGCTCAGTTAAATAGAAAGTATCTACTAGGGCAGTACGTAGCGAAGACTCACGTAGCCCATGCCGAGGTGTGCATTCTTCGGGGCGCCAGCAGCCACGAACCAGGGGCTGCGGGTCACGTACGAAGCTTGAGTGACCAGCAGCACAGCGCCGTACTGCGGGTTTTTCCAGAAGGTTTGAGTCCAATCGAGCGACGCTTCCTGAATGGCGCGATTGGCGCTGTTAGGAGAGTTGGGCCCGCCAAAACCGATGAACGGTTTGACAACTAATGGCGAGGTCACGTCCTGGAAGAAGTTACGCTGGGCATACGTCCCACCGTAATACACCCCGAACTGAGACTTGGATTGAGGCCGGAACTCAAAACCTGCGACGACGTCGCCGCTGTGAACGCCCGATGTGCGTATATCAAACGAGGTAGGACCTGTTTGTACCGGGGCCACCACAAACTGAGGAGTCATGCCGATGAGGTAGCGGCCTATTCCATAGCCCCACATGCCGTAGCCGACAAAGTTGATATTCCGGTTGTCCGAGCCCTTCCACAGATCAACATTGATACCGCCGTTGATGCCTCCACCGACGGTTGAATGCGAACTGAATGTAGTTCCGCCAACAGGAACAGCGGTTACTTTAGCCGTCGTCATTAAACCGCCAAGCTCCCAATGGAAGTGCCGGCCGGAAAAGTCCTTGTCAAATGCAAACTTCGTAATGACGTCGGGCGCAACGTTGGGTGTGCCAATGTTGTTACCAGCGTCAGCCTGGATGCCAAGCGCCGCGTTGAAGGCAAAGGGGAAGATGGTTTCACCTATACCAACAAACTGTTGCGGGTTCTGCAGGGCCACGGCCCACTGCCAGTTATCGTTGAAGTGATAGGTGGTCCGGAACTCGGCCGCGCGAGTGTAGTTGACGCCTACGTGAGTCTGCGCATCTTCGCCGAGAGTGGTGAAGATATCGCCGGGATTAGGCGAAAGGCCAGCGCGGTTAGGCGATTGCAAGCCCCAGGTTTGCCCGCCCAAAAACTCCCACTTGCCCCGCTTCAGGTCCAGCCAGTAGAGGCGAAGACGGTCGGTATGTGGATTGGAAGTAACAAAGACGTTGGCCGCATCGTTGCCGTTGAAATCGAACTCCACGTAACCGGTGATGTCGTTCTCGCCGTATTTGGCGTGGGTCTTGATGTTGAACCGGGAATACTGTCCGGTGGAGCGATATTCCGTGAGATGCCCCTGGACTGTATTGCTGAAGGGAATAGCCCAGAAGTTGGTCGCGGTCACGTTGCCGGTGTTGGTGCTGCGGAAGACGTTTTCAAAGTCTACAAAACCGCCAGGCGTGAAGTCGGCCCCGCCGATGCGGAAAGACAGCGGCGATTCTTTTGGCTTGTCCTGGGGAGGCCGTGCGGCCACGTTCACCGGATTATTGGTGTTCAGCGAAGCGTTGACCAGACGTCCTGCGTCCGCTGAGGTTGAATCCTGCTGGGGGGCAGTCGCTTGTTTTTGCAGCTTTTCAATCTGCTGCTGTTGCTGGGCGATCTGCTGTTGTTGGGCAGCCATGGCCTCGCGTAAGGCCTTGATTTCCGCCGCCACTGAATTAGGATCGTCCGCTGCCGGGCTCGGCGTCTGGCCCATCGCCAGACACGAGGCCAACATGAGGACACTCGCTGCTTGTAGCAATCTCATTGAACTGCTCTCCTTGTCTCGACTGTCTTGATAGTGTTTCGCGGTCCGGTATTACAAATCGTGCTTTTTGATACAGGAACTAGTAGCGGTAGAGGCCCAGAGTAGACGCAGGCCTTTCCGTCACCATTTAATTTGATTCCGATTTAATTTATTTCCGAGTAGCTACACGATAATCGAAGTGGAGTCCCATGCAAAATGAAAAATAGGTTACTTTGGTTTGCCTGTGCTATTTATGGCAACAGTCCTCTCTTTATTTAAAAAGAGCCGGTCTTTTTCGTTTTTTGTATCAGTACACGAGGATGGATGGGGTGGGACGCGGTAAAAGAACTTTAATTTTCCACGTGCGCGATGAACTCTGCCGTCTCCACCTGCCCAGCTCGCTTTACCTGGACGAAGATGCGATATTCGCCCGCTTGCGGGAATCCATAAAGAAAGGCCACGTCGGCGCCGGGAGCGTCATGCAACATTCCGCTCATGCTGTTGCTGGAGGCAGGACCTTGTGCCAGGTTGAAAGCAGCCATGGACACCGAACCCGAAGGATGAACATGCGCGAAAATTTTTCCGTCATTGCTCATGAACACCGCGTGTCCGGCCATGCCCATATAGCTTTCTATTTCTGACGCGGGCTGGCCGTTCTTATCTTCGATACGGAAGCGGAACCAGTACGGCCTGGAGGCCTTGAGCGGCGCAGCATCGCGTTGCCAGATTACGCGGTAGCCGTCCGCGAGTTCAGCGGTCCGATCGCTGGCAATCACATTCGCTTCCCCGGAATCATCGCCCGAAACCGGCTGCCCGTTCACGGCAGGCAGATCGATTTCCCCAATCTGAGTTTCGGGAAAGCCCGTGCGATGGACGATATCGGCATACACCCGGTAATCTCCGGCAGGAACAGACGGCAGGGAAGCGGAATAAATTCCGGTCTGAATTTCCGACGGATGCAGGTGCCAGAAGCTTTGCATGTCCGGCATGCGCACCAGGAAGAGATGCACGAGGTGTCCGTGGTCGGGGACCAGATCGTCGAGCCGCAGGCGGTCCGGACGCAGAGTGCGAAACTGCGTCATCACGGAATCATTGGGATTCTCCAGTTGCAAGCGCAACACGTTGCCGGCTTCGAGCGATGCGCCAGCATGAGGCAGCTTGTACGTGAGTTTTTCATTGGCCGCGGCTTCATCGGCCCACCAGGCATTGGCAAAGAAAACAATCGCTGCCAGAAGAACGGCGGCGGCCGCCATACGCCAGCGTGCGCTTTTCACCTTCGCGGGTGAGGGAGTTTCAGCGGGACCAAGTTGCGCATCGCGATTGGCCGCCCCGATGATGCCGATTACTCCCAGTAACAGCAGCAATCCCATAACGCTGAGAATGATTCCCAGCGTCTTCTGCATGCGCAACGAAGTCATGGAGACGGCCGCGACCGGAACTGAGAGTTCGCCCTTCCCTTTGTCGCCGTCCAGCCGGATCTGGACTTTCCATGAGCCACGTTCCATGATCCATAGCTTGCCGGTAAAGAGCTGCGGATCGTTGCTGAGTCGCTGCGCTACGTCGGCGGTCGGCGCCAGCTTGGCTCCCGGACCGACCATTTGCAAAGGAAGAATCTCCACCTGGCTGATTCCCGCCGAGATGCCGCGGACCTCAATGGCGGCGACACCGGGAATTACCTGCGGCGGACGAATCGTGATCTGGACCGTGTACGGCCCAGCCTGGCCTTGATAGTAGACGTCGGGACTGCCAACGTGCGCAAAGAGTGAGAGCGGCACGAGCAGCATCAGCCACAGGCTTGAAGCGCGGATGGTCTTCATTTAGCGGCGCACCCGGCGCATCCAATCGCCCCAGGCGATTCCGACTCGCGTGCTCAGAATCGCGGCCACGAATGCCAGGATGGTCCTCCACATGATCAGGCGCGGGCTTTCCAGATGGAGAAAGACGTGCCGCACGTTGGACGATTCCGAAGGCAGCGCAAAGTAGTAGTAATGCGTACCGAAGATCCAATTCTCCGTGGCCCGTGACATCAGAAATGTGGCGAATGGCCACTGCACCGCAACCAGAACGACCACGAACGCGCTTCCGGCGACGGTCGCTTGCGTCCACTTGTTCCAGTTCGCGATGCGCGGCCAGAGCAGATCAAGAACAATCGCGGGCACAATCAGCAGGATGGGAAACGGCAGCGGGATAAAGTGCGTGACGTGCTGATACACCGGACCGAGCTTCGGTTCGCCAGGGAAGAGCGGAAAAATCCAGAGCGCCAGCAGGAAGAACGCCGTGTAGATGCCTGCCATCGTGGTCCTGGCCCAGCGCCAACCGGAGGCCCGCGGCAGCGCTTCGAGCAACAGCGGCGTCCATATGCTCACCACCGTGTACATGATGGCGCTGTGCATGAAGATACGGTTGGTGTATTCCAGCTTGAACAGCATGTCCAGGACCAGCATGAAGCCGCCGGAGATCACCAGCATCCACTCCAGGTGCTTGCGCTGCGCGCCTTCCGCGCGATTCATCTGGCCCAGAATCATGATCACGCCGCCCCACATGATTCCGGCAATTCCCAGCGCGAGCAGCGCATGCGGCGGGCTGATGATTTTTACGTCGAGTCCGTAGGCTTCGTGCCACCAGTTGTCGAACGGCGCCGAGGTCAGCATGGCCGCGCCGCCCCACGCGCAGATGAATGCGCCCAAAGGTCCGCGGAAGCCGAGCACATTCACGGAGGCTTGTTTAGCCGCCATGTTGCCCCCGAACGTCGTGCTGAAGATGAGGTACGACGATGAAACCGCCGTCAGCAACGCGGCAAATTGTATGAGCAGATGTGCCGGTGTCCAAAAGGTGTCGCGGCCGATGGTTTCATGCCATGAGATGTCCCAATAGAGTCCTGCCATGATGGTGGTGGAAGCGACCACGCAGGACCACACGTACCAGGGAATTCTTCTGAGATTGGACCCAGCGAAACTTAAGTTCGCCGCGAAGGGCGCGGTGCTGGCGCTGCTGCTCATGGCTCGTCCCCCCGGGTTAAGCGTGAAATACTGTCCCCTAGAATACACTGAACGGCCATTCAGTCGCACACTCGACGGGCCACTCAAGCATGCGCAACCGCGGCCGTGGCCACCAAACGCAATGGCGCAGACAAGCTGGCCATCACTTTCGCGAATTCCTCCAGATTCAAAGATTGCGCCCCATCCGACATGGCGCGCTCGGGACAGGGATGGACTTCGATGATCAATCCATCGGCGCCAATCGCGAGTGCGGCGCGGCTGGCAGGTTGGATCAGGTCGCGGCGTCCCGTACCGTGCGACGGGTCGACGATCACCGGCAGATGTGAGAGCTCGCGCACCAGCGCCACCGCGGCCAGATCGAGCGTGTTGCGCATTTCGGTTTCAAAAGTCTTGATGCCCCGCTCGCACAGCACCACGTTGGGATTTCCGCCGGCCAAAAGATATTCGGCGGCCAGCAGCCACTCCTTTACGTTGGCCGAAGGCCCGCGCTTGAGCAGGATGGGCTTGTTGACTTTGGCGAGTTGGCGCAGCAGCGCGAAGTTTTGCATGTTGCGCGCGCCGATCTGAAGCATGTCAGCGTGCTCGCTGATCACGTCAATGTCCTCAGTGCTCATCACCTCGGTCACGACGGGCAATCCGGTTTCCTTGCGGACTTCGCTCAGCAAGCGCAAAGCTTCAACCCCCAGGCCCTGGAAGTCGTAGGGCGATGTCCGTGGTTTGTAAGCGCCGCCGCGCAACATGCTCGCGCCCGCGGCTTTGATTCCGCGCGCGGTGCTGAAAAGCTGCTCGCGCGATTCCACCGAGCATGGCCCGGCAATCACCACGGCTTCGTCGCCACCGATGCAGACTTCGCCCACTTGAACGCAGGTTCGTCCGCTTCGGGTCTGGCGGCTCACCAGCTTGAATGGATGCGCGATGGGCACAACGTCCTCGACGCCGGGAGCCGCCTTGAGCGCTTCCAGCGCGGAGCGATTTCCGCCGGATCCGACGGCCGCCACAATGGCGCGCTCCGATCCCCGGGTTACATGCGGCGTGAATCCGCACTCTTTGATTCGATCGATCACGTGTTGCAGTTGAGCTTCGGTTGAATTACTTGCCATGTTGATGACCATTGGATTCTCCTGTGTATACGGTTCTCTTGCCTTCCAGCCGCCGCGACTCGCGAATGATGCGGCGAAAAATGTTCAGAACGCTTTCCGTCTCCAGCGGACCGCGGTTTTTGCCGCTGACCCGCTCCAATACCTGGCGTTCGCGCAGGCCGTCATAGATCGGCAAGCCGCACGCCTTCTTGATCCGGCCGACTTCGGAAGCGATCCGCGCCCGCTGGTTCAGCAGGCGCAGCAACTCGGCGTCGAGCGCGTCAATCGCGCGGCGCCGTTCGACCAGCGCTTTGGCGTCGAGTTCACGATGGCGTTCCATGTCCTCTCCCAAAAAGCAAAAGCCGCGACTCGGGAGTCGCGGCTTCTGCGGAATCTGATGTGTCTTTTATCTATGCATTCAACACACCGGTCGCTTCGCCGCTACTCCTAAAGTAGCGGTAAGTAAATGCGAAGCTAAATCGGTTGCGCTGCATGACTGGGACGATCCTAGACGGGAGCCGCAATGTTGTCAATGCGAACAAGACCTTACCGGCTGGTTCTCGGGGATTAAGGCAGGCAAGGGGATGACGCTCCGCCTCCTCAATCGTCTAAACTTCGCATAAGGAGACGCAATGTTGCACGAACTCCGCTACGCCCTGCGCACCCTCAGGAACAACCCCTCATTTTCCACTATCGCGGTGCTGACGCTGGCGCTCGGCATTGGCGCCAATACGGCGATGTTCAGCGTCGTGAACGGCGTCCTGCTGCGTCCGCTGGATTATCCCAACGCCTCCCGCATCGTGCAGTTGAAAACCTCTGATCTGAAGAAAGGGCGGTCGTTCCCGCGTTTGTCCGGGCCCGACTTCGCGGACATTCGCTCCGGGGCATCGGCGCTGGAACAGGTGAACTTCTATTACGGCGGCGAGGCCGGCGTCCAAATGGCCGATCACGCCGAGTTTGTCTCCACCTATATCGTCACGCCCGGCTTTTTCGAGGTCTTCGGCGTGGCGCCTGCATTCGGTCGCGGGTTCGCGATTAACGATGCCAAGCGCGCTGCCATTGTCGGCCTGCCATTTGCGCGGCGGAACTTCGGCTCGGGCGCGGGAGCGCTCCGCCAGACCCTGCACATGGAGGGCGTTGCCTACGAAGTTGTCGGCGTCGTGCCGGCGACCTTCCGCTTCCCGCGCGACGCGCAGGTATGGCTGGCGACCTCGGCGCAACCGGAAACACCCTGGGGCGTGAGCCGCACCGCATACAACTATCGGACGCTGGCGCTGCTGAAGCAGGGTACATCCCTTGACGAGGCGAACACCCAGTTGCAGACCATCGGAGCGCGTCTGCAAACGGCTTATCCCGACGCCAACAAGGACAAGTCATTTCTCGCCGTGCCGCTGCGCGAGCAACTGGTCGGCCCGGTGCGCGCCACGCTCTACTTCCTGATGGGTGCGGTCTCGCTGGTGCTGCTGATCGCCTGCGCCAACGTGGCCAACCTGCTGCTGGCCCGTGCTACTGCACGGCAGCGCGAGATGGCGGTGCGCGCTGCGCTGGGCGCGACCCGCATGGCAATCGCGCGCCAGTTGCTGATCGAAAGCGGCGTGATCGCTGCACTCATGCCACCGCACAGCAGGTTGGATTGCCGCGGCTCACGGACATACAGGTCAATTGGATTGTCTTTGCCTTCGCGATTGGCGTGTCGCTGCTCTCGAGCTTCCTGTTCGGCATGAGTCCGGCCTGGCAGTCGGCGAAGGTGGATTTGAACGAGGCCCTCAAGCAGGCAGGGCGCGGACTTGCGGGCTCGTCCGGCCGCCTGCGCAATGCTCTGGTGGTGGCCCAGGTGGCGCTTTCGTTCGCGCTGGCCATCGGCGCAGGACTGCTCCTCCGCAGCTTTCTCGCGCTCAACAGTGTCGACCCCGGCTTTCGTACACAGGGCATGCTGGTGATGTATGCGCACGATCCGGCACACACGCTCGACGATTACTTGAAAGCAGGACAATCCTTCGTCAACGCCGTCGAGCAGATAAGACAATTGCCCGGAGTGACCTCAGCTGCGGCAGCCATGGGCGTGCCGACCGGCCAGTACGGTTCCAATGGCGGATACGTGGTGGATGGGAAGCCCTTCAGCCAGGACTTGAATAGCATGGCCCAGTCGGATTTCACACTCTCGGGCCCGGGATACTTCTCGACCATGGGGATTCCCCTGCTGCGTGGCCGCGACTTCAGCTTGAGTGACAACTACGGCCATCAGTTTGTCGCCATTATCAGTGAGTCGCTGGCGAAGCAGAGTTTTTCCGGTAAGGACCCTATCGGTCATACCATCATGTCTGGCTTGGATTCGTCGGCGAAGTGGATGACCGTAATCGGCGTGGTGGCCGACGTACGGCAGGACTCGCCGGCAAACCCGCCCGGCCCAACGCTGTATATGCCGCTGCTCCAGCATCCGTACTATGCCAATGAGTTGCAGATGGTCATGCGCAGCGCGGTTTCGCCGGCCTCGCTCATTGACCCGGTGCGGAGCAAGATGCGCTCGCTCAATCCCGAGGTCGCCACCAAGTTCACCACCATGGAAGCGATGATGTCGGATTCCATCGCTACGCCACGGCTGCGGGCGATGCTGGTTGGGCTGTTTGCCGGACTGGCACTGCTGCTCGCCATGGCTGGTATGTATGGCGTGATGACCTACGTGACCACGCAGCGCATTCCCGAATTTGGCGTCCGCATGGCACTGGGCGCTTCACAGCGCAATGTCCTGGGTCTGGTGCTTGGGAGCGCAGCGAAGCTGGCAGTGCTGGGCGTGGCCATCGGCGTGGCCATCGCGTTTTCCGCCGCGCGGGTGATGAACAGCATGCTGTTCGGATTGAAAGCCAATGACGCGATTACCTACGCCGCCGTGCTGCTGGCGGTGACTCCCATCGTGATACTGGCGGCGACGGTTCCGGCATGGCGCGCGTCCCGCGTGGATCCCGTGGTGGCGTTGCGCAACGAGTAGATCGTGCCCGGTTCAGGTTTCCTTTGAACTTGCTTTCGACGATCAATTGCCGGTGACCCATCACCCCGAACCGTAGCATGCAAAAATCCTGGAACATTTCTGGGGTGCTGAGTGCGAAAGTCAGGAATCGGCCCCTGACGCGATGATTTGTTTCTGGACACTTTGCGTCATATGATTACCGCATCTGACCAAGGATGTTCCCAGGATATGGCCCGTAGAATTCTTCATCGTCTGTTGACTTGTGATGGGTGTGGAGACAACATTCTGCTCCCGCTCGAAAAGCTAGCGCAGGCATTTGCATCTCAAGGGGTCCGTACCACGGACAAGGAAGCGATTGCCGCGGTATGTAACCGTTGCAAGCACGTGCGAAATTACGATTTGGCAAATAGCAATCTGAGTCATACCTGGGGTCCGTTGGCATATTTAGATGTGTTCTCAGGCTGGGTCTTTGTAGAACCGCTGAAATGCGCGGATACGGCCTGTAAAGCTAGCCTGCCGCTATTCGCCATATGGAACCCCGCCATTTCTCCCGAAGAGCGACAGGCATACGCGCATACCTGGAAATGGGACGGCGTGAAATGCCAGGGCGGACACCCCATCGTGAAGCCAAAGTGAGCTTATTGGCGGCATGAGTGGCACAGACCGGGCGCATCCCTGACAGAACTGCCCGGATGGTACTCTCAAATGTTATGAGCGAAGCAGCCAAACCCGCGAACCAGAGCAGCGCCGCGTCCGAGGAAGCCGCGCAACAGAAGTACATTGAGGACTTCCGCCAAGCCGGCCATGAAAGCGTGGAGTGGATTGCACATTACCTGACCACCGTCGGAGACCTCCCGGTAATGGCCCAGGTGAAGCCCGGAGATCTGCTCGATTCTCTGCCGGCTTCGGCGCCAGAGAAGGGCGAGTCTTTCGCGCAGATCCTAAGCGACTTTGATCGGCTGATCATACCCGCGGTCACGCAGTGGAACCATCCTCGCTTCTTCGCGTATTTCGCGTGTACCGGCTCCACTCCCGCGGTGCTGGGAGAAATGCTGGCAGCGGCGCTCAACACCAACGGTCTGCATTGGAAGACCTCGCCCGCCGTCGCCGAACTCGAACAGCGCACGCTCGATTGGCTACGCGAATGGATGGGACTGCCCCCAGGCTTGTTTGGCATTGTCTATGACACCGCTTCTACTACCAGCATGCACGCTATTGTCGCCGCACGCGAACTGGTGGCGCCGGAAGCGCGGCGCAACGGCAACCCGCCGGGATTGGTGATGTACACATCCGAGCAATCGCACTCATCCATTGAAAAGGGCGCGATCGCGGTTGGCATTGGCCAGACCAACGTCAGGAAAGTCCCGGTTGACACCGAATTCCGCATGCGTGCGGACGCGCTGGCTTCCATGATCGAGCAGGACAAAGCCGCGGGCAAGCGACCTTTTTGTGTGGTCGCGACCGTCGGCACTACCTCCACCACCAGCATCGATCCTGTCCCGCAGATTGCCGACCTCGCGGAAAAACATGGCCTCTGGCTCCATGTGGACGCGGCCTATGGCGGAGCCGCCGCGATCGTCCCCGAGCATCGCTATGTTCTCAAAGGCGCGGAGCGAGCGGACTCCCTGGTGATGAACGCGCATAAGTGGCTGCTCACGCCGATCGATCTCAGCGCCTTCTACACGCGGCGGCCGGATGTTCTCCGGCGGGCGTTTTCTCTGGTCGCGGAATACCTGCAACCGCAGGGCGATCCGCGCGCCCACGATCTCATGGATTACGGCGTGCCCCTGGGTCATCGCTTCCGCGCCTTGAAGTTGTGGTTCGTGATGCGCTACTTCGGACGCGAGCGAGTCGAGTCCATGCTGCGCACGCACATACAGTGGGCGCGGAAGCTCGCCGCGCTGGTGGACGCCGATCCGCGCTTCGAACGCGTAGCGCCTGTGCCGTTCTCCGTCGTGTGCTTCCGCTTCAAGGGGAGCGACGAGCAGAACAAGGCCATCCTCGAAAGAGTGAATGCGACCGGCAGGTTCTTTCTCGCTTATACCGTGCTGAATAATCGCGTGGTCCTGCGATTGGCGATCGGCAATTTAGCGACCACGTGGGAAGATATTCAAGAAGCCTGGGATCTGATTAAGAAGGCCGCAGCGGAACTGTGAAGGCAATGGCGGGTTTGCGCTGGGATTTCTTCGTCGTTCGTCTCACCATATGAAATCCGCGGCTCCCTTAACATTACTTTCCACGTTTTTTACGAGGTTTTTACCTCTCCTTTGGGATAGTGCTCCAGTCTTTTGAGATGATAAGTTACAAGCTTTTTGCCGATTGTAATAACAGTTAATAATCGTTCCGGAAATCGAGTCTGTTCAATGATGAAGTGCGTAAAAAAGTGTGCGGTATGGTTTGCGCTCGCTGGCGCGATCAGCGTTTTCGCGTTGGCCCAAGATGCGCCCAAGCCGGCGGCCAAGGTTCTCGGTACGGTCAAGTCCGTGAGCGGGACCACGTTGAACCTGAAGGCTGATTCCGGCGCCGACGTAACGGTCGCTGTTCCTGACGGCACGCGCATACAGCGTCTGGCGCCCGGACAGACTGATCTCAAGACGGCCACGCCGCTGCAATTCAAAGACATACAGGTCGGCGACCGCATGCTGGTCCGCGTCCAATCCGGCGCGAGCGCCGATTCACTGGTTGCGTCGTCCATCGTCGTCATGAAATCGGGCGACGTCGCGCAGAAGCAGCAGCAGGATATACAGGACTGGCAGAAGCGCGGAGCAGGCGGAATTGTGACGGCGATTGATGCTGCTACCGGGACGGTGACAGTGTCTGTTACTCCGACCGTCAACGTTGCCATCAAGTCAACCAAAGATACCGGGTATCTGCGCTACGCGCCCAACTCGGTGAAATTCGCCGAGGCTTCCAAAGGAACATTCGACCAGATCAAGATCGGCGACCAGCTTCGCGCACGCGGAGCCCGCAGCGCCGATGGCAAGGAACTGACGGCCGAAGAAGTAATCTCCGGCAGCTTCCGCAACATCGCTGGGACCATTACTTCCATTGACGCCGCTGCCGGCACGATTACGGTCAAGGACATCTTGGCGAAGAAGTCAGTCACGGTAAAGCTCACGCCGGAGTCGCAGATGCGCAAACTGCCGCCGCAAATGGCGCAGAGAATCGCTATGTTGCTAAAAGGCCCCGCAGGCGGAAGCCAGCCGGCGGCCACGCCAGCCGCCGGAACACCCGCAGCGGGTGCGCCCGCAACCGCGGGGCCAGGCGGAGCAAGAGCGGGTGGTGGCGGACCTCCGGACTTCCAGCAGATGATCAGCCGCTTGCCGGCGGTCACGCTGGCCGATTTACAGAAAGAAGAAGCAGTCATGATCGTCTCGACTCCGGGAACCACGGGGTCTGACGTGACGGCGATCACGCTGCTGAGCGGAGTGGAGCCGATCCTCACTGCCGCGCCCAACGGAATGAGCGCCGCAGCTCTGCTCTCCGGATGGAACCTGTCTTCGCCGGGTGGCGGAGAGGGCGGGCCCCAGTAACGTACACGATGAACTTAGGAGACAAAACTCTGATGAGATTCTGGCCGTTGAGCGCGCGTGTGCTCGCTTTCATTCTTACTTTTTTAATCGTTGCCACTCCAGCGATGGCGCAGTCGTCCACACGAATTCACGGACAGGTCGCCGATCCCACGGGCGCGGTGATTCCCGGAGCGACGATTTCGCTCAAGAGCGCAAGCGGCCTGGTGATGACGGCGAAATCCGACGGCCTCGGAGCCTACATTGTCAAAGAACTTCCACCCGGGAAGTACACCGTCGCGGTAAAGGCGAAGGGCTTTGCCCCGCTCACGCAGGAGCTTACCGTGGTCGCGGGGCAGGACACCAAGTTTGACGTGAAGCTTGAAATTGCGATGCAGGAGCAGGAGGTTGACGTTCAGAGCGATGCCGCCAAGGTCAGCGTAAATCCCGACAGCAATTCCAGCAGCGTGGTTATCAGCGGCAAAGACCTGGACGCGCTCTCTGACGATCCGGACGAACTGCAATCGGAATTGCAGGCGCTCGCGGGCCCGTCCGCGGGACCGAACGGCGGACAGATTTACATTGACGGCTTCACCGGCGGACAGTTGCCGCCCAAGTCTTCCATCCGCGAAATTCGCATCAACCAAAACCCGTTTTCCGCGCAGTTCGACCGCATGGGCTTCGGCCGCATTGAAGTCCTGACCAAGCCGGGCACCGACAAGTTGCACGGGCAAATCATGTTCAACGACAACCATTCATTCCTCGACGCGCTGAATCCATTCGCGGCATCGGAGCCCGACTTCGATTCGCGGATGATCAACGGCAGCGTCGGCGGTCCGTTGAGCAAAAAGGCTTCATATTTTGTCAGCATTGAGCGCCGCGACATCCATGACGCCGCGGTGATCACGCCGAGCGCGTTCACTAACGCGGGACTCGCTCCCGTTGCGGTGTTGAATCCGCGTATCCGGACGAATCTAAGTTCGCGTCTTGACTACCAGCTCAGCACCAACAACACGGTCATGGTGCGCTACCAGTACACGCAAAACACCGAAAAGAACAATGGGATCCAGCAGCTGACATTGCCGTCACTGGCGTACAACCAGACCGGCAACGAGCAGAGTGTCCAGATCAGTGACACGCAGGTACTGAGTCCGCACGCCGTGAATGAGACGCGCTTTGAATGGGAGCGCGGCGTCACGGACCAGAATTCCCTGAGCACTCTGCCTACGATCAGCGTGCTGGGGGCATTTACCTCCGGCGGCAATCCGCTCGGCATCAACGACTCCATCTCGAACCACTACGAGTTGCAGAACTACACGTCCGTCAACAAGGGCGCGCACTTCATGCGCTTTGGCGGAAGGCTGCGGGCGACCGCGCTCTCCAGTACTTCCAACCAGAACTTCAACGGGACCTACACCTTCGATTCGCTGGCCGCATTTCATAACGGCACTCCGCGGCAGTTGATTATTTCGACCGGCCAGCCGCTGATCAAAGACACCTTCGTCGACGCCGGCGTTTACGCGGAAGACGATTGGAAGTTCCGGCCCAACATGACCCTGAGCTACGGCCTGCGCTATGAAACCCAGAACGGAATCGGCGACCACGGAGACTTCGCCCCGCGCGTGGGTTTTGCCTGGGGTATCGGCGGCAAAAAGGACACTCCGCCCAAGACCGTGGTCCGGACCGGCTTTGGCATTTTCTACGATCGTTTCGGCCAGAACTTGATTGTGAATACCGAGCGGCTCAACGGCCAGAACCAGAGGCAATTCGTTATTTCCGATCCCGCGGTGTTGGCCGCCGACTTTGCGCAATATCCGAATGTCCCCGCGCCGAGCGGAACCGCGACGGTGACCAAGTATCAGATAGACCCGAACCTGCGTACGTCTTACACCATGCAGGCGGCAGCTTCGGTGGAGCGCCAGCTTTCGAAGAGCGCGACTCTTTCAGTCACCTATTTGCATTCACGCGGCGTGCACCAGTTTTTTGCCTTCAACACCAATGCGTTGCTCCCGAACTCCACGCCGATATATCAGTACGAATCGGATGGAATCTTCAAACAGAACCAGTTGATCACCAGCTTCAACGTCCGGATGGGCGCCCGACTCAGCATCTTCAGCTACTACTCGCTGAGCTATGCCAACAGCAACACCGGTGGGGCGGGCAATTTTCCCTCGAACCCGCTGCTCGGTCTCTCGGCCGACTATGGGCGCGCGGGATTCGATGTCCGCAACCGTCTCTTCCTGGGCGGGACAGTTTCGCTTGCCCACGGTTTCCGGGTGAGCCCGTTCATCGTTGCCAACTCCGGACCTCCGTTCAACATTACGCTGGGGCAGGACCTGAATGGAGATTCCATCTTCAACGACCGTCCGGCCTTTGCCACCAGCGCGACAGCGCCGGCAAATTTGCGCCAGACCGCATTCGGCAACTTTGATGTTGCGCCCGCGCCGGGTGAAGCGCGTATCCCGATTAATTTCGGGACGCAGCCGGCCCAGTTCACTGTCAATGTGCGCCTGGCGAAGACGTTTGGCCTCGGTCCCAAGATTGAAAGCGTGAACCCCAATCCCGGACAAGGCGGCGGACAGCGCGGCGGCGCGCCAGCAGGC
>WNFG01004077.1_pt1 | contig 16344 bp, 10 predicted proteins | sample 5400431 | NCBI WGS metagenome assembly WNFG01 (sample SAMN13153346, study PRJNA577476) | soil metagenome | isolation source: 120 cm saprolite under Douglas fir tree site 2 hole 3 replicate 2 | place: USA:California | collected 2015-04-18 | reverse complement strand
TGTCGGACGGCCTGCCGGTAAAAGGCAATCACGTCTACGTCATCCCGCCAAACGCCTCGATGTCCATCAGCGAGGACACGCTGCATCTCGGTCCGCGGGAAGAATCGCGCGGGATGCACATGCCGGTGGACAACTTCATGCGTTCGCTCGCAGAACAAAAAGGGAACAAGGGCATTGGGGTGATCTTGTCGGGATCGGGCTCGGACGGAACGCTGGGAATGGCGGAAATCCAGGCGCACGGCGGGGTGACGTTTGCGCAAGACGAAGCGACGGCCAAGTATTACGGCATGCCGCGAAGCGTGGTGGTGGCGGGCTGCGCGGACTACGTGCTTCCGCCCAAAGGAATCGCCAAGGAGGTGACGCGAATCGCGCGGCATCCGTACGTGGCGCAGCGAAGTTTGCCAGGCGCGGCCGAAAGCGTGGCGGTGGCCGGAACGGGGCTGGACGCGATTTTCCAGATATTAAGAAGGGCCACGGGAGTGGACTTCACGCATTACCGGCAAACTACGATCTTGCGGCGCATACAGCGGCGCATGGTGGTTCACAAGATCGACAAAATAAAAGAGTACGCCAAGTACGTACAAAAAAATTCCGCGGAGGTCAAGGCGTTATACCAAGACATGCTGATCAATGTGACGAGTTTCTTTCGCGGGCCGCGGGTGTTCGAGGCCCTGAAATCAGCGGTATTCCCGGCCATCCAGAAAAACCTGATGCGCGAGCGGGGTATTCGCGTATGGACGCCGGGGTGCGCTTCCGGCGAGGAAACGTATTCGGTGGCGATCACGCTGCTGGAATTCCTGGGGGACAGAGCTTCGCAAATACCAATTCAATTTTTCGGAACGGATGTGAGCGACACAAGCGTCACGAGAGCGCGCAGCGGCGTGTATCCGGAGAATATTCAAGCGGACGTATCGCCGGAGCGGCTGCAGAAGTTTTTCACCAAAGCGGAGGGCGGCTACCGGGTCAGCAAGATTATCCGGGACATGTGCATATTCGCGCAGCATAACGTGCTGAACGATCCTCACTTTTCCCGGATGGACCTGATCTGCTGCCGGAACCTGCTGATTTATCTTGAGCCCGTGCTGCAGAGCAAGGTGATTTCCCTATTTCATTATGCGCTGCGGCCAAGCGGCTTTCTGGTGCTGGGGAGCTCCGAAGGCTTGGGCGGGACAACCGGGCTGTTCACCGTGGAAGACCGCGCTCACAAGATTCTCTCGAGGAAAACGGGAGCGCGAGAGGCGGTGACTTTTTCACTTCGATCCCAGGCGGAGCGCGGAGAGCACGGCGCGGCGCAGGGTCCCGCGAGAGAGATGGAGGCAAACTGGAATTACGCGGAGGCGCAGAAGGAATTCGACCGGCGGTTGTTGACGCAATATGCCCCGGCGACGGTGTTCGTGAACGAGGAAATGGAAATCATACACACGCGGGGAAATGTGAACCGCTACCTGAAGCTGGCGTCCGGACGGCCGAGCCTGAGCCTGCTGAAGATGGCGCGGGAAGGGCTGCTGTACGAGTTGCGGAACGCCATTGGGCGGGCGAAAAAGGAGAACGCCGTCGCGGGAAAGAGGAATCTGCAAATCAAGGATGGAAATGGAGACGGGAATGAAGAAGGAGCAGCGGAAACGGAGGCGAGGCGGCTGGTGAACTTCGACGTAATTCCGGTGACGCTGGGAAACGCGGAAGAGCGGTACTTCATGATCGTGTTCCAAGAAGCGCCGGCGGAGCCTGCAAGCAAAGTGGTGGCGCGCCGAGCGCGGCCCGGCAGAGAGACCCAAGAGGCCTTGCAACGAACGACGAAGCTGGAACAGGAACTGGCGGCCACGAAAGAGTACCTGCAATCGGTGATTGAAACGCAGGAGGCCACGAACGAGGAGCTGCAATCCGCGAACGAAGAGATTCTATCGAGCAATGAGGAATTGCAAAGCACCAACGAAGAGATGGAAACAGCAAAGGAAGAGCTGCAATCCGCGAACGAGGAATTGACCACCGTCAACGATGAACTGCGAAGCCGCGACGCGGAGATTTCGCAGGTCAACAATGATTTGATCAATCTGCTCGCCAGCATCGATATCGCGGTGATCATGATCGGAAGCGACCTGACGATGCGGCGTTTCACGCCAAAGGCGCAGAAATTTCTTGGACTAATCCCCGGAGACGTGGGCCGTCCGCTGGCGAACATCAATCCGAGCATCGAAATTGCGGATCTGCAGTCGATGGTTTTGCAGGTGATGGCGGATTTCCGCACGCTGGAGAGAGAGCTTACGGACCGAAAAGGCGTTCACTATCAGTTTAAAATCCTGCCCTACCGGACCATGGATCACAAGATTGACGGAGCGGTGATCACTATCGTTGATATCGCTCCCGACAAGGCGGGGGCCGCGCCCAAAGGGTTCACTTGAGCAGCAGTTTTGGCAGGAGCGATATTTATCTGGAAGGGGGGCATCCAGCCTCGCGCGCACAACATAAAGTCAACATCGCATACGTATATTCTGCCGTATTTGACTAGGACACTACTACGGTGTAGAAGGTTATAGTCAGGACGAAGCCCGCGCGATCGCGGAGAATCGCGGAGCGCATGCGAGAGAGGTTCGCGTTTACGGCGCAGTATTGGGGGGACGCAGCGGTGGTGAGCCGGGCGGTTGAGGGGCGTCTCGGGCCGATCGTGGACCAGGAATTCGGAGAATTCGCTACCTGGACGCAAGCCAATGCTTTTGCCACGCGGCTGAACGAAGGCCTGGAAATAAATCCCGCCGAAGCGGGGCAAATCATAACCAGCGCGATACTGCGCACCAGCGAGCTGCTGCGCGCGGCCGATTATCCGGAGTTTACGTGCGAGGCGCTGCGCAGAGCGGCAGCGGGAAGAGCGATCCGCGTGCAATTCGTTCTCGCGGAACTGGAACTTGCGGTGACGTTTTGCCGGATCGTGCGCTCGAAAGCGAGCGAAAACACGGAGCGCTTGCTGCGAAATGCCCGTAACGCGTTTTTCAGCGCCGTGCACTACGTCCAGTGCACAGAGTTGGCCCCCTGCGACGTGGAAGCGATCACGGCGAGATTGGTGAGACTGCAGGAGGCTCTTCAGGAATCCCCTCGACAACAAGAGAGCGCGATGCTCGCGGAGGGCGGCGGCTGGGCCGATTCCGTGTGACACCGGCGCGCGAGTTGCTGCTTTGCGCCAGTCTCAGGTTCACGGCTGAAAGTGCGAGTCTAAGGTCAAGATCACGGCCAGGATCAAGAGATTTTGCTTGGGGGTCAGGCGATCCACTCCTGGCGCGACGGCAGCGCCGCGGAAGAAACCGCCGCCGGGTCCGCGCGAATCGTCGATCCGGTGCTCCAGCCTGACGATGGCGGTCGCCTGGCGGTAGGGGAGGCGATATTCAAGCGCCGTCGTGTTGGCCTTGACGGTCTGAGGGAACCCCGTCAAACGGCCATCGCGGTCCCAATAAACTTCGGGGCGCACCGTTGCGCTCCAGTTCTTGCTAAAGCTCCAGTGCGCGGGCAATTGGGCGAACATCCAAAGAGCGCGAGGAGTACCGGCCGCGGCGACTTTTTCAGTCCCCACGTGATATTCGAAAGCAGTCGTGAAGCGGTCGCTTTTCCATTCGGCGATGCTGTCCCACAAGAATCGCCAGAATTCAAACGCAGTGTTCGATTGGTGCGGACCGAACAGCACAGTTTCTTTTAGCGAGGTGTGCTCCGTCAGCTTGTATGCGACTTGGCCTCCTGAGCTGGGTACCCGATTGGCATCGGCCAGATGCCAGTATCCGTTCACAACGAACGCCGTAGCGGTCAACTTCTTGGTGAGAGGGTAGCTCGCATTCACGCCCATCATCAGATACGGCGTGAAGTCAGCTCCCCACGGACGCGTATAGTTGAAGTTGTCCTTCGCATACAACGAGTCGTAGCCGATGAAGCTCGAGAAGATGCCAGCCTGCACCGTCAGGCCATTTCCCACCGGCGCCAAGTACGAGACATCCGTAGGTCCAAGATGACGCAGCCAGTTGGACTTGGGAAGATTGGGTGCGGTTGCGGAGAATCCGAAAATGGTTGAGTCCTGCCCATCGACTTTGTAAGCTGTGCCGCGGCTTCGAAACAGGTGATTCGAAGGGTGATTGAAATCAAGAAGGTATGCCGCATCGAGAAATCCACCATACTGCCATTGGGGATCAGGCGGCTGTTGATCGACTGACGCTTGCGGATCGGAAGCACAGGGACTCCCCGCAGTTTGCTCTGGTTGCAACGCAGTTTGTCCATCAGTTGCATGAAGAATCGTAGCATTCGACGACAATGCGCCAGTGCGGCACAATTCCTCAACCTGCCGCCGAGACACTGCCTGGCTTGTTGGGGAGGCCGAAGGCGGCGCTTGCGCATTCGCGTATGCGGCGCAACACCACACAGCAATCACTGTAAGAAACCCGGATCTGAACTTCCCCATTTCCATGGCTCCCTTCAGCGTGTTTCCTGGAAGTAGAACGCATTCGCCCGGATTGTGTTGATCCTCATCGGCGCGTAAGGCGGGCGTAAAAAGAGAAACGGCCCAGGAATGGAGCCTCCTAGGCCGTGGTATCTAAACGCAGAAATGGTTGCGGGGGTCAGATTTGAACTGACGACCTTCGGGTTATGAGCCCGACGAGCTACCAGGCTGCTCCACCCCGCACAACCACTATAGCGGACAGGCGCGCTTCCGTCAAACCGCGGGCAGACTCCGGGAAAACCGGCACATTACTTTCCCCAGCCAGGCGGGAAGGAACTACCACTCGTTGTAAGGGGTTTGCTCGAAGGGCGAAACTCGCGCTGAATTGGAGTGTACGTCTACCATGCCAGTGCTCGTTTGCTCCGGGCTTAGCACGACGCTATCGTATTGCGCCACCCAATCCTTTGCCCGCGTCATCGGATCAGTCGGCACGGAACGCAGGTAGCCGGCCTGCACAAGGTCGTCTAGAGATTGTGGCGCCGCCTGCTTGTCGAGAGTGAAATTGTCGATCGAGGTGCGGATTGTCTGGAGGTTATGCTTGAGCACCGCTTCGTTGGCCTTCTGTACCGATCTGTCATAACGCATCACCGCCATGCCGATAAGGATGAGAATGATCGTCATGACGATCATCAATTCGATCAGCGTAAACCCAGCTTCGAACACTACGCCACGGCGTTTTTCCAACGCCAGCCAGCCCCCCCGAGTTCGCGACAGCATTGCCATTTCGAATCCTCGTTCGAACTACCAATCCGAATACTTGGTCCCATCCAGCGCCGTACCCGTCGATTTCGAATACACGTCGAACACGTTTTTGCCACCCCAGCTCGTCGAATCCGGATCGTCTTGAACGGCTCGCAGCCCCCATTCGGCCCGCCCAGTCATGGGGTCCACTGGAATTTTCCGCAGAAATCGGATTTTCTTGTCGCCGCTTGCGCCGAGCTGCACGCCCTTCACCAGCGTTTCCAGATCTGGCGGGTACCCTTCGCTCCCGATTTCCACGCGGATCTGATTTCGGTCGGCCGCGTCTTTGTAGCGGTCGATGGCGTCCTTCATCTCCCGCAGATCGCGGTGAAGCTCCGCCTCTCTCTGCCGCAGGATGCTGAACTTTGCAATGGGCAATGCCGCGGAAGAGAGAACCATCAAGATGGCGCAAGCGAGAATCAACTCGAGCAGCGTCAACCCCGTTTCGGAGGACAACCGCTTCAGAGGAACTCGCCTGCCAACTTGCCCGTGGTATGAAGTGTCGCGCAACATCGTTCGCATAGGTTGCTTACTGCTGGACTTGCACCGTCGCTTCGCTGGTAGCCAGCGGGATCAGCTTTTGCTGCGAATCCTTCGCGTTCACCTGCACGATCGCCAGGTTTGATGCGCCGGGCGCCACCCCCTTGACGACGATTCCCAGGAGCGTTCCGCTCCCGCTCACTCCCGGAGTGTTGGGCTTGCGCGTCGCGGAAATAATCGCCTGCCCTTTTTCCTTGAAGGGCTGCCACACGATGGCGATTTCCTGCGTGCCCCCGGAGAGGAATCCGCCGTGCTGCACTTCTTCCACGCTGATCACCGCGGGGTTGTACTGCAAGAGCAGCGGGATGGAGAAAAGGTCGTTCACATTGTCAACCACCACGCCGACCGTGGCGGTTTGCCCGGTCTTCAAAGTTAAGCTCTGCGGTTCAAATCGAATCTTGGCCTCGGCAGTTCCTGTGGCTGTCCCCGCCGCGGGCGTCGCGGCCGCTGGCGCGGGTGTCGGCGTTGGCGCGCCCATGTTTTGATTGGCAGCTGGCGCCTGCGGGGGCTTTGCAGTCGGAGGAGGCTGCAGCACCGGCGCGCGAACCTCGCTCTCCCGCTTCACTTGCACATTCGTCTCCGAACCCGAATACATCGCGCGCAGATTCGCCTTCGTCCATTCCGGAATCCGCACGATCCGCGGCGTCAAGACGATCAGCACTTCGTCTTCCTGCTTGTCCGTCTTGTCGTGCGAGAAGAGATATCTCAGCAGCGGCAGCTTCGCGAAGCCCGGCCAGCCTTCCAAGGTCTTGCTCTCGGTCCGCTGGACCAAGCCGCCCACAATATTAACCTCGCCTTCCTTCAAACGAATGTCATCTTCGATGACTCGTTGGCTGATGACAGGCTGTGTGATGCCGCCAATCGATACGTCGCTAGTATGCGCGGAAACTTCCACCTTCAATTTCAGGCTCACGTCGCGGTTCGGATGCACTCGTGGCGTCAGGTCAATATTCACTCCAACATCTAGGTAGGTGAACTGCGTATTCACGAGGGGACTGATGCCTCCCGCGGTTCCTCCCGCGATTCCAATGCCCGACGAAAAACTGCCCGTGGCAATCGGTATGCGATCGCCGATCCGCAGCTTGGCGGTTTGCCCGTCCACCGAGCGCACTTCCGGATTCTGGATAATCTTCGTGTTTGTATCTGTCAGCACGGCGTTGGCCGTCAGGCTCGGCAGCGTCACGGAGTAAGCGTTTCCATTCAGGTGGCGCAGCTGGTTCAGCGTGATGGCGGCGGTCGACGTCGAGGGAGTGCTGGTCGAAGTGCTGTTGTTTGGGTTGATCGAAATCGAGGCCGTTTGTCCCGGGAGGATTCCCAGATCCCGCAGGCGGTCCGTGCGCGCCTCCAGCACTTCGACCTGCACGATCACTTCTGGCTTCGCCCTATCGATGTCCGCTATCAACTTCCCTGCCAGCAGCAGTTTGTCCGGCGTGTCGCGAATGATGATGGCATTCTGCGAGTTGAGTTGCTGGAGCCGTTTCAGATCCAGCAATTGCCGCAGCCCGGTGACAATTTCCGTCAAATCCTGCGGCTGCACCGTGTTTGAAACGTAAAATGTCTTGACCACCTGCTCTTCGTAGTCCCGCCGCTTTTGCGGCTGATCGGGAATCACGAAAATAATATTTTCCGTCACCGCTTTCACGAAGGCCTTGCTCTCCAGCGACACGATTTCCAGCGCCTGCTCCAGCGTCACATTGTTCAATTCCACGGTGATGCGCCGGGCAGGGAAGTCCGGGTCGTAGATCACCGTCAGCCCCGCAAGTTTTCCCACCGTGTCGAAGACCTTCTTCGCGTCCTCGGACATTTTCAGATTAATGGGAGCGCGAGACAGCGGCTTAATTTCCGGCGGCATCGCCGCCAGCGGCGTCTCGTTCGGATCAGCAGGCGGTTCAGCCGCCGCGTCGGCCGCGCGGTTCTTCTCGGCGATCATTTCGACCGTCTTGCGAAGCTCCTGGTCGGCCACCGGGCTCGACGGATCGAGTGCCTGCGCCCGCTGGAATTCGGATGCGGCGCCTTGCAGGTCGCCTTGTTTCCGCAACTCCACGCCGTGCTTCACGTGCAGTTCGCTCGCTTCGAAGCGTACGCGGTTCAGCTTGATCTTGTATTCCGAGTTGTAGGGGTTGGCTTTGGCGGCCTTTTGGTAGTAGATGAACGCGGCGTCGTAGTCCTGAATCGTCTCCGCCTTCTTGCCCTGGTTGAAGTCGGGTTGGCCCTTCGGGCAGCCCGCTGCGAGCAGTCCGAAACTGACACATAAGAATAGGTTTCCCCACCGGCGCATGCGCTCTCCGAGGCTTCTACACAAATCTGAAGCAGTCTAACATTCGCGTTAGAGGCGGGGCAAGGATGATGGGGTTGGCCGTCCCCCATCAAATAACCCTCTCCCGTGCCGAGAGTGACAAGATTTCATACTACAGTTATGATGGAAAGTTGTGGCCAAGCCTGCCAAAAAAGCAGAGAAGTCCGCCAAGTCCGGCGAACACATCGTCGCCCAGAACCGCGCGGCCTCCTATAACTACCATATTCTTGAGAAACATGAGGCTGGCCTGGTCCTTCACGGCACGGAGGTCAAGGCACTGCGCGAGGGCAAAGCCAACATCCGCGATGCTTACGTCGACTTCAAGCCCACCAGCGCGTGGCTTGTTAACGCACACATTGCACAGTACTTACCCGGCGGTCCGTGGAATCATGAGCCTTTGGGCTCCCGCAAGCTCCTGCTCCATAAACGGGAAATCGACAAGCTCTCCGGGCGCATTGAGTCCAAGGGCTTGACCGTCATCCCCTTGAAAATTTACTTTCGCAACGGCATCGCCAAGGTCGAAATTGCCCTGGCGCAGGGCAAGAAGTCCTGGGACCGCCGCCAGGACGAACGCACTAAGGAAGCTCGCAGGGAAGTCCAACAATCCATGTACAACAATCGGAGGAGATAGAGCACCATGCAGATTACGCTCGCAACCCAGCCGTTTGCAGCACTCGAAACCGAGGCGCTGGTTTCGTATGTATTTGAAGAAACGGACCCCGTTCAGGGCCGCATCGCGGAGATCGACCAGGCCGCAGGCCTGCTTCGCAAGCTCACGAAATTTGGCGAATTGACCGGGAAGGCGTTGGAATTCACGCTGGTCCACGCGCCTGCGGGCCTCAAGGCCGCACGCTTGCTCCTCGTTGGGGCAGGGAAGCGCGAGCAATGGAATAGCGCCACACTCCGCAAGATCGCTGGCTCTGCATTGCGTTATCTGAAAGCTCGCTCGGTCAAAAACTTCGCTCTCCTGGTTCGCGAGGGCCACGCCACCGAAGAGGCCGCCCAAGCCATCGCCGAAGGCGCGCTCGCCGCCAATTTCGAAACCGACAAGTACAAGACGGACAAGAAAAACGACAAAAATATCGAAACTGTGCAAGTCGCCGGCTACTCCGACGCCGAACGCGCCGCCGGAGAAAACGGCCTTTCGAAAGGCCGCATCATCGCCGACGCGCAAAACTTCGCCCGCGACCTCGTCAACGAACCTTCTAACAAACTTACTCCGCGCATCCTGGCGCAGAAAGCCGAAGCCATGGCCAAGGAAGCCGGCCTCACCGTCGAAATTCTCGACGAAAAGAAAATCGCCGATCTCAAGATGGGCGCGCTACTCAGCGTCGCCCAAGGTGGTCCCGAGCCGCCCCGCGTCATGGTCGTCACTTATACGCCCGCAAATCCCAAACCCGGGGCACCGATAATCGGTCTCGTCGGCAAAGCTGTCACTTTCGACACCGGCGGCATCTCCATCAAGCCTGCCGATGGCATGGAAAAAATGAAGTACGACATGGCCGGCGGGGCCACCATGCTTGGTGTCATGCGCGCTCTCGCCGCGCTGAAACCCAGCGTCAAAGTAATCTGCGTCGTGCCGTCCACTGAAAACATGCCGGGCGGCACGGCACAAAAGCCTGGCGACATCCAGACCGCCATGTCCGGCAAGACCATCGAAGTCCTCAACACCGACGCCGAAGGCCGCCTTATCCTTGCCGACGGCATTCACTACGCCAAGCAACTCGGCGCCACGCATCTCGTCGATGCCGCCACCCTCACCGGCGCCATCGTCGTCGCCCTTGCGAATATCAACGTCGGCGTCTTCGGCTCCGACCAGCCCTTCACCGACAAGCTCCTCGCCAGCGCGAAAGCCGCTGGCGAAAAAATGTGGCAGATGCCTATCGACGATGACTACCGCGAATTCATCAAGGGCTCCGTCGCCGACATCCAGAACATCGGCAGCGGCAAAGGCGGCGGCGCCATCACCGGCGCCATGTTCATCAAGGAATTCACCGGCGACACGCCCTGGATCCACCTCGACATCGCCGGCACCGCCTGGAACGACGACGCCAAGCCCTGGCTCGCCAAAGGCCCCACCGGCGTAGCCCTGCGCACCCTAGTCCATCTAGTCTTGTCGTATTAATTTCGATTATGGAATTGCATTCGTAGGGGCACGATACATCGTGCCCTCTTTCTTTTCTCTTATTCGCGCTTGGTTACATCTTCTCCGGCGCTTCAATCCCCAGCAATCCCAGCGCCCGTACCAACTGCGCCTCCACTAACTCCGTCAGCCGCAGCAGAAACGCACGCCTCTGCTCATCCGTTTCCGACAAGATGTGGTGCTTATGATAGAAGTTATTAAACGCCTGCGCTAACTGAAATGCATATTTCGCTATGAACGCCGGCTCCTGAGTAGCAATCGCGGCATCCACCGCGTAGTCAAGCGAACCCGCCGCCACCAATAACTCCCAAAGCGAATTTCCGTCCGCCCCCGAAAGCAATCGCCCGGCGGATTCCTTCGTCACCTCGACGTTCGTCGTCCCGGCTTCCGCGCCCTTCCGCCGAATCCCGCGTATCCGCACCACCGCATACTGGCAATACGGCCCCGTCTCGCCCTCAAAGCTCAGCGCATCCTTAAAATCAAACGCGATAATCGCGTTGCGCGTAAACTTCAGCAGAAAAAACCGCAGCGCCCCCACCGCGATCGCATGCGCCGTCAATTTCTGTTCCTCAGCCGTCATCTCTACATGCCGCTGTTGCACTTCCGCCAGCGTCGCCGCCTCCAGTTTGTCCAGCAGGTCATCCGCCTTCACCCCAAATCCTTTGCGCCCGCTCACTTCCACGTACGGCTTCTTCGCCTCTTCCGCAGTAAGCTCGTAGCCCATCTCCGCCGCACACCGCGGCGTCAGCGCCACAATCTCATACGACAAATGAATCGACCGTTCCGCTGCCTCGACATGCCCCAGCGCTCGCAGTCCCGCTGCCACCACCTTCTGCAAATACGCCTGCCGCGCATCAATCACGTTGTAAACGCTTACCGCCGCCTCCCCAAAGTGCGGCGCATCCGGATCGTTCGCCCCGCTGGTCGTAGCCCAAACCGTCTGCCCCTCCGGAGCATTCGGCCACTTCCGGTAATGAAAATCCTTCCCCAGCAATCCAAATTTCCAAAGCTGGTAAGCAATATCCTTCCCAACGTAAGTCACCGTCCCATTCGAACGCACAATAATCTTGTCCTGCGAATTCTCGTCCTCTTCTCTCTTCTCTGCGTCCTCTGCGTTCTCTGCGCCCTCTGCGTTAATTCTTGTGTTTGCTTCTTCTTCCCAAGGCATGACCCAGCAACCCGCCATCTTCCCGCTCGTCGCCAACTGAATCGCCCCTGATTTCTTCAACATCTCAAACGCCGCATCCCAAAATTTCAGGTGCAGAATCTCGCTCTCCCGAGCCAGCAACTCGTACCCGATACCCAGCCGCGCCATCGTCCGCAAGTGGCACCCCACAATTGCATCCGCCACCACTTGCGCCACCTCCGCATCCTCGCCTTTACCTTCCTCGATCGCCTTCAGCGTCGCCCCACGCAAAGCCGCCGCCCGCGCCTTGTCCGCGGCAAGAAAACTCGTTGCCTTCGCATACAAGTCCCAGCAGTGATAATCGAACTTCGCCTCCATCGCCATCATCTTCACGCTGACAGGTGTCCGTTGCTCCATGTGCAGAAATCCGATCACCACATCAGCCACCTGCACGCCGGTATTATCAATGTAGTTCTGAATCTGCACCCGATTCCCCGCATGCCGCAAAATGCGCACCATCGTGTCGCCCAGCACCGCATTCCGCACATGCCCGATGTGCGCCGCCTTATTCGGGTTGATGCTCGTATGCTCGACAATGATTTTGTGGGACAGCCAATCATGGCTGTCCGCCTTCCGCCCCTCTCCCTGTCCCAGCGCTTCCCAAAATGCTCCCCGGTCAAAATAGGCATTCAGATATCCGCCCCCTGCCACCTCCGCTCTGGCAATCCCCTTGACCTCGCCCAAACCATTCGCAATCTCCTGCGCAATCAACCGCGGCGCCTTCTTTAACCGCTTCGCCAGCTCAAAACACACCGGCGAAGCCGCCTCTCCCATCTCAATCTTCGGCGGCCGCTCCAGCACAATCGCCAGCTCCGCCCCGTATTTCTCACGGATGTACCCTGCCAGCGCTTTGCGCAACCGGTTCGTTAGTTCTTGATACACGTGTCCTCAGTGGGGCTTAAACATGCAAATGGAATCACGTCAGTATAGGAGATGCCCCCAACAGGGTCAAAGACGGGTTGAATGCCCCGCGTTTGACACACTCTGTCTCCGCCGATACTATGAATTCTTCTCCAAAGGGACTTGAACAGGGCCGGCAGTTCCCGCGGCGGCATCCCATGAAACTAGCCTATTTCGATTGTTTTTCCGGCATTAGCGGCGACATGACGCTCGGCGCCTTGGTCGACGCCGGCTGTGATGTGGAACAACTCCGCGCCGAACTGCGCGGCCTTCAAGTTCCCGGCTGGGAACTGTCCGCCGAAAAAGCCTGGAAAAACGGCATGGCCGCTACTTATGTCAAGGTCATGACCGAAGACCAGCAAAAACATCGCTCGCTTAGCATGATTCTCGAGATTTTGCAGAAGTCGCAGCTCGCTCCGCTGGTGCGCGAGCGCGCCGCCGCGATCTTCACGAAACTGGGCGAAGCCGAAGCCCGCGTCCACGACGTGCCGCTCGAAAAAATCCATTTTCACGAAGTCGGCGCCGTCGACGCCATCGTGGACATCGTCGGCGCGTGCATCGGCTTTCACGCTCTCAGCATCGAGAAGTTCGCCTGCTCCGCGTTGAACGTCGGCGGCGGCACGGCAAAAATGGCTCACGGCATCTTGCCGGTCCCCGCGCCTGCAACCGCAAATTTATTGCAAGGCAAGCCGACTTACTCGAACGGCGTCCAAAAAGAACTCGTCACGCCCACCGGCGCTGCGATCGTCGCGACGCTTTGCGACTCCTTCGGCCCGCAGCCGCCGATGAGCGTCACTGCCATCGGTTACGGCGCCGGCACGCTCGACCTGGAAGGCCAGCCCAACGTCGTCCGCATCATGATCGGCGAAGCCGGAGAAAAAACCGTCGCCGGCTTCGACGAAGAAATTGCCGTCATTGAAGCGAATCTCGATGACATGAACCCCCAAATCTATGGCTACTTCCTGGAAAAAGCTCTGGCCGCGGGGGCGCTCGACGTTTACACCACGCCGGTGCAGATGAAAAAAAATCGCCCCGGCACGCTGCTCACCGTTTTGTGCAAGCCGCAAGACACGAACGCGTTGATGTCGCTCATCTTCGCCGAGACCACCACCTTTGGCGCGCGCACCTACCGCGCCCAGCGCCGCACTCTGCCGCGTGAATTCCTGAATGTCGCGACAGCCTTTGGCGACGTACGCATCAAAATTTCTCGCGTGAACGGCCGCATCCTGCATGTTGCGCCGGAATACGACGACTGTCGTAAGCTAGCCGTCGAGAAAAATGTCCCGCTCCAGCGCGTGATCAGCGAAGCCCTCCGCGCCTATGAGTCGACTGGTTGATTTTTCTTATTTGGAACTGAAAACTGAAACTCAACAATGCCCGGAAAACCAAAATACTATCTGACTACGCCGATCTACTACACGAACGGCTTGCCGCACATCGGCCACACCTACTCGACCATCGTGTGCGACACCATCCGCCGCTACAAACGTATGCGCGGCTACGATGTGGTCATGACCACTGGCACCGACGAGCACGGCGTGAACGTCGAGCGCTCCGCCAAAAAAGCCGGCGTCCCGGAATCCGAATTCGTCGCGAAAATGGCCGCCGAGTGGCGCGCCCTCTGGGACGAACTCGGCGTCCAAGGCGACGAATTCATCCGCACCACCGACCTGAAGCACGCGCACACCGTGCAATGGCTTTTCAAGCAGTGCCGCGACAATGGTTTCGTCTACCCCGGTCATTACACCGGGCAATACTGCATCTACGACAACGCCTACGTCGACGTGAAGCCCGGCGAGAACTGCCCCGATTGCGGCCGTCCCACGGAAACCGTCACAGAAGCCAATTTTTACTTCAAGCTCTCCGTATTCCAGAAGCCGCTTCTCGATTGGTATGCCAAGCATCCCGATTTCATTCAACCCGAAGCCCGCCGCAACGAAGTTCTCAGCTTCGTCGAAGGCGGCCTCCGCGATCTTAGCATCACGCGAACATCGATTCGCTGGGGCATTCCCGTACCCGGCGAGGAGCCCCACGTTTTCTACGTCTGGTTCGACGCGCTGACTGCCTATCTAAGCGCCGTCGGCGGCCCGCAATACGAAAAAACCGGATACTGGCCCGCTGATCTCCATCTCGTCGGCAAGGAAATCATCCGCTTCCACGCCGTTTACTGGCCCGCCTTCTTGATGGCCGCTGGCCTGCCGTTGCCGAAACAAGTCTGGGCCCACGGCTGGCTGCTCATGGACAGCGCCAAAATGAGCAAGTCGCTGGGCAACGTCGTTCGCCCGCGCCCGATCGTGCACGTCCTCGGCATGGACGCCCTTCGTTACTATCTTCTGCGCGAAACCGTCTTCGGCCAGGACGGCAATTTCAGCTACGACGCGCTCATCCAACGCTACAACAGCGACCTCGCCAACGGCCTCGGCAACCTCGCCAGTCGCACCGCCGCGATGATCGAGAAGAATTGCGGCGGAAAAATTCCGAAGCCCAGCGCGCTTCAACTGCAAGACACCGCGTTAGCCACGAAAGCGCAAGAGGCGATCGGAGAAGTCCTGGAACAGTACGACAAATTGGGTTTCTCGCTCGCGCTGGAGGAGATATGGTCGCTCATTGCCGCAACCGACAAATACTTGACGACAGAACATCCCTGGTCGCTCGGCGAGAATGAAGCGGATCAGCAGCGCCGCGCCACGATTCTCTGGACCACCGCAGAAGTTCTGCGAATCGCGACAGCGTTGACGCATCCTGTTTTGCCCGAGAGCACCACCAAAGTTTGGTCGCTGCTTGGCCAACCGGTACAGGTAGGGTCCTTTCCCCTGGACGGTTTGCGGTGGGGACAGATTGTGCCGGGTACGCCGCTCGGCAAGTCACCACCGCTTTTCCCGCGCATCGAAAAAGCAGAAGCAATCGAGAGGATGGAAGCCATGGAAAACGAAGCACAAAAACAACCGTCGCCTGTTACCGCACCAGCGGTCGCAAGCACTCCCACCGCTGGTGGCGCTGCTACTGCTGCCGCTCCGGCCGCGGCGGAAAAAATCGGCATCGAGGACTTCGCCAAAGTCGAGATGCGTGTTGGCCAGATCAAGACTGCCGAACGCATCGTCGGTGCGGACAAACTGTTGAAACTCACAGTCGATATTGGAACTGAGATTCGCCAGATTTGCGCCGGCATCGCGCAATACTACGAGCCGGAAAAATTGATCGGCCGCAAAGTCGCTGTGGTCGTCAACCTCGCCCCGCGCAAGCTCCGCGGCGTCGAATCCAACGGCATGATCGTTGCCGCCACCGTCGGTCCCGAAGGCCGCCCCGTCCTCGCCGGCTTCCCCGACGAAGACGTCGAAATCGGCGCAAGGCTCAAGTAGGTTTTTGTGGCACAGCCGATCCTAGCTGTGGAGCCTTATGGTTTCAGACTCAATGAAGAGCACAGGCGAGATTCCTGTGCCACTAAAGACCAGATCGCTCTCCATGGAACTGATCGATTCACACGCGCACATTGATTTTCCGCAATTTGCGGAAGACCGCGACGCCATGCTTGATCGCGCTCGCGCTGCGGGCGTGACGACGCTCCTCGCCATCGGCACCGGGCCGGGACCCGAGAAGCTCGATGCTGCGCTGCCGTTTGCGGAACAGCATGATTGGATTTACGCCACCGTCGGCATACACCCGCACGAAGCGAAGGAAGTCACCCTACAACATTTGGAGGAGTTGTCTCGGCTGGCTGAGCATCCCAAAGTCATTGCGTGGGGCGAGATTGGCCTGGACTACTTTTACGATCATTCTCCGCGCGAAGTGCAGCATCGTGTTTTTCGCGACCAGATGGAGCTGGCGCGGCAAGCCAACCTGCCCATCATTATTCATTGCCGCGATGCCTGGTCCGATTGTTTGAACATGATTGAAGAGCACTGGCGGCCGACCGGCCTCGGCGGGATTCTGCACTGCTTCACCAGCACGCTTGAGGATGCGCGGCGCGGAATTGAAATGGGTTTCCTGGTTTCTTTTGCGGGAAATTCAACCTATCCGAAAACGCAGAACCTTCGCGACGTTGCGAAAGCTTTGCCGCTCGAGAAGAT
>WNFG01002204.1_pt1 | contig 16348 bp, 12 predicted proteins | sample 5400431 | NCBI WGS metagenome assembly WNFG01 (sample SAMN13153346, study PRJNA577476) | soil metagenome | isolation source: 120 cm saprolite under Douglas fir tree site 2 hole 3 replicate 2 | place: USA:California | collected 2015-04-18 | reverse complement strand
GCGCGGACGCTGGGTCGAGGTGGATCGGGACAAGCTCAAGCAACTCCTCGACAGATTCCGCCAGATTGAAACGGCAGCGGCCGACGGCGGACTGCCGTTCGCCGATGCCATGCGGCTGGTGGCCGGCGTCGCGGTAGAGGAGGAGTCGGGCGACCCCTCGGATCCCGACTGGTCGACGGTGAGCGCCGGGACGTGGCTCGCAGAGACTCTCAAGGGCCTGCGCAGCCCCGACGGGCTCGCCCGCATCGAGCCGGGTCCGGCGCTTCAGGCGACACTGCGCCCCTATCAACAGGCCGGTGTCCGTTGGCTCTACCTGCTGCACCGCCTCGGGCTTGGCGCCTGTCTCGCGGATGACATGGGATTGGGCAAAACCATCCAGGTATTGTCGCTGCTCTTGATTCTGAAGCACGAATCAACGGTGCAGCGGACGGCCACGCCGACGCGGGCCCCGAGCCTGCTGGTGGCACCCGCCTCGCTGCTCGCGAATTGGGCCGCCGAGATCGAACGGTTCGCACCGATGCTCAGATTCCTCATCGCCCATCCCTCGGCATCCAGCACGGCCGATCTCAAGGCGATGACCTCGGAGACGCTCGCGGAGGTTGATCTCGTGATCACGAGCTACGGCGCCCTGCTGCGCTATAACTGGCTGTCGAGCACCGAGTGGCGGGTTGTGGTCATCGACGAGGCGCAGGCAATCAAGAATCCGGGCGCCAAGCAGACGCGCGCCGTCAAGAAACTCATCGCCTACACTCGGATCGCGCTCACCGGCACACCGGTTGAGAATCGTCTTGGCGATCTTTGGTCGATTTTCGACTTCACTCATCCCGGTCTGTTGGGCTCCGGTCAGGCGTTCGGGCGCTATGTTAGGCGCCTCGCTGAAGCGAAAACCTACCGACCGCTGCGCGAGCTCGTGCGCCCTTATATCTTGCGGCGCCTCAAGACCGACAAGTCGGTGATCGCCGATTTGCCCGACAAGACCGAGATGAAAGCGTTCTGTTACCTGAGCGCCACGCAAGCGGCGCTTTACCAGAGGGCGGTCGAGGAACTCGCGGAGGCCCTCAATAGGGCGGAGGGCATGGGGCGCAAAGGCGTCGTACTGTCGTTCCTGATGCGCTTCAAGCAGATCTGCAATCATCCATCGCAGTGGCTCGGCGACGGTGCGTGGGTCGAAACCGAGAGCGGGAAATTCGCGCGCCTGCGCGAGCTCGCGGAAGTGATCGCTGCCAAGCAGGAGAAGATGCTCGTGTTCACGCAGTTCCGCGAGACGACCCAGCCGATTGCCGCGTTTCTCGGGCAAGTATTCGGGCGGGAAGGGTTGATTCTGCATGGCGGCACGCCGGTATCGAAGCGCAAGGAGCTGGTTCGGCGCTTCCAGGATGACGAGCTGGTTCCGTTCTTCGTTCTATCCCTGAAAGCGGGGGGCGCCGGCCTCAACCTCACGGCCGCCTCGCATGTGGTGCATTTCGATCGATGGTGGAATCCTGCCGTCGAGAATCAGGCAACCGATCGGGCCTTCCGGATCGGGCAGTCGCGGAATGTTCTGGTGCACAAGTTCGTCTGTCAGGGCACTGTCGAGGATAAGATCGATCAGCTGATCGAGTCGAAGCAAACGCTCGTCAAGGATGTGCTCGAGGGAGGTGCGGAGCTGCAGCTGACCGAGCTCAGCGACAAGGAGTTGCTGAATCTGGTGGCGCTTGATATTCATTCGGCGCAGGCGAATGTCTGACGTGCTGCACGGATCGCCGGAGAAACGCTGATGTACTTTGGTTGGAAGCGATATGTTCCGGTGGCGGTGCGTCGCCAGAAGACGGAACGCACGGTGGCGAAATTGCAAAAGAAGGGCCGGGTACTCTTGCCGGTAGCCGCATACCGCGGCGCGATTGCGAAATCGTTCTGGGGTAAGGCTTGGTGCCAGAACCTGGAGCGCTATAGCGACTACTCGAACCGTCTACCGCGCGGCCGCACCTATCTGCGCAACGGCTCGGTGATCGATCTTAAAATCGCTCCGGGCGAAGTGACCGCCCAGGTGATGGGATCCAGTCTGTACCGAATCACCGTTAGTATCAGGGAAGTGGCCGGCACACACTGGCAGGCGATTGCACGCGACTGCGCCCGCTCCATCGACACGTTGGTCGAGTTGCTCCAGGGGCAACTGTCGACTTCGGTCATGGAGCGCATCACCCGGCCTGGAACCGGCCTCTTCCCGTCACCGAAGGAGATTTCCTTCAGCTGCAGCTGTCCGGATTCGGCGGCGTTGTGCAAGCATGTCGCCGCGACACTCTATGGAATCGGCGCCCGGCTCGATGCCGAACCGGAACTCCTGTTCGGCTTACGAAAGGTCGACGCCAAAGAATTGATCGCACACGCAGGGGAGGGCGCCGCACCGGTTCAAAAACTGCCAGACGCTGGTCGGATTCTGGACTCGTCGAAACTGGCCGACGTGTTCGGCATCGATTTCGGCGGCGTAGACCGAAATCCATCTCATAGACCGACTGCCAAGAAAGCGAAGTCGGTGGCTCCGCGTAAGGCCAAGTCCGCAAACCGTGTCGGCAAGCGGTCGGCGCGTGGGAAATCTGGAAAGGCTCGATGATGTTGTGCGTTTAAAACGTGATGTACCCGTCCGGCTCTAGATCATTGCCAGCAGAGTCGATCAGTCGCCCGGCGCTCGTGATCCGGTAGCGGCACATACAGGGATCAGGAAGAGACTTTGTCTGAAAGCACGTGCCACGGGGGTCGTGGCCGTGGCAGCCATGCTCGGCCCTGACGTTCGTCGACGATCGCTGGTCTGTCTTAGGTGAATGGCCGGACAGATGAGATACGAGCAGACGACTGTCCCCGCACCAACTGGGAATCAGCGTCCATGGTTCCTCCAGGTCGTCGTTAGCATCAACGTGCTACCGCAATTCAGACACCCAATTCACACCCAGCGGCAGTTGAAACTCACACCCAGCGGCAGTTGAAACTCACACCCAGCAAGGTATCAGTCGGAAAAAACATAATGAAATCAATGGTCGGGGTGACAGGATTTGAACCTGCGACTCCCTACGTCCCGAGCGTAGTGGCTTATAAAAACTAATAAAAACAGATGGTTGCGATCAAGGAATTTGCCCTTAGAACCACAAGAAAATGGCTGTTGAATTAAGGTTATTAACATCAGATAATGATGGTATTAACCTTAGATAGATTCGAATGGCCACTCTCTCCCAAGCTCGCGATGCATTTCAGCTCCGACTGTTGACATTCCTGTATCGCGGCTCTACAAGCTCGAGCCTCGTCTTGAAGGGCGGCGCGGCCATGCGGGTTCTTACCGAAAGCGCACGTTTTACCCAGGACCTGGATTTCGATCACGACCCGCATCGCTCGTTGGCGAGTCTTCAAAATACCGTGCGGACGGCGATCGATCGCGCTATTCACGGAAGCGGGCTGATCGACACCTCTATCTCCGAATCCAAGCAGACTGATACGGTCGCACGTTGGAAGATCTCCGGTCGAACGAGTACTGGGGAGAATCTGCATCTCGCGGTCGAGGTATCACGGCGACAGACGCCCGACCCAAACCATGTGCTCAAGATTCCTGTTCAGATTGCGGACCGGACATTGCCGCGTGTCTATGTGAGCGTCTACGACGAGCAGGCGCTGGCAGACAACAAGCTTGCAGCACTGATCGACGATCGGCGGACCGCTCCACGCGACATCTACGACTTGGAGCTACTGCTGGCGCGCGGGGTAGTCCCGAGCGCTGGGGCGGTTGAGAATCTGGGTGGCGCGGTGACGCTGATGAAGCGTGTCGCCGACAAGCTGGATTTGATGAGCTGGGCGCTTTTCCGGGATGAGGTGCTGCCGACTTTGCCGGCGGAAATTCACGCACACATCGACGAGGACGAATATCTTGCGATGAAGGTACGACTCCTGGAGACGCTCGAGCGGTGCCTGACAAAAACCGCTAGCGATACGGACTCATGAAAGCTCTTCACTGGTCAACCCGCCTGGAACTGGTGCTCGCGGAGCCGAGCGCACTGCGCGTGCTCGATACTGCGTCGATCATCCAGGTGGCAAAGATTGTGCGCCAAGACATCTCCAAGCCTAGCGTTGAGCGCTGGATCCAGGAGGCAGTGGCCGCCAACCGTCTGCAGCGCGTCGTGCGAGGACTGTTCCTCAATCGGTTGATCGCGCCACCGGCCCAGCTTTGCGAGGCGGCTGTTTGGCTGCGGCCGGGAGCAGTGATCTCTCTGCAAACGGTGCTCGGTGATTCAGGCGTGTGGAACAACTACACAGGGTGGGTGACGGCTGTCGTTCCCCTGTCCTCACGATATACGACGCCGTCACTCGGAACAGTTGAGACCGGAGCAGGCACTTTTGTATTCCGCGGCGTGCCTGAGCGCGTACTCGAAACGGGAGCGGAGAATGACCGTCTAATCGCCGGAGTCGACTATCGGCGCGCGACACCGGAGGCGGCACTGCTTCATTGGCTGTACCTGTCGGGTTCACCACGAAGTCGTATGTCGACTCCGCCCTCGGATCTTGATCTTGGTGCGCTGGACTTGAAAAGACTCAAGCGACTGGCGGTTGGGATGCGCCTCGACGCGAATTTAACGATCTGGCGCGACCGTAACGTCGGCCAAGAAGCTTAGGTATGCTTGCTGCCATGGCCGATCGACACGTCGAGCAGACCTGGTCGGTACGCACGCCGAATAATTGCCGACCACAGAGGAGCGATTGGATCGACTGTCCATGTGACGGTACGAGTTCGCACCGCACTCTCCCACAGTAGAGCGCACCACTCGAGCCACAAAGGGGACGCGGGCACGCGCAACAGGTCAGCGCATTCCAATGAGCGGGACCCCTTCGAATAGGCCAGCGCCGTGCAAAGGCGAGTCAAATCATCTGAGAGTACGAATCGCAACGGACAACGGGCGACCTCTTCCGCACAGTCTGCGGTGTTATTGAGAACATCGACCCTTGCGGTCCCACAATTCTGGACCGAAAAAGGGGCGCGCGATTGCGCCACGCGATCGACAAGTTTCATGCGTCGCCATGCTATCGACGAGGCGAGCGATTCGGGTGCATTCTGGGACAGAGCGCGTATCGCTGGTGACGGAAGATCGTATACCTGGGGCGAGTTGTCGCGTGGCTCGACAATTCCCATCGACCGATTGCGATCCGCCAATGGAACCGCTGGAGCGGTCGCCGCGCGATTGCGTGGATTCGTCCCAGGCCCTACTCGCTGTGAAACGCCTCTGAGCCGATCCAGAATTCTGCAATATCCCGAAGATTTTCCCGAAATGTGCGGGTGACGTGATATTCCTTCCCGGTCTTGGTACGCAGGACATATTCGCTGCCAACCCCGGGCTGTATGCTCTCAACGAATTGACTATTCACGAGTACCGAGCGATGAATTTGAATGAATCCATGGGGCTTCAGCTTCTTTGCGATCTCCCCAATCGTCTCGCGCAGCAAATAGGATCCCGCCTTCTGTTGCAGTAACACGTAATTGCCATTGGCCTCGACACTGGTGATCTCCGTCACGTCGACAAACACCACCCGCCCCTTGTCCTTGATGGCGATCCGACTCGAGCGATCCGGACGCAACTTCAAGTCCTTCAACATGCCCAAGAGCCGCTCCGCTCGCTCCTGGCCCGAGCGCCGAACGGCCACGTCCAACGCATCATGGACACGAGCCGGAACGAAAGGTTTTAATACGTAGTCGACCGCCCGTTTTTCAAATGCCTCCACGGCGTGCTCGTGATAGGCCGTGATAAAGATGACGGACGGCATTGGCCCGCTTTGCTTGCTCAGGTGTTCGATCAGTTGCAATCCGGACATCTCCGGCATGTGGATGTCGACCAAGAGAACATCGAACGGTCGCTTACCTAGGTGCGCGAGTGCCTGGATAGCATCTTCAACTACTTCGAACTCATCAATGTCCGATCGACGAGCCAGCAGTTTCGCCAGCGCCGTGCGCACGAGCGGCTCGTCATCGATTACCAATGCACGCATCACGGGGACTCGACTCGACGCCAGAATCGGATATCGAACTAGCCAAGGCCGGGACCTCTAGTCGAGCAACGGCTACCTTGGTCTCGCCTTGCACGAGGAACTCAAAATGAGCGTCATCCGCGTATAGATGCTTGAGCCGAGCCTTCACATTCACGAGCCCCACTTGAAGACCAGGCTGTGAGGTGGCGGCAACACTGTTTCGAATCTCCACCAGTAGCACATCGTCGCGAATGTGCGCCTCGATCGCAATCCATCCCCCCTCTCGAGCGGGTGCAATGCCGTGCGCAATCGCATTTTCGACCAAGGGTTGCAGCAACAACTGGGGAATGAGGGCGGCTTCGGCGTCTGGCGCGATTCGCCATCGCACGGCCAGCCGAGTCCCGAGCCGCATAAGTTCTAGGTCAAGGTAGGCACGGACAAACGCGAGTTCCTCTTTCAAGCTGATGAGATCACTGCTGCCATGCTTCAAGACGGTTCGCAGCAGCGACCCGAGTTTTTGGAGCATTGCTTGTGCAGTCGGCGGATTGGTTTCAATAAGCGTTGACACACCTTGCAGCGTATTGAACAAAAAATGTGGTTGTAGTTGCGCTCGCAGCGCTTGCAGCTCACTTTGCGCGAGACTTTGTCGCAGTCGCAGTCGGTCCATCTCCTGCTGTTGGCCGCGCACAAAATAGGTGTAGGCGTGTGCGGCGACGAGGATGCCTAGAAATAGCAACAGAACGTCCGCAAAGGTGCTGTACGCGAGTTCGAAGAGCGTGTGCAGAGTTCGTGGACCAAACGACATGGTTTCCTCCATCCACGGAGGCAATACCACCCATCGGATCAATGCAAACGCGCAAGTAAACGGGATGTATCCGAGGACATACACACCCACTCGGCGAAAATCCCGACTGGACACCGGCCATCGCGTGACCACATAGAAAAGCGCCGGGGTCAGCAGCGCAACCGTGAGATATCGCGCCGCGTACACCCAAAGGAAATTCGAGAGCTCGACGTCAAGATGAGCCCTGCGGTCGAGAGAGTACGTTTGCCACGCAACCAACACCGACAACGGCATCCAAAACACGATTGAGAATGCATAGGCACGAAATATTGGAGGCAACGTTTTGGACCAGACAGGCATCACCGCAGTATATCGCGTCGATCCCGTTTCAATATCCATAGTTGGGCCTCGGTGACCGAAGGATCCGCATCGCCTGAATGGATTCGCTCTGTCACCCTCTCGCTCAGCCCGCCTTGCATATCGATTATGGGGATGCACACAACAGCAGTGAATGGTGCGTTCCGGCGCCTCTCTCGGCATGCGATCCACCGCTCGATTGTCAACATTGCGCTTGCGTTTGTCCCAACTACAGGCTGTTTCGTCATGGCTTTTAGTCGTCTCATCACATAACACTTCCCAAAAAGGCCGCAGTGATTATCGTGATCTAAAAGAGTTGGTCCCTCGTGACGATGCCCTGTTCGTAGCAAATACGCAACGGATTCTGAAGCGGGGAACGACAAGGGATCACGCGTTGGCAAGCCGCGGACCGTTTTGGGGAGAAACGAACATGGTCAAAGGGTATGACGCATACAGGCATCACGTGCTGCGGGCGGGTGAGAGACCGATATCTCGTTGGGTAAAAGTTGTTGCACTGCTCCTCGGATTCGTAGCGAGCGGATGGGGGGCGACCGCTCTGGCGCAGACCGCGCCCAAGCAGACGGCGGACCAAGCCGAACCCGCGCTGCAAGAGATCATCGTCACGGGTTCCCGTATCGCCGCGCCGAATGAAGTGAGCACGAGTCCGATCGTGTCACTGGATTCGAAGTCTATAGAGGTCACCGGCAAAACCGATATCAGCGACCTCATCACCCAGCTGCCGCAGAACTTCAATAATGCCTTGGGCCAGGACTTGGGCAATGGGTCGCCGGGCCTCACGACGCCAGGCGGCGTCGCCACCGCGGACTTGCGCGGCTTAGGTCCGAACCGCACGCTGGTGCTAGTGGACGGCCGCCGCCTCGGACAGGGTTCTCCCAATACCGCAATCGCGTCGCCCGCGCCCGACCTCGACCAAATTCCGACGGGCCTGGTCGAGCGCGTCGAAGTCGTCACTGGCGGCGCATCGGCAGCGTACGGCTCCGATGCCATCGCGGGCGTCGTCAACTTCATCATGAAGAAGAACTTCGAAGGCGTGCAGATCGATGGGCAATACGACGAGTACCAGCACGACAACAACAACACGTACGTACAAAACTTGGTGAGACAGTTCAATGGCTCCGTACCTGCGACCGGCTCGGTGACCGACGGACGCCAGCGTACCTTCGATGCCTTGATGGGCAAGAATTTTGACGAGGGCAAAGGCAATATCACGGCTTTCTTGAGCTACCGGCACGCCGATCCTGTGCCGAGCAGCAACCGTGATTACGGCGGCTGCCAGTTAGAGCCGACCAACGACCCGAAAACCGGGTTTGTCACCGGCATCACTTGCGGCGGTTCGTCGAATTCGAATTTCTTGCGTCCGACGAGCACACTCAACCCCAACTCGCTCACTCAGTACAGCGTCTTCGGGACGAACTTGGTGCCGAGAGGCTCGGTATTGACGACGCCGCCGGCCGCGTTCAACTCCCAGCCCTATATCTATATGACGCGCGAAGACGACCGGTATAACGCCGCGTTGATGGCGCACGAAGCGATCAGCGACGCGTTCCAACCGTACTCCGAGTTCTTTTTCATGGATGACAAGACCCACCAGCAGATCGCACCGGCGGCCTTGTTCAGGAGCCTCGATCCGCTCGACCCCGTGTCCAACAATTACAACGTCAATTGCAACAATCCTCTATTGAGCGGCCAAGAACAGTCCATCCTTTGTACGCCGGCGCAGATTGCTGCCGCAACCGGTGCCCCCAATGCTGGATGCACCTTCACGGGTAGTGCAGTGTCGCCCAACTGTACGAACGTTGAGATCGGTCGGCGCAACATCGAGGGCGGCGGACGCTTTTCGGATTTCGAGCATGAGAACTACCGAGCGGTGTTCGGTACCAAGGGTGATTTTTTGGATGCGTGGAGCTATGACGCCTATGGGCAGTATTACTACACGACGTTCTTCAACTCTAACGACAAATACTTGAATTTCCAGAGCATCGCCAATGCCCTGCAGGTAACGGGCACCGCAGCCAACCCGGTGTGCGTCAGCGGCGGTACATGCGTGCCGTATAACATCTTCGCAGACGGCGGCGTCACGCAGAAGGCACTCAATTACCTATACCTGTCCGGTACCAGCCAGGGAGCCTCGACGTTGCGCACGCTGCATGGGGAAATCACCGGGCACCTCGGCAAGTACGGCATCACCTCGCCCTTGGCGACGGACGGGGTGGGCGTGAACATCGGCTTAGAGCATCGGAACGATCACGAGTACTTCAAGCCGGACTACGCCGAAGAGAGCGGCTTGCTGTCAGGATTCGGCCAGGCGGCGGTGCCAATCGACAATAGCGTATCGGTCGGCGAGGAGTTCGCCGAGGTGCGCGCGCCTCTCGTGCAGGACAAGCCATTTGCAAAGGATCTGTTGTTCGATACCGGCTTCCGGCACTCGGACTATTCGTACGCCGGTGCTCCTTCCACCATCGCCAACACCTACAAGTTCGAAGTGCAGTACGCGCCGATCGCGGATTACCGGTTCAGGGCCTCCTATGACAAGGCAATCCGTGCGCCGACCGTCATCGAGCTATACAACCCACAGAGCGTTGCCGGTTTCCAGTACGGCAACGACCCGTGCGCCCCGGTAGGGACGACGCCGGCCACCTATAGCCTGGCTCAATGCGAGAACACGGGGGTGACGGCTGCGCAGTACGGCAACGGCGGCTCCACCAATCGTGTGCCGCAGGGTGCCGCCGGGCAACTCTCGGAATTGACGGGTGGCAATCCGCTCTTGAAGCCCGAACAAGCCGAGACCTACACCATTGGCTTGAACTTCGCGCCGAGCCAGATCCCGCACTTGACCGGCAGCCTTGACTACTATCACATCAAGCTGACGGGTGAAGTCACCACCATTCCGGCATCGGTCATCGTCAGCACGTGCGCGACCACCGGCAATCCCGTCTACTGCAGCCAGATCGTGCGCAACCCGAATACCGGCTCCCTGACCGGCATCTCGATCGCGGGCGGCGGCTATATCGTGCAGACCCAAATCAACGCCGGCGCTGCGCTGGTCAGCGGCATCGATGCGCAGTTGAACTACAAGCTCGACCTGCCGGCGGGTTTTGGCGACCTGGTGTGGAATTTGAACGGCACGTACTTGCAGCACAACGATTCGACCCCGATCCCGGGAGCCCATACGTATGATTGCGCCGGGCTCTTCGGCTTCACCTGCCAGACAATAAATCCACGCTGGCACCACATCTTCCGTACGACCTGGGAGACGCCCTGGAGGGCTTCGTTCTCAGCGACATGGCGCTATATCGCTAGGGTTTCGGAAGACAACAACACCGCGGATCCGACGCTGCACTACTCCACATGGGGCACGTACGACGCCTTCAACGCGACGATCCCGTCTTTCAGCTACCTGGACCTGCAGGCGACCTGGAACGTCAACAAGATATTGCAGATACGAGCGGGTGCCAATAACGTCCTCGATAAGGCCCCCCCCGTCATACTCAATCCGATCGTAGCTGGCGGCGCGGCAAATACTTACGATATTTACGACATCTTCGGTCGCCAGCTGTTCGTCGCGTTCACGGGAAAATTCTGAGACGCCAGTATGACTTGGTACCTTGAAGTCGGTGAACCGGATTAATGGATCACAATTTGTTTGGGTGCGAGAACTGATGGCGGCATGTCCGAGACCATATGGCGTTAGAACTTTCAACAGACGACGCGTATCCATGAAATACGGGTGTAGACCATGGTGCCTATTCCTAGTAGGGGTGCTTATGAGCGGTAGAGCGTTGGCGGATTCGACTGGGGAGGATCGGTCATGAAAAATACTAAAGCCGTAGCTGCAGTCGCCGCGCTACTCTTAGTGTCCGTGGTGCTGGGTGAGAACATGGGTGTCTCATCTATCTCCGCGGCGATCAGCGCGGCGGTTAGTGACGCCACGCGGCCAAAGACAGACACCGCGCGGGATCTCGATCGCAAACCCGCCGAGACGCTGGCGTTCGCTGGCATCAAACCTGGTGATAAAGTTGCCGACTATGCCGCCGGATCGGGGTATTTCACGCGACTCTTTTCCGCTGTCGTGGGCGCGAAGGGCCGTGTGTACGCCGTGGTACCCGGCGCCTTGTTGATGTATCCCAATATCGTCAAGGGGATCGCCGAGGTTCAAACATTCTCAATGAAGCACCCGAATGTGTCAGTCACGGTGGCGGACGCACTTGAGGGGATCAAGTATCCAGAGAAGCTCGATCTCTTCTGGATTTCGCAGAACTACCACGATTTGAAAGATCCCTTCATGGGGCCGGTGGATATGACGGCCTTCAACAAGGCGGTATTTGCTGCGCTAAAGCCCGGCGGAATTTACGTCGTGCTGGATCATTCCGCGGTAGCCGGCGCGCCCGCCGATGTCACCGATACGTTGCATCGCATTGAGAAGACGGTGGTCCTTCGCGAAGTGGAAGCCGCAGGGTTCAAACTTGATAGCGAGAGCACGCTCCTGGCCAATCCCGCGGACCCACGCATGGCCGGTGTGTTTGACAAGTCAATCCGCGGTCATACGGATCAATTTGTCTTAAAATTCCGCAAACCCGTGCGCTGATGCGGCGCACACCGCACGGGTAGGTGGTGGCGTGGGCATCCAGGGGTGTAGCAAGAAGGGGGGCGTGAATGACAACCTATTTCAAGGCAGTAAGTCGAGCGGGCAACAGAATGCATACGTGGGTTCTTCTGTGCAGCGCGTTGATGATCCTTCACGTGTCACTTGCACGCGCTCAGCAAAAAACCGACGCGCCGGGTACGAACCAACCGACCGTACGAGATGCGCAGCACGATTTTGATTGGGATATTGGGGCTTGGAAATTGCATATGAAGCGCCTCGTCCATCCGCTCACCGGTTCGACAACGTGGGTCGAATATGACGGTACAGACACCGTGCGCAAGGTCTGGGATGGCCGTGCCAATCTAGGGGAAGTGGAGGCCGATGGCCCAGCGGGTCACATCGAACTGTTGACGCTGCGCCTCTACAATCCCGACACCCACCAGTGGAGCCTCAATATCACCGGTAGCGGAAGCGGTGTCCTGAGTCCGCCCGCGGTCGGTGAGTTCAAAGACGGGCACGCCGAGTTCTACCAGCAGGAACCGATTTACGGCAAACCCACCATCGTGCGATTTACCATTTCAGACATCACTGCGAGATCAGCGCGTTTTGAGCAAGCCTTCTCTGCAGACTGGGGCAAAACGTGGGAACTGAACCTGATCGTGACAGAGACCTTGATGAAGGATGCGCCGAAATAAGGCGCAATGAACATAGCGGTCTATGGATCGGCATTCCACAGGTGAGGGTACCTCCAAAGGAACCGCCGTCGTAGCGTTCAGTTGCGGCACGCGCTCGGTCGTGCCACCGCCCGTACTGTTCGAAAACTCGAATTGCGAATCATTGACGCGGTATCGTAGGATCAGACCATCTTCTGGAAGCCGACACACCTCTTAGCGCTGCTCATTGCGAGCATGGCCAACTGGCTCGGCCGACACTCTGCCGCGCAGATCGACTATTTGAAAGCGGAGAATCGCGCTGCGGTTTCGCAGAAGTGGACGGCGCTGGGTCCCGGTGTTCCCGATCCGCCGCTCACCAATCTTGAACACCCACGTCCAAATTCGCGCCATCGCCGCGGAGAATCGTATGCCGTCCGTGTCAATCCGATCCTTGGCGGGCTGCATCACGAATACTTCCTGGCGCCCGCCTATACGTGACGAAATTTTTGCGGACCACAGCACTCGCGTCGCTCACAACTCGAATCGCGGCCCGCGTTGATGACTGCGGTATCGATTGAGCGTGCGCCTTATAGACCCGACGAGCGTTTGGACGGCGATGTGAAAGAACTGTCGGGGAATTGATGAGCCTGTCGATGCCAGCGCGCCCCGTTCGTACATCTCCTTCATGGCGCTGCGACGCAGTTTGCCGCTCGAACTCTTGAGCACCGTATGCAGCGGAACCCAGAGAATCGCGCACGGCGAAATGCCGAGCAGTCGCATCGACAGCGCGCGAACCTGCTCCGTGAGCTGCTGGCGGTGCGCGGCGTCACGGATGCGCGTTTCGGCCACCACCACCACGCCGTCGCTGGCCCGGTCGCGTACCGCCGCTCCAAAAACGGTCACGCAGCCCCGCCGTACACCCGAGAGATTGCCGATCGACTCCTCCAGCTCGTACGGACAGAGTTTGCGACCATTGCAAATCATCACATCCTTGGCGCGACCGGTCAGGTACAACTCGCCCTGCGCCACATAGCCCAGATCTCCGCTGTCGAGCCAATCGCCGTGCCGCAGTTGGCGCGTTGCCGGCTCATTGTCCCGGTACCCGCAGGTCGCGGACGGGCCCCGAAACTGTACATGTCCAATGTTTCGCTCCGGCAACTCATGATCCCGACCGTCCACGATTCGGAGCTCATAGCCGGCGAGCGGCGCACCGCAGGATACGCAGCTCATGGCCGACGGATCATCCGCCGCGAGAGGCAGGGCCCGGCCATGCTCAGTCAACGGCTCGCGCCGCACCCGATCCACCAGGGGCGTCCGGCCGCGGGGTGGAACGGTGAGCGCCAGCCCGCATTCCGCCAGCCCATAGACCGGCACCATCGAGGCGGCGCGAAATCCGCAAGCCGCAAAGCGCCGGGTGAATCGCCGTACCGTCTCCGCGCTGACCGGCTCGGCGCCGTTGCCGGCCCAGCGCCAGGAACTCAGGTCAAGTCCGCGCAGCTCGTGCTCCGGGATCTTGCGTACACAGAATTCGAAGGCAAAGTTGGGGGCCGCTGAGACGGTGCCGCGGTATTGGTGAATCGCCGACAGCCATCGGTGCGGACGCGCCAGGAAATACTGAGGCGACATCAATACCAGCCGGGCGCCGCTGTAGGCGCATCCCAGCCACGCGCCGATCAAGCCCATATCGTGATAGAGCGGCAGCCAGCTCACGCATACCTCGGCCGCGTTGAGGTCGATGGCCGTGCTGAATGCACGAATGTTCGCCAGCAGATTGGCGTGCGTCAGAACCACACCCTTGGGGCTGGCCGTGCTCCCGGAGGTGTACTGCAACAGCGCCACACTCTGCGCGTTGACGGGTACACTCGTGTACGCCGGCGGCGTTGCCAGCAGTTGCTCCGCCGTAACGATGTGCCTGAGCGTAGGTGCGCGGGCACGCAGCAGCCGCGCGAATAACTTGGCCGCTGGGGAAGTAACGAGTATCGGCGCCCGGCAATTCGTGAGGATGCCGGCCTGCCGGCACAGATGATCCTCAAGATGGATCCAGTTTGCGGGCGGGCACAGCGGCACCGGCACCAACCCAGCGCGCAATGCGCCGAAGAACGTGTGGAAGAACTCCAGGCAGGTCGGCAGCATGATCGCCACACACTGGGTGGGCTGCAGTCCGAGGGCGCACAGATGGGCGGCAACGCAGCGCGAGCGCGCTTGCAGCTCGCCATACGACAGCACCTGCTTTGCCCCACCGGAGTCGAGCAGTACGTGCGGCCGGTCGGCATGAGCGGCCGCATGCCCGTCGAGTACCTCCAGCAATGTGGTGGCGTTGCGCATATTCGTGGGTCGGCAACGGTTATTGCAGACCGTATGCATGATTGATCCTAGCGAGGCGATGTGCAACGGGTGCCGGGAAGCATCGGACAGGGGCCACGCCAGAAGCCGCACCAGCCGTGTTTGTCCTTGTGCAACAGCTGACCAGCGCAGGCGCGAATTCAATGCGATATCGTTGGTCGAACCGCAACAGCCCAAGCTCGGAGCCCGGAGCAGTTTTTTGAATTCATAACAGCTCCCGCGTGAAGTGCGCCTTCGAGAGGAGGGCGTTTTTCGCTCTCGCGCCGGCGGAGCAGCCGATGGTCGCAGATCGTCGGCTGCAGCGCCCGGCGTTTTCGTGCGTAATCGCGAGACCGGCTAACAGCAAATATGCGTGAACACCGATCGCTTCGGCCCCCGGTCACACACGACATCCACACTGATGGCGGCGGGCGTTTCGTTACCTGAGATCATTGTGAGTTTTCCTTAGAGACGTCATTTCTGGTTCTGGTGCAATTGCGGGCATCGGGTAAGATTCGCGGTCCATGGAGGGACTTTGGATGACGAAGCCGATTGCCCGCGACCCGATTTACCGCCAGCGAGCCTTTGAGATGTCTTCCCCATACCAACTATCTAGCACTCATCCGGTGTGTGGCTACCAGAAGGGCACGCCTCTCGCGATTTGTACCCCGCACCTTGCGGCGCTTCGTTTCATTGTCAGAGCAGCTCTTGATTCATGCTCCTAGATTCGCCCGGTGACACGGGCGGTCCCCGCCGCGATCGTGGGGACAACTCTCCAAGCGACCTCGAGTCGCAAAGTACCTCAACAATCTCATCGAGCAAGACCACAGCGCGATCAGGCGGCGCTGTGCGTTGATGGCTGGATTCAAGTCATTCGCGAATGCGGCCATCACGATCGCAGGCATCGAGTTGGCCCATCGCATTCGTAAGGGACAACTCTCGTTTGGGCGTGGCCGTCGGCGCCGTGGGTCGCGGAAGGACGAATGGGCGATGGCACTCGCGTAGAAGCATCCCCGAAGCGTGAAAAGGCCTCATCACGACTGAAATGTCCCGCGTTGCACCAGAGCCTTTCTGAGCAGAACGTAGCGCTTGAGCAAGGTAGCAACTACCTGATTTCTTTGATGGCGCACCGCCGCTATCGTACATAAAATTCCCTTCCCTGCGCGCACCCCTATTTCGACACCAACGTCAGTGACCATCATCACTTCTTTTTCGAAGATATCGGCCGGCCGGCTGCTCGACATTCCGGGCGGGCGTGTCGCCGTCTCCGGCCTGCCGAAGCCGCCCGCGGGCGCCACCATCCGCCGCGTCGACGTGATCCATCCGCGTCGACCGGAACCCGGCTCCGGCCGCAGATTAGAAATTCTCTGGACTGTATTGACTCCCGGCTCCGGCGGGCGCATCGTCCTCGCCATCATCGGTTTTTCCGACCAAGCTGAGGAGGGGATATGCCTTCTCTCAAGGGAACCGAGACCGAGCAGAATCTGAAGGACGCGTTTGCCGGCGAGAGTTTGGCGAACCGCCGCTATCTCTATTTCGCCCAGAAGGCCGACGTCGAGGGCTTCAACGATGTCGCCGCCGTGTTCCGCTCGACTGCCGAGGGCGAGACCGGGCACGCGCACGGCCATCTCGAATATCTCGAGGAAGTGG
>WNFG01002201.1_pt1 | contig 16355 bp, 12 predicted proteins | sample 5400431 | NCBI WGS metagenome assembly WNFG01 (sample SAMN13153346, study PRJNA577476) | soil metagenome | isolation source: 120 cm saprolite under Douglas fir tree site 2 hole 3 replicate 2 | place: USA:California | collected 2015-04-18 | reverse complement strand
CAACGTGGGCGGCAGATAATCGGCCAGCGTGGTGGTGAGGATATTCCCGGTTTCGTCGTAGATGATCTCTTCCAGCAGCGCATTGCCGATGCCCTGCGCGACGCCGCCGTGGATCTGGCCGTCGACGATCATCGGATTGATCAGCCGGCCGGCGTCCTCCGCGACCAGGAATCTTTCGATTTCGACCCGGCCGGTTTCGATATCGACTTCGACGATCGCCGCATGGCAGGCGTTCGAGAACGTGCCCGGCGGATCGTATATCGCGGCTTCCATGATGCCGGGCTCGATCTCGCCGTTGAACCGGTGCGCCTGGTGGTAGGCGGCGCGCGCCAAACTGGCGATCGGCAGCAGGCGATCGGTGCCGGCCACCTTGGCATTTCCGGCCTCCAGCACGATGTCGTCGGGCGCCGCTTCCAAGAGATGGCTCGCGAGCTTGATCAGTTTCACCCGCACCTTGCGGGCAGCGATGAGCGCCGCGCCGCCGGCGATCACCAGCGAGCGGCTCGCGAACGTGCCGAAGCCGTAGGGCGTACGATCGGTGTCGCCGTGCACGATGGCGATCTGCGCCGGCTCGATCCCGAGCTCGTCGGCGATGATCTGGGCGAGCGTGGTGCGAAGTCCCTGCCCGTGCGGGCTTGCGCCGATGCGCGCCTCGACGAAGCCCGACGGGTCCATCGTCAGCTCGACCTTCTCCCAGCCGGGCGTGATCTCCATCCCGCGCGCGGCGAACGCCGGCGTGCCGTAGCCGGTGCGCTCCGAGAAGGTCGCAAAGCCGAGTCCCAGAAACTGCCCCTTTGCCCTCGCTTGGCGCTGGCGCACACGGAACGCGGCGACGTCGAGCGCGGCAGCGGCGATCTCCATCGTCTCCCGGTAGCTCGCCTCGTCGAAGGTGAGACCCGTCACCGACGTGTAGGGAAAGCGATCGATCAAGTTGCGGCGGCGGATCTCGATGGGATCGAGATCGAACGCGGCCGCGGCGCGGTCCATCAGCCGCTCCAGCGCCAGCGTGATCGCCGGACGCGCCACGCCCCGATAAGGCGCCATCGGGCACGTGTGGGTGAGCACGCCGCGCGCCACGCAGGAATAGGCGCGAATGTCGTAGGGCCCCGGCAGCTCGGCCAGGGCCATCAGCGGCTCGACCGCACAGGTCGTGGGAAAGCAGGAATAGGCCCCGACGTTGGCGGAAACATCGGCCGCAAGCGCGACGAGCTTGCCGACGTGATCGAAGGCGCCCTCGATTCGGATTTTTTGGTCGCGGCTGTGGAACGCCGCGATCAGATTTTCGCGCCGGTCCTCCCGCCACGCCACCGAGCTTTTCAGCCTGCGCGCCAGCCACACCAGAAAAACAAACTCGGGCGGCAGCGACATCTTTTGCCCAAACCCGCCGCCGACGTCCGGCGCGATGACGCGCAGCTCCGATTCCGGCATGCCGATCAGATCGGCGATCGCGGTGCGCATCAGATGCGGGGTCTGGGTCGAGCAGGTGAAGAAAATGCGGCCGGAAGCCGGATCGTAGGCGGCATGGCCGCCGCGCGCCTCGAGCGGCATGGCGTTCTGCCGCCGTGAACGGATCTCGATGGAGATGAGCCGGTACGCGGCCTTTCGCGCGGCGTTGAAATCCGGCGTAGCGTGCCGCGCCTCGACGATGACGTTGCCGGGAACGCCGTTGTGAACCAGTACGGCGCCCTCGGCGAGCGCGTCCTCGGCGCGGACCACGGCCATGCTGTCGGCGATCACGACCTCGACGCCATCCGCCAGATCTTCCGCCTCCTCCTCGCTCGCGGCAATCACCGCGGCGATCGGCTCGCCGACGAACCGCACGACATCGGATGCCAGGACCGGCTGGTCGATCGGCACATAGCCGAACTTGTGCAGCATCGGGCGGATCGGCTTGACGCCAGAGAGATCCGCGGCCGTGATCACAGTCGCGCCCTGCGACGCCGTGATGCTCTCGATCCTTCCGGCCGCGACCGGGGAGCGCACGAAGCGCACCCAGTGAGCCGCCGTCAGATCGGCCGTGAACCGGCCGCGGCCGGTCACGAGCGAAAAATCCTCGACCCGGCGGATCGAGCGGCCGACCCAGGTCTCGCGCCGGTCCCTGCCGCTCATGCGGCGGCGCGCTCCAAGGCGCGACGCGCAACCGCGCGGACGAGGTCGCGCCGGTACTCGGCGCTCGCCTGGATGTCTTCGAGCGGATCGACCGCGTCGGCGGCGGCCTCGGCCGCCCGGCGAAAGATCCCGATCTCGGGCGGCTTTCCCGTCAGCACGGCTTCGGCTTCCGGGATGCGCCGCGGGGACGCCTCGACGCCGCCGAGCCCGACGCGCGGGTCCACGATGACGCCCTGTTCGAGCCGGAACGTGGCCAGCGCCATGGCCAAAGCGTAATCGCCGGCGCGCCGGCTGAACTCATAAAAGCCCCAGCGGGTGTCGGCCGCGAGGACCGGCAGACGCGCGTTTTCCAAAAGCTCGTCGTCCGCGAGCGCGGTCGCCATCAGGCCTTGGAAAAAATCCGCGGCCGCGATCCGCCGCGTTCCGCGTGCGCTTTTTGCCGCAATCTCGCCGCCCAGCGTCGCCGCCACCAGGCACCATTCCGAGGCGGGGTCGGCATGGGCGAGGCTGCCGCAAAACGTGCCGCGGGTCCGGATCGGATAATGCGCGATGTGCCGCACCACGAAGGCGAGCAGATCGCCCAGCGGCCCGGCCGCGACCGGCCGGTGGAACGCCGCGTGACGGACGCAGGCGCCGATGACGAGCGCGTCGCTCTCGACCGCGAGCCGGTCTAGCCCCGCGACCTGGTTGATGTCGACGAGATGCGCCGGGCGTGCGAGGCGAAACGCCATGGTCGGCACCAGGCTCTGGCCGCCCGCGAGCACGCGGCCGTCCTCGGGCGCGACTTGGGCGAGAACCGCGACCGCTTGTTCGAGGGTTTTGGGCGCGTGATAGACGAACGGCGCGGGCTTCACCGGCCCCGGCTCCTTGCGGTTTGCGTGGATGCTACCGGCTTTCCCGCTTGGCGCAAAGGCCCTAGGGCCATCTTGGAAATCGCTGGTAATGTGGGTTTTTAGATGGAGAGCCCAACAATGACTGAGCGAAAAACGCTTTGTGACCTCGGACTGATGAGCGTGGATTTCGGCTGGGCAGACGCAAGAACCCGCGAGCCAAGCAATACATTCCGGTTGACCTTTCGTCATCGTAACGGACAGCAAACGGGCCGCATCGATGTCGATCAGGTCGAAGCCGAGCAGTTTGCCATGGAGCTAACAGCCGTCATGGCTGCCATCGTCGCGCAACTAAAATGGCCTCAGTCATAGCGGCAGCAATATCGCAGTTGGGCTGGATCTACGCCGCCAAATCCGCCGAGGTGATGCGCTTCACGCCAGCCTGCACCATGTCCGCCCACGCCTTGTCGAGCGAACCTTGGGTGTCGATGCCGCGGCAGGCGTCCTCGACCACATAGGTCTCGAAGCCGCTGTTGCGCGCGTCGATCGCCGTCCAGGCGACGCAGAAGTCGGTGGCGAGACCGGCGACGAATACCTTTTTGATGCCGCGCTGGGTGAGGTAGCCGCCGAGCCCGGTCGGGGTCTTGTGGTCGGCCTCGAAGAACCCCGAATAGCTGTCCATGTCCTGGTGATAGCCCTTGCGGATGACGAGCTCGGCGTGGGCAATGGAAATGTCCTTGGAGATGTCGGCGCCGGAGGTTCCCTGCACGCAATGGTCGGGCCACAGAATCTGGTCGCCATAGCCGAGCTTGATGACCTCGAACGGCTTCTTGCCCGGATGGGCGGAGGCGAAAGAGACGTGGCCGGGCGTGTGCCAGTCCTGGGTCATCACCACGTTGGCAAAGCTCTTGGCCATGCGGTTGATGACGGGGATCACCTGATCGCCCTCCTTCACCGCGAGGCTGCCGCCGGGAAGGAAGCAGTTCTGCACGTCGACGACGATCAACACGCTTCCATCGTCGATCGCGATTTTGTCCGCCGCGCGCGCCATGCCCGAACATCCGAAAAAGGTTGCGCCGAGGCTGATGCCGCCCAAGCCGCGGACGACCTGGCGCCGATTGCAGGTTACCATGGCTCTCCCCGAAATTTCGACACCGCGGAGATCGACGCGATGCCGCATGGACGCGATCTTGTGCCGCGATCGGGCTCCGCGCAAGCGGTTAGGCGCCTGCGCTCCCGTGCAGCGCCTCCCATACCCGGCGCGGGATCGCCGGCATGTCGATGCTGCTTTTGCCGGATTTGGCATTGAGGGCGTCCACCACGGCGTTGATCACCGCCGGCGGCGCGCCGACCGCGCCGGCTTCGCCCGCGCCCTTGATGCCGAGCGGGTTCGCCGTGCACGGCACGTTGTGGGTCGAGAACGAGAAGAACGGCAGATTGTCGGCGCGCGGCATGGTGTAGTCCTGGAACGAGCCGGACAGTAGTTGCCCGCTGTCCTCGTCATAGACCGTGTGCTCGAACAACGCTTGGCCGATCCCCTGCACCACCCCACCATGGACCTGGCCCTCGAGCAGCAGCGGATTGATCACCGCGCCGAAATCGTCGACGACGGTGTAGCGCTCGATCTTCACGTCGCCGGTATCGGGATCGATCTCGACCTCGGCGATGTGGCAGCCGTTGGGAAACGTTTCGGCGGTAGGCGTCCTTGTATGAGTGGCGTCGAGCCCCGGCTCCATGCCGGGCGGCAGCTTCGATGGATCGCGCGCCGCCGCCGCGACCGTGAACAGATCGACGCGCCGGTCGGTGCCGACGATGCGAAACTCGCCCTCGCCGAACTCGATGTCGGCGGGTGAGGCCTCCAGCAGATTGCCGGCCACCTGCCGGCCCTTCTCGACGATTTCCTTCGAGGCTTCGTGCAGCGCGGTGCCGGCCACAGGGAGCGCGCGCGAGCCGCCGGTGAGCCCGCGCGGCGTGCGGTCGGTGTCGCCCATGATCACGTCGATCTTGTCGGGATCGACGCCCAGGCGATCCGCGACCAGCTGCTTGTAGGAGGTGACGAGCCCGGTGCCGTATTCGACGTTGCCCATCACGAGCTCGATGCGGTGGTCCTTGAACTCGATCGAGGCGGTCTCCGGAAAGCCGCCGCCGCAGCGCTCGGTGTAGGTCGCCATGCCGATGCCGCGCAGTTTCCCGCGCTTCTTGGCCTCGGCGCGCCTCGCCTTGAAGCCGGCCCAATCGGCCTTCTCCATGCCCAAATCCATGACCTGCTCGAACTCGCCGGAATCGAAGGTGATCTGCGTCGCCGACGTATACGGCATCGCCGAGGGTGGAATGAAATTGCGCCGCCGGATCTCGTCGGGCGCGAGCTTGAGCTCCCGCGCGGCGGCATCGACCAGGCGTTCGATCAGATAGGACGCCTCCGGCCGTCCAGCGCCGCGATAGGCACACACCGTCACCGTGTTGGTGCACACGCCCTTCACGTTCACGGCGATCGCCGGCGTCTTGTAGAGCCCCGTGACCAGATCGGTCGAGCGCGTCGGAATGAATGCGCCGAGCGGCGAGAGATAAGCGCCGAGATTGGCGATGACCGAGACCCGCAGGCCGAGGAAATGGCCGCGCCGGTCCATGGCGAGTTCGGCACGGGAGAAATGGTCGCGGCCCTGGTTGTCACTGACGAAGCCCTCGGAGCGATCCGGCTGCCATTTCACCGGGCGCTCGAGCTTGCGCGCAGCCCAGACCGCGAGCGCGTGCTCGGGATAGACGAACGCCTTCATGCCAAAGCCGCCGCCGACGTTGGGCGTGATGGTGCGCAGCTTCGCCTGCGGCAGCTTCAGGACCGCGTCTGCGAGCGTGTCGCGCACGAAGGACGCGCCCTGCGACCCGGTGTAGAGCGTCGAGCGATCGGTCGCCGGATCGTAATCGCCGATGGCGTTGCGCGGCTCCATCGAGTTCGCCACCACGCGATTGTTGACCAGTTCGATGGTGGTGACCCGCGCGGCGCGGGCGAACGCGGCCTCGGTCGCGGCGAAATCGCAGCGATCGTTGTCCCAGTCGAACACGATGTTGCGCGGGATATGGTCGAACAGCTGCGGCGCGCCGGGCTCCATCGCCGCGCGCGCGTCGACCACGGCCGGCAGTGCATCGTATTCGACCTCGATCGCCTCGGCGGCGTCGCGGGCCTGATAGAGCTTCTCGGCCACGACGAGCGCCACCGGCTGTCCCACGTGGCGCACCTTGCCGATCGCGAGCACCGGCCGCGGCGTGTCGTGGCGCGGCGTGCCGTCGCGGTTCTGCAGCGGCGAGACGCATGGCACGTCGCCGAGACCTTCGGCCGCGACATCCTCGCCGGTGAGGAGGAGCAGCACGCCCGGCATGCCGCGGGCCCGCGTGGTGTCCATCCGCGCGATCCTCGCGTGCGCCGCCGGAGAGCGCAGCACGTAGGCATGCACCATGCCGGGCAGGACGATGTCGTCGGTATAGCGGCCCTTACCGGTGATGAGCCGAAGATCTTCGAACCGCCGCAACGGCTGGCCGACCGCGAATTTCATATCACCTCCACGTGTTGATCTCTGCAGGGCGGCTCGCGTGCTTTCCCTCCCCGCAACGGGAAGGTCGCCGCCGAAGGCGGCGGGGTGGGGTGATTCCGTTTCGCCCCACCCGGCTCGCGTCTTGCGACGCGCGCCGGCCTCCCCTCCGGGGAGGCAAAGAGCGGCTCCCGCGCGAAACAGCGGCGCAGCTTGCGACATCGCCGCATCGGTATCAAGCTGCCGGCGTTGAGCTCTGCATCGAGAAGGAGCGTGCCATGCGTCTTGCGGGCAAAATCGCGCTGGTGACCGGCGGCGCCTCGGGTTTCGGGGCCGGGATTGCGCGGACCTTCGCACGTGAAGGCGCCAAGGTCGCGATCCTGGATCTCAACGACGCGGGCGCGAAGGAGGTCGCATCCTCGATCGGAGCGAACGCGCGGGCGATCCAGGGCGACGTCACCGCCGCGCGCGATGTCGCCGCGGCGGTCGAGAACGTGGTCGCGGCCCATGGCCGACTCGACATCGTGGTCAACAACGCCGGTTGGACCCATCGCAACCAGCCGATGCTCAATGTCTCCGAAGCCGAGTTCGACCGCGTGTTCGCCGTCAACGTCAAGTCGATTTTTCACATGGCCCATGCCGCCATCCCGGTGATGCGGCGCCAGGGCGGCGGCACGATCATCAACATCGGCTCGACCGCCGGCATCCGGCCGCGGCCGGGACTCGCCTGGTACAACGCCACCAAGGGCGCCGTGAATCTGCTATCGCGCTCGATGGCGGTCGAGCTCGCACCCGACAAGATTCGCGTCAACTGTGTGGCGCCGGTGGCCGGCGAGACCGGGCTGCTCGCGGCCTTCATGGGCGAGGACACGCCGGAGATGCGGGCGAAATTCGTGGCCACGATCCCGCTGGGAAGGCTGTCGCGGCCTGACGATGTCGCCAACGCCTGCCTCTATCTCGCCTCCGACGAGGCCGCGCTCGTCACCGGCGTGGTGCTGGAGGTCGACGGCGGCCGCACGATTTGAAAGAGAGATTTTGCGCTCGCCGCGTCCACCTCTGCCGGCTCCAGGCAGTTACCTAGCGCGCGGCATACTCCGTCCCCTCTCCCCTTGCGGGAGAGGGTGGCTCGTTGCGAGCGTAAGCAAGCAACGAGCCGGGTGAGGGGTATCGCTTCACTGAGATTAACAAACAACCCGTCACCCGGCTCGCACCTCGCAATGGCTCGGTGCTCACCACCCTCTCCCGCGTCCAAGTCGGATGTTTCCGACTTGGACCAATCATGTAATGGCCAAACCCGGGAACACCCGGGTTTGGCTGGGAGAGGGTTTCCGAGCGTGCCTCACTCCGCCGCCACCCGGTAGGCGCGCGCGTAGCGCAGCAGCGCGTCGTCCTCGACCGCCTCGATCGGCGTGAAGTCCCGGTGCGCGATCCATTCCGGCCGGGTGAACTTGGTGATGTGGTTGGAGACCGCGCACAGCGTCAGATACACGATCTTGCGCGGATAGGGCGTGATGTTCGGCGGCGAGGCGTGCACCAGATTGCCGTGGAACATCAGCACCGAGCCGGGCTTGCCGGTCGGCGCGACGATGCCACCCTCTTTCGCAAGACGAGTCACCGTCTCCTTGTCGAGCGTCCACAGCGGGTAGGACGTGGTCTGCTTGTCGTGGCCGGCGGCGAGCGTGCCGTGCTGGTGGCTCTTCGGAATGAACATCAGCGGGCCGTTGATCGGCATGACCTCGTCGAGGAACACCGCGATGTTCATGGCCCGAGGCTGCGGCATGCCGTCGTCGCGCGCCCAGGTGCCGTAGTCCTGGTGCCATTGCCACACCTCGCCCTCGAACGCCGCCTTGGCGTTGATCTTGAACTGGTGCATGTAGAGCTGTTCGCCGAACAGCTGCTCGACCGGCTTCACCAGGCGGGGATGCGCGCCGAGAATGCGGAACGCCTCGTTGTAGGTGTGGGCGGCGAACGCGGTGCGCGGCGCGCCGGTACTCTCGCGCCAAACCTCCTTGCGCTCGGTCTTGTAGATGTTCTCGGCTTCCGCGCGCAGGACCGCCATTTCCTCGTCGGAGAAGCAGTCCGGCAGGAACAGATAGCCTTGCTCGTCAAATTCCTTCAGCTGGCGCGACGAGAGTTCCATGGTGCGTTCCTCGCTTGTTTTTGCGTCGTTCCGGGGCGCGGGCCACGGCCACGGGATGATTATACGCCTATCCGGGTTCCAGGAAACGCCCCCGCCGTCCGGCGGATCAGGCTTCTATTGCTCAGCTGACCGGCAGCCCGAGATGGGCGCGGAAGCGATTCTTGAGGAACACGGCGTCCCGCGGCGGCAGCGAGCGGGGCGGATTTTCGGGCTTGACCTTCAGCACAAAAAGGCGCGGCCCCGCGGCCGGGCGATGCAGCTTGTCTCGCAATGCCTCGACCGCGGCCATGTCGGCCGCCACCCCGGTCTCGGCGAAGCCGCAGGCCGAGGCCACCGCGGCGAGATCGAGCCCGCAGCCGGTGTGGCTCCTCTGCATGCCGGTCTCGCCGAAATGCCCATTGTCGACCACGACGATCGACAGATTCTTCGGCTTCGCCACCCCGATGGTCGCGAGGCCGCCCAAGCCCATCAGCTGCTCGCCGTCGCCGGTGATCGCCAGAATTTTCCCGTCCGGCCGGGCCTGGGCGAGCCCGAGGCCGATCAGCGCCGCGCTGCCCATTGCGCCCCAGAGATAAAAATTGGCGTCGCTGTCGCCCGCGGCGTGGACGTCGTAGGTCGGCGATCCGAGCCCGGAGACGACCAGAAGCTCGCCGCGATCCTCGAGCAAGGCGGCGACCGCCGCGCGTCGGTCGAGAGCCATCGTGCGCCTCACCAGATTTTCCTGCCGATCATGCGCTGGGAGATCAAGACCGCGATCTGCTGGTCCGCCTCATAGGCGAGCGTCGCCGCCGAACCGGTGATCTCGACGAGATCCTCGGCCTCCTCCGCGCGGAACGTTCGCACCCCGATCGCCTGCAGCGCCGGCTCGGTCGCCCGGCCCATCGGCACCTGCCACGGATTGAACTCGGCCCATTCGCCGCGCATCGTCACCAGCATCAGCAGCGGAAACCGCGCGATGGTCATCAGCGAGAGCATGTTGATGCAATTGCCGACCCCGCTCGATTGCAGCAGCAGCACGCTCCTTTTGCCGCCGAGCCAGGCGCCGGCCGCGATCGCGATGCCCTCCTGCTCGCTGGTGAGCACGTTCGACACCACCTCCGGATCGGGCGTGAAGAGATCGATCAGCGACGCGTGCCCGGCGTCCGGGACGTAGCTCACGTGGGTCACGCCCGCGGATTTGAGCACGCGATGGACGTTCGGCGCCCAAGGTTGCTCGAGGTCCGCCTCGGCGTCCGTCACTACGGTTGGCATTGGCGCGCGTTTCTCGTTCATATCGGCACCGCCGTGCTACACCGCATGCGCGAGCCGGTAGGCCGGCCAGACCGCGGGCGCGGCGCGCGCATAGGGATTGGGCCGCGCGATCTCCGCGCCAAGCCGCGCGGCCGCATGCCAAGGCCGACTGCGGAATATTGGCACATCGGCGAAATCGCGATGCGATTGGGCGCAAGGAGCGACCCGATCTCGACTGGACTGAACAGCAAAGCCATGGAGTCTTTCCCCGTGACGGCCCGTTTGAAGCCGATGCCGGGCGGCAGCGCAAGAGAGGGCATGCTCGGGCCGAGGCAAGCAGAACGAGCGCGGCGCCGCCTACCGGCACCCGGAACCGGCGCGTCATCTCAACGCCCGGCGTCGGCGAACTCGCAGCCCAACCGCTTGAGCGTCTCGTCAACCCAGGCGCGGTCGCTGATCCCGGCTTTGATGGCCGCGGCCTGCTGCACCTCGGATTCCTGCTTGGCCTTGGCGGCGCGGAAGACCGCCTCCACTTCGGCGAACGGCACGCACAGCACGCCGTCGCCATCGCCGAGCACGAGGTCGCCCGGCTCGATCACCATGCCGCCGATGGCGATCGCAACGTTGATCTCGCCGGGGCCGTCCTTGTACGGACCGCGGTGGGTAACGCCGGCGGCGAACACGGGAAAATCGCCGGCGCCGATCGCGGCGGAATCCCGGATCGCGCCGTCGATGACGCAGCCGGCGACGCCGCGTTTCCTCGCATGCGCCACCATCAGCTCACCGATGATGGCGCTGGTGAGATCGCCGCCGGCGTCGACGACGATCACGTCGCCCGGCTCGGCGAGATCGAACGCCTTGTGCACCATCAGATTGTCGCCGGGCCGAGTTTTCACCGTGAGCGCCGGTCCGGCGAGCGCGCCCTTGCCGTGCATCGGCCGCAGCCTCGAGCCGCCCGCCGACATGCGCGACATCACGTCGCTGACATTGGCGAGCGGCAGCGCCTTGAATTTGGCGACGGCGCCGGCGTCCACCTTTCGCACGCGCCGGAGAATCCGAAAACCGATGGTCATGCCCTCACTCCTGGTTCGAGGATTCGTCTTCCCGGGCCCGGGTCTTCACCTCTTCCCGTGGAAGAGGTCGGGTCGCGTAGCGACCCGGGTGAAGGGAAGCAATCAATCAAAATGTCCGTTTCCCCCTCACCCCGCCCTCTCCCCGACGGGGAGAGGGAGCCGCCGCCCGGCACGTGGACCCCTGCCTGAAACATTCATGTCACTGCAGCGGAATCGACGAGACGTGGTCCTTGAATGCCGCCCGCGCCGCGATCGCCGCGTACCAGCGGTCGAAATGCTGGAGCTTGGGCCGCTCCGGCACCAGCTGCCGGAAGCGATAGGCCATGATGCCGACCGTATCATGTGCCAACCGTATTATGTTTTGTTCTCGGGTGCTCAATCAACGAAATCATCGAGCAAAATCAGGGATTTTCGGCGAATCATCGGGAAGGTGTGGTGGCAGGATCGATGGGTGAAATGGGAACGAATGGGAACCAAAAGCACAGGAATGGAACCAAAATCACAGGAAAATCACAGGAACGGTTCTGGTACTGTTCGCGGTCGAACTTGGTACTGTTCCCGGTCGAATAAGAGCCAACCCAAGCCCTTCCCCCAATCGCCCCTACAACCCCTCGCCTGTCCTTCCCAGCCCCCTGTACAGCCCTTTCTCGGGATCGGGGCACACGGCAGGCACCCGACGCGATCCCTCCCAGCAGCGGGAGAAAGCGGGTTTTTCGGCCCATGATCCCCTGACCGTGGCTGGCTGAGATAGGGCGTCGGGTGTACTATTGAACCCCTCGCGCTCAGAAACCAGAGAAGGGGGTCGGATGGATGCGGGCGCGTCTTAAAATCTTTCACACAAGCAGGGAGGACTTCATGAAAAAGCTTCTGCTCTTTGTAGCCCTGATCGCAGTGGCTGGTTCGGCGTTGGCGCAAGATGCCATGAAGGCGACCAGGGTGAAACCTGATGAATTGACATGGAAGGCGAACCCAGCCCTTCCGCCGGGTGCCCAAACCGCCATCTTGGTGGGCGACCCGACGAAAGCTGAGGTGGTCGTCCAGCGCGTCAAATTCCCCGCCAACTACCAAATTCCGCCACACACTCATCCGTATGCAGAGGTAGTCACGGTGCTCAGCGGTACCATCGGCTTCGGCATGGGCGAAAAGTTGGACAAGAGTGGCGAGATGGTCAGTGCGGGCACCTTGAACGTGGTACCGGCAAAGCACGCGCATTTTGGTTGGACCGGGAACGAGGGGGCGACCATACAAGCTCAGTTCACCGGGCCGGCAAGCATCGACTACATCAACCCGGCTGATGATCCGCGCAAGAAGACTCAGTAAAGGTACCAATTCTAGTTTGCTGCCGTGGGAACCTTCCCGCTACTCTTTCGAATTTGGCAGTGTACTAAGAATTGGGCAGTTTCCTAATTTGTGGCCCAGAAACGAACCGGGCCTGACGGCTGGTCAACCCCATCAGGCCCGGCTCACACAATGGAGGCTGGCTCTCCCGGTGCAAACCTGGGGGCTGCCAGGATAGCTGCTGCGGATTTTAGCGTTGCTCAAAAAAAAACAAAGCCCGTAATATGGGCAGGCCGCCTCGGTTGGCCGCCTCATCCTTGCCCTTGTAGATTCAGTCCTTCAGAAGCTGTGCGGAGCCGTTCGATGACTCGGCTTGGCTGTCGAACTCAAGCTCGCCGAGTCTTTCGGCAGGGCAAGGGGATAAAACCCCACTTCCAGCACACTCCCCAATATTTCTCTCCAATTTGCCGTTGCTCAGGCATGTGTAAGACCTCCCTTCTCGACGTGGACACGGTCCTGGTGCCCCTGGTCGGTCGGGCGTGTTGGGGATTGGATAACGTGCCGCCAGGGATTCGACGCAAGAACGACAGACGGACAGCGAGGTTCCCAACCTTGTGCAATGATCGCCGCCATGGAAATCGATTCCTGGTGGCGCACGAGAACCGTTGGGGCTAGGGCTATGCGTTTCTGCGCCTGACTGTGCTTGCGGCCGGATCACAGACTTCCCGTTCCCCCTGCTTCTCCACCGCAAGGGAGTCAGTCGGGAGAGCTTCATCGGCAATATTCGATTGCGTTGCTAGACCCGCCGGACGCTGACCATCCCACCCAGTAGGCGTTTTTTTCCCGTCTCCGCCCCTGAAACCCCCACTCCGATTTTGGGTGGAGTGCTGGAAGCCGGTTAGGGCATATGTGAGCGCAGAGTGAGGATTTCAGGATCAAAGCGTTCGTATTGAGCAAATGCCTCCTGATGCCGAGAAAGTACTTTCAACGCTTTCAATCTCGCCTCTTCGTCCTCCCAGGTAATCGCACTCACCCAATGCTCCCGTATGCTGGACTCATACATTTCAACCCGAGTACAACCCGGTTGGCGACGTATCTCGGGCATCACCTCGTTTCGCCATTTCTCCGTGAACTCTTCGAGCTGGTCTGAAGGCACGAACCATCGCCGAAGAACCGTTATCATGGTCGGTAATCCCCCCTTTTCCGAACCATCCAACCCAGCTTACACCATTGTTTCGCAATACCGGCAAATGGCGACCTGAATCCCCCTTGCCACATGCCGCCGCCAGGCTCAGGATAAGCCCCTCAACCGACAAAAACAGATTTCAGGGTCAAAGGGGGGAGTTCGCTGGGGAGCAATGGTGCCTCCCAATGATGACCCGCCAAAATCGGATTCCCCCTCCGAAATACCGAATTGTGATAGGTGCGGACAGCTAACGACTCTGGTAACAGTCATTCACCGACTTGGCGATTCTCCGACCTTCCGCATCTTTGAATGTCAGTCCTGCAATGTCCTGAAATGGATCGCTGAACAGGTCACCTAGCGGTCTTTGGTGATGCGTTTGGTCTCGGTGCCGCAAGTTTCGCAACGGTGTGTGATTTCGGCCCGCCCGTCGCTGCCTGTGTTGCTATTGCTTCTGATGACGATCCTTCTTCATTACCGCACCTTGACTTGGGTCGTGTCCCGGCTGGTGGTGTAACTCGGCGGAGCAAGCCGCGAGCGAGCGCGCCCTCATGGCGCCGTAGCGAGCGAGCGGCTTGCGGTGGTCATCGCGAATCATCGGTAGGGTTTGGTCGCTGAACCAGCAACCGAACCGAGGATCCAGCGATGACCGACGAGATGATGAACCTTCGCAGGCTTCTGGAAAAGAGCTCCGACGCCGACCTCTTGCGGGAGATGATCGGCTTCACCGCCCAGCGCTTGATGGAACTGGAGATCGAGGGGCTGACGGGCGCGGCCCATGGCGAGCGCAGTCCGGAGCGGATCAACCAGCGCAATGGCTATCGCGACCGGCTGTGGGAGACGCGCGCCGGCACGGTGGACCTGCGCATCCCCAAGCTCAGGAAAGGCAGCTACTTCCCGGGCTTTCTGGAACCGCGCCGCCTGGCAGAGAAGGCCTTGGCCGCGGTGGTGCAGGAGGCCTACGTGCATGGCGTCTCGACCCGCTCGGTCGATGATCTCGTCAAGGCGATGGGCATGACCGGCATCTCCAAGAGCCAGGTCAGCCGGTTGTGCGAGGAGATCGATGAGAAGGTGAAGGCCTTCCTGAGCCGCCCGATCGAAGGCGACTGGCCCTATCTGTGGATCGACGCCACCTACGTGAAGGTGCGCGAGAGTGGGCGTATCGTCTCGGTCGCGGTGATCGTCGCGGTCGGCGTCAACAGCGACGGCCGCCGCGAAGTGCTCGGCATGGATATCGGACCGTCGGAGGCCGAGACCTTCTGGACGGAGTTCTTGCGGAAACTTGCCCGGCGCGGTCTGCGTGGCGTCAAGCTGGCCATCTCTGATGCCCATGAAGGCATCAAGGCCGCCGTCGCCAAGGTGCTGCACGCCTCATGGCAGCGCTGCCGGGTCCACTTCATGCGCAATGTGCTGGCGCACGCCGGGCGTCAGGGCCGGCGCGTCGTCGCAGCCTTCATCGGCACGGCCTTCGTCCAGGACGATGCCGACACGGCCAGGACGCAGTGGCGCCAGGTGGCCGATCAGCTGCGTCCCAAAGTGCCAAAACTCGCCGCGTTAATGGACGAGGCAGAGGCCGATGTGCTCGCCTTCATGAGCTTCCCCAAAGATCATCGCCCAAAAATCCACTCTATCAATCCGCTCGAACGCCTCAACGGCGAGATCAAGCGGCGCACCGATGTTGTCGGCATCTTCCCCAATGAAGGCGCCATCACCCGGCTCATTGGGGCCCTGCTGCTCGAGCAGAATGACGAATGGGCTGTTCAGCGCGGTAGGTACATGAGCCTGGAAACCATCGCGCCGTTGAGCGATGATCCCATCATCAAGCTGCCCGCCGTGGCAGCAGCTTGATCGACCCGGCCCCGCCGGAGATCACGATGGCCTCGCCGCTGTTACACCACTCATAGGGACACGATCCCTGACTTGGACCATTCCGGGAGGAAAATATGTTCGAAGGCGCATCCCGGATTGGGGAAAGAACTTACACTTAATCGGGGCCACCTTCGCAGAATTGCGTTCTCGTTCCGGATGCTGACTCATCTCGGCCTTGCATTGAGTATTATCGAAGTGAACGTGACCTGTTGCTGATGAGCCCAATCATTTGAGGTAAAACTCCAGTCTCGGGTGATGCTCAATGCAGCCTACAGCAGAACACTCCCCCTTAGTTGGTTCTATTCAAAGTAAAATTTCATTGATACCGCTCGATACGAACCCAGCCGCACTTGGTCACGTTAACCGTTTGTTAATCATGATGCGGAAGCCTGAGTTATCGGGAACAATTCACCGGAGCAACCATGCACAGCCTCACTTTCACTTGCCCGCAAACAGGACGGGCGATTGACACTGGAATCAACACCGATGCGCACAGCCTATCTTCAGTTCAAGCCGCCATAATTCATTTGAAGTGCCCCAATTGCGGGATGCCCCATCAACTTCCGATCAAGAACGGTTACTTGGCGCGACCAGTATATTGGTCTTCTTCCGTACGGGTCATGCGGCGACTCCTGTGCACCCCGCGTGCTGCTATTACGCCCCAACCCGGATGGCCAGAACACGACTGCTCGAAAAGCGCCAAGGGAGTAGCTCCGAAATCGTAATCACCACGCTCCTTCTGTATCGCGACTGCTTGGCAAAGACTTTGCCGAATCGCTTCTGCCGGCTCGACTCTCATTCGCACATTTCACTGTGAACACTGAACCGTCCGCGATCAATGTTTCAATGCTCCAGCCAGCCTTCATCTTCCAGAATGTGCTCAAGCAATGTCGTGGCGTCTTCAACGGCCCGACTGGTTCTCGTCTCGGCAGCAGTGACCAGCATCTCCTTCACTTCTCGCCAAGTGGACCGAAACCGGAGCGTCTCAGGGAGGCCCTCATCGATCAGGTCAACGGCGTCTCCGAGCGTGCGAACAATTGCCGGTAATCCGCAACGGTGGGTCCGTAATGGTCGAGCCAATTGAATTTCCCAATTCATGACAAAGCCTGTCTTCAATTC
>WNFG01008755.1_pt1 | contig 16358 bp, 18 predicted proteins | sample 5400431 | NCBI WGS metagenome assembly WNFG01 (sample SAMN13153346, study PRJNA577476) | soil metagenome | isolation source: 120 cm saprolite under Douglas fir tree site 2 hole 3 replicate 2 | place: USA:California | collected 2015-04-18 | reverse complement strand
CTCCGATGGCCATCGCGTGTGCGGCAAGGGCATGGACGACCGCGCGGGCGTGGCCATCCTCATCCAGATGCTCGCGGAGCTCAAAGACACTCAGCCCTTCGCCACCGTCCATGCCGTGGCCACCGTGCTCGAGCAGGTGGGGCTGCGCGGCGCCGCCATGGCCGCGCACCGGCTCCGCCCCGACTACGCCATCGCCATCGACGGCCTCTCGGCCGGCGACACGCCCGACTCGAGCCCGACCCGGGACATCTCCGTCGTCATGGGCCGCGGGCCCGTCGTGCTCCTCGCTGCCTCGACCGGCAACTATCGCGGCAGCATCGCCCACCCGGCCATGAAGCGGTATCTCCTGCAGGCCGCCGATGCCGAGGGGGTGCCCGTGCAGCTCGCCACGCATCTCACGCGTGGCTCGACGGAGGCCGCCTCGATCCATCTGAGCCGCGACGGCATCCCCACCATCAGCATCGGGGTGCCGCGACGCTACTCCTATTCTCCCAACGAGGTGGTCGACCTCGACGATCTCGCGGGCGCCGTGCAGGTGCTCACGCGGTTCGTGCGGGGGATGGAGCACCACGAGGATCTCGGCTTCCTGTAGTGGAGGCTCATGAGAGCGCGCCTGACCCTGCCCCGGCTACACAGACCTCACATATCGTATATCCCAGGTCTGCATAGCAAATCGCTCGGCGGTACTCAGATGGCTGACTGGTGTGTCTTTTCGCGGCCTTCGGCACGGAGCTAGATCCCCTATCTGCGTGCTACGCTTGAACCATGCTTGGTACGCGGCGCTACACAGACCAGCCGAATTCTAGTTAGGCATTCATGCATGGACTATCGCGTGCGCCGAAGAAAGTCGGAGCTGGAGTCGACTGGGTACATGGAGATTGGTCCCGGGAAGTACTCGGGAGAGCATTGGCAAGACGGGTTCCTGTTCATCTGGGAAGACGCATTCGGAATGGCCGAAGGCATCCTCACCAAGCATTTCCCCAAGTACGATCACTTCTCGATGAACGACATTCCGAAGGACATAGGTCAGAAGATAGTGGCCGAATGGCGGGACGTCGCAGATCGGCTGCCAGGCATGAGCCCAGAGCAAGCACACACTGCGCTTAACCTCTCGGCGCCCTACCGCGATCGTCTAGATTCCGAGGTTGAGCCTCACAGAGAAGAGATCGCCCGGATGCTACGCGAACTGGCAGATGCGTGTGGCGGCTTCTACTCCCGAGAGGATTGGGTGTGCATCCTGGGTATGTGATGCCTAACAACAGGCTGGAGCGGGCCGGCTCGACGCCGGCCGCTCAGCCTGAACGTTAGACAGACAGCGACAGCTATGACGAGTATCGACCAATCACTGCGTTACGTGTGTTGCTTCTGTGGGCGGGGCGTCGCTGACGAGGCGCCGCGGGAGATGATCTTGCGTCTTCCGGAGGATGCGAGCCAACAGCTCTATTGCCATGAGGCCTGCCTTCGCGGCGTACTTCATCCGTCGGTGCCCTTGGGGCTATAGCGTGGGAATCGTGCGGGCCTGTCTAACTTCCCGCTGCAGCACTTCCAGCTCATGGCGAAGCTGGCAGGCGATCTGGTCACGATCCCTGCCCAGCTTCTGGCTCATGGGAACCACTACAACGCCTTCGGCTCTTGGTGGACGACTGTGCAGCGGCGCGGAATCGTCTTTCGCACCGTCTTCGACGGCAAAGAGCGAGAGCTGAGGCTGGAACGCGCAACCAAGTCCGGCCAGGCCGACAGTTGGGAGGATCTGTGCTCTTGGTCGGCCAGCGATCGGGATGGGGCGCTCGCGCTTCCAGAGGTCGTTACCCGATTGAGGGCGGTCTAATGTTCAGCGGGAGCTCGGGGCCCCTCAGAGCAGAAAGTACCGCCGGTTGAGGGGCAAGTCGTCGTCGGGAAGCGGCGGGAGAGGGGCGCCGTCGATCCGGATCTCGACCGTGCGCGGGTCGATCTCGATCCGGGGATTCGCCTGGTTGTAGAGCATGTGCTGCTTGCCGACCTGGCGCGTGCCCGTGACGGCGAGGGCGCGACGGCGGCTTCGCACGTGACGTCGGAATTCACCGGCGACCGCGGCCGCGGAGACGAAGTTTGCGGACAGGCTCGCCGCGGCCACGCCCTGCCCGCCCCAGTGAGGCCCGTACAGCACGGGCTGGCTCTGGGGGATGGAGGCGTTGCCCTCGCCGAGGGCGCCCCAGGCGACGTAGCCGCCCTTGATCACCAGCTCCGGCTTCACCCCGAAGAACTCCGGCCGCCACAGCACGATGTCGGCGATCTTGCCCGGCTCGAGCGAGCCGACCCACTGGTGGATGCCGTGGGCGCGCGCGGGATTGATCGTGTACTTGGCGAGGTACTTGAGGATCCGCGGATTGTCGTGGGGCGGATCGCCCCCTGCCACCGTCTTCATCTGATGCGCGAGCTGCCACGTGCGTCGCGTGGACTCCCCGATGCGTCCCATGCCCTGCGAGTCCGAGTTGATGATGCTGATGGCGCCCAGCTCGTGGAGCACGCTCTCCGCCCGCATCGTCGCGTCCCGAATACGGTCGGCGATCATCGACCGGTCGCTCGGCACGCGCGGGTTCATTCCGTGCACCGACCACATCATGGCGTGGTGCTCGGCGACCACGTTCCGCCCGTACGGGATGGTGGGCGTGGTCGAGGAGCCGATGACGTTGCCCACGCCCACGATGGCCAGGATGTCGGGCGCGTGCCCCCCGCCGATGCCCTCGACGTGGTAGGCGTGGATCGCGCGCCCGTTGATGGCGGCCACCGTCTCGTGAAGCTCGCACGACTCGTTGATGCCGTCGGTGTGCATGGCGATCTGGATGTCGTGGGCGTCGGCGACGGTGAGGGCCTGATCGATGACGCTCGGGTAGCCGGCGTAGTCCTCGTGGACCTTCAGCCCGCACGCCCCCGACTCGATCTGGCGCTCCAGAGGCTCCGGCACGGTGCTCGCCGCCCGCCCCAGGACGCCCAGGTTGATCGGCTGATGCTCGAAGGCCTGGAACATGCGCCGCAGGTTGAAGGCGGGGTTGTCGTTGAGACCGCCCGTGATCAGCGTGGTCATGCCTGCGGCGAGGGCGACGGGGATGAGGCGCGGCTGGACGAGGTGGACGTGGGTGTCGATGCCGCCCGGCGTGGCGATGTAGCCTTGCCCGTACACGGGCGCGGTGGCCGAGCCGATGAGCAGATCGGGATTGTCGACGATGTCGGGGTTGCCTGCCCGTCCCACGCCGACGATCCGGCCATCCTTGACGCCGATGCTCGCCTTGCGGACACCGAGCACGGGATCGATCACGATGACGTTGCTGATGATCAGGTCGAGCTCGCTGTCGGCGGGCAGGCGGTCGTTCATCATGAGCCCTGTCCGCATCGTCTTGCCCCAGCCGCGTAGCACCTCGTCGCCATAGCTCGTCTCGTCCCGCTCGATCAGGGCGAGCAGGTTCGTGTCGCCGAGGCGGATGCGGTCGCCCGCCGTGGGCCCGTAGCGCGCCGCGTAGTCTTGCCGGCTGATCTCACCGGCCACCGGCGGCCTCCTCTCGATGCCCATAGCCGGCGCGGCGCACGCGCTCGAGCCCCCCGGCGAGGCGCTCCGGGCTCGTCGCGCCTTCGCTCAGGCGGTTGAAGCCGCGCAGGATCCCGCGGCCACCGAAGGCCACGAGGCGGACACGCCGGCGCTCCCCTGGCCGCCACCGCACGGAATCGCCCGCGGGAATGTCGAGGTGCATGCCCCAGGCCCGCGCACGATCGAACACGAGCCGACGGTTCACCTCGAAGAACGGGAAGTGCGAGCTGACGAAGATCGTGTGATCCGAGGCGTTCTCGACGTCGACTTCGGCCACGGGCCGACCCGCGTTGATCACGATGGTCCCGTCCCCGAAGAGGATCTCGCCAGGCGTCATCACGTCCTCCGCGCCGGGGCCTGTGCGGGGCGGCCGGGACCGATGGCCCCTTCCACGTGGAGAATGCGCATCCCGTCGCCGAAGAGGCACTCGATCTTCACCGTCCCCACGAGGCCGGCGACGCCATCGAGCACGTCGTCCGCGGTCAGGACGCTCTGCCCTACCCGCATCACTTCGTCGTAGGTGGCGCCGCCGCGGGCCGCCTCGTGCATCTCGTCGCAGATGATGGCGAGCGCCTCCGGATGCGTGAGCTTCCAGCCCTTGGCGCGCCGCCGGCGCGCCAGCTCGGCGGCGGTGAAGATCGTCAGCCGGTCCATCTCGGTCGGCGTCAGGTGCATGTGGAGGCCTCCTCTCTCGCGTCCAGGCGGCGCCTATTCTAGGGCAGAACGCGCGCGGGCGGGACGATCACCGGCGCAAACGCCTCAGTGCGGTTCCCTTGTGCAGGGCCACGTGATCGGTCTTGTCGCTCTTGATCGCGTACTGGGGGCTGTCCTTGCTCGCGTGGTGGATGTAGCCCTTGTAGTTCACGTCTCGCGTGTGCACCTTGATGATCCGCCCGCTCACGCGCCCGGCCTCCGAGTTCCAGCTCACGTGATCACCGACCTTGAGCCTTTTCGTCATGGCTCGTGATCCTCGTCAGGATCAGAGTCGCCGGAGGCTCTGCCATGCCCGACGACGGACAGGACAAAGGCCAGGAACATGACGGCGGTGGCAACAAGGAAGACGGCGAGTCCCAGCTGGCAGCCCGGGTCGCTCCAGGTCTTGCTCATCAGCCAGCCGAAGACGAAGCCGCTGCCGGCGAATCCGGCCTCTCTCATCGTGGTCCTCCTCGAGGAGATCCGGAGCAAGTAGAGAACGGTCACTTACTCCAATTCTAGACGGCGTCCCGGTACGGCGCGAGCAGACGGAAGAAGGGTCTTCCTCGAGGAGGGTGGGGGCTATGCCCTACGGGCCGAGCCAGCCAGAGCTGTTCACCCTACCCTCTCCCCCGATGGGGGAGAGGGATGACACGAGGTCTCAGGCGGAGAGGCCATAGTACGCGGCGCAGTTGTCCCACAGGATCTTGCGCTTGCTCTGCTCGGAGATGGGCAGCTGGAGGAATGACTCCACCGCCCGCGGGAACTTCGAATCGCCGTGTGGAAAGTCCGTCGAGAAGACGATGCGATCGTCACCGATGGCGTCGATCACGTGCCGCACCGGCTCCTCGTCGCATTCCACCGACACGAAGCACTGCCGCTTGAAGTACGCGCTGGGCGGCATCGTCAGCTCCCTGGCGTAGACGTCGCCCAGCCACTCCGCGTGCTCGTCCATGCGCCAGAGGAGGAAGGGCACCCAGCTGCAGTTGCCTTCGAGGAAGGCCACGCGCAGTCGCGGATGGCGCTCCAGGATGCCCCCCGCGCAGAAGGCGCCGACGGCCAGCATCTGCTCGACAGGATGGGAGTACACGTGCTTCAGCATGGTGTTGGCACCGAACTGCTCACCCGCTTGGCGGAGGAGCGAGCCCGAGCCCTCGTGGAATCCCAGCGGCACTTCCATTTCTTCGAGGGCGGCCCAGAGCGGCTCGTAGTACGGATCGTGCCAGTTCCGCCCGTTGACCTCGTTGGGCCGGAGAAAGACCCCGCGGAATCCCAGCTCTCTCACGCAGCGGCGCGCCTCCGCCACGGCGTCGTTCACGTCGAAGGGGGAAATCATGCCCGCCCCGATCAGGCGCTCGGGATTCTCCTGGCAGAACTCGTGAAGCCAGTCGTTGTACGCGCGGGCCATGGCCGCGGCGAGGGGCGGATCCATGTCGGGAACCGTCAGGGCAAACAGGCCACGGGAAGGATAGACCACCGCCACGTCGATGCCCTCGATGTCCATCGCCTCGAGCTGCACCTTGGACGTCCACCCGCGCTCCTCGAAGGGCTTCCAGCGCTGCTGGTTGAGAGCATAGTTGTGCCCCTGGCGGCGACGATTCCGATCGGCGTCGGTTCCGGCGACCCGGCCCCAGGGCTTGCCCGCGTGGGCCAGCCGCAGGTCGCCCACGTCCTCGGTCAGGCCGTGGGGGCTGCGATCCCGGAAGGCGGGGTCGATGTACTGTTGCCACAGGTCGGGCGGCTCGATGATGTGGATGTCACTGTCGAGGACCTTGAAGCTCTCGTGCATGAGACACCTCCGGGAGCGCCCGCTTCGATCAGGCGGTAGCGGGGCGGCTACAGATACTTCGTCGGCCAGTTCATCGCGCGCCACATGTGCGCGGAGGGGCTGACGTCGAAGCCGAGACCGTCCTCGGGCTGCCGGAAGTGACGGCCCACGACATCGGTGAACTCCTCCAGCTCGACCCGCACGTTGGGATCGAAGGAGTACAGGTCGTTGATGCAGATGAGCCGCGCGCTCATGTACCACTGGTGATCGCGCGCGTAGCGGTAGTCCCGCTCGATGTAAGCGTCGGGCCTGTAATCGGGGCCGAACAGCCGGCGGTAGCGTAGGGCTCGACGAGCTGGGCCGTCCAGTAGCCGTGGTCGCCGCGAATGAACCCGACAGCCGCGATGTCGTGCAGCAGGCAGGCGAGGACGATCTTCTCGTTGACGCCGTTCTTCTGGGCGAGCCGCGCGCTCTGCATCAGGTGCTGGGTGGGACCGAAGCGGAGCTTGAAGAAGTCGAACAGCGTCGGCTTGTCCGGCATCCTCGGCAGGCGCGGATCGTGGCCCATCAGGTACCGCTTGCCCTGGTCCGGGGGCCGTGGGATCGGCTCTCTGGGGTCGCGCTCTCCCGAGGTGTAGATCACCGACTTGACGACGACCCGGTCCAGCTCCTCCATCATGGCTCGCTCGGCTGCGTCGGCCTTCTCCAGTGCGTTCATGCCGCGATCATCCGTCGGCGGGGAGCCACTGTCAAGAGAGGGGGTCCGGCGCCGATCGGCCATTTGACATCACGTTCCTTTCGGCAGATTCTCCAGCGCGTCGGACAGGGAGCGCGTGGGTCACCCGGCCTGAGAAGGGGGACACGATGAGACGGACAGTGGTCATGTGGATGGCGGCATTGGTGGTGCTGGGGGGCCTGGCCGGGATCTGGTCCGTGGAGGCCCAGACACCGGTGGCGGGCGGGACGCTGAGCTTCGCGGCGGGCGCCGACCCGGACAGCCTGGATCCGCAGAACACGCAGTCGAATCCGGGCGAGCAGGTGAACCGGATGATGTACGACAACCTCGTCCGGTTCAATGCCAAGATGCAGCTGGAGCCGGCGCTGGCCGAGTCGTGGACGCAATCGAAGGACGGCCTCACCTGGACCTTCAAGCTTCGCAAGGGCGTCCGCTTCCACGACGGGACGGCGTTCGACGCCAAGGCCGTCAAGTACTTCTTCGATCGCGTGCTCGGGGACGACAAGCCCTTCAAGGCGAGCCTCTACACGTCGTTCGTCCAGGGCGCGCAGGTGGTGGATGACAGCACCGTGCGCGTCACGCTCAAGCAGCCCTTCGCCGCCTTCCTGTTCAGGCTCGCGCATTCAGCGGGAGGCATCGTCTCCCCCGCCGCGCACCAAAAATGGGGCAAGGACCTGACGCTGCACCCGGTAGGCACCGGCCCCTTCAAGTTCGTCGAGTGGGTGAAGGGCGATCATGTGGCGCTCGAGCGCAACGACGGGTACTGGGGCGGGCGGCCCTTGCTGGACCGGGTGACGGTGAAGACCGTCAAGGAGGACTCGGCCCGGGTGCTCATGCTCGAGTCGGGCGACACGGATCTCATTCTCAATATCCCGCCCGAGGACATTCCAAGGCTCCGCAAGGATGCGCGGTTCGCCGTCGAGTCGATCGCCACCGCCCGCGCCCTCTACATCATGATCAACCTCAAGAAGAAGCCATTCGATGACGTCCGCGTGCGGCAGGCCCTGAACCACGCCATCAACCGGGAGGCCATCGTCAAGAGCCTCTTCCAGAGCAATGCGGAGGCGATCTCCGGCATCGTCGCGCCGCTCCAGAACGGCTACGCGAAGCTGCCCGGCTATGCCTACGATCCGAAGAAGGCCAAGGAGCTCCTGGCTCAGGCCGGCGTCACCGCGCTCAAGGTGAAGCTCTGGTCGCCCAAGGGTCGCTACGTCAAGGACTTCGAGCTGGCGCAGGCGGTGCAGCAGGATCTGTCCGCCATCGGCGTGGACGCAGCGCTGTCAACCATGGAGTGGGGGGCCTACCTCTCGGCCACCAAGACCGGCGCCGAGCAGACAGACCGCGAGCTCTTCCTGCTCGGCTGGTCGCCCTCCACGGGCGAGGCGCAATGGGGAACCTTCCCACTGCTTCACTCCTCGCAGCTCGCCCCCAAGGGCGACAACCGTGGATTCTTCGTCTCGAAGGCGCTCGATGACGCCCTCGACAAGGCGACGACGGCCACCAGCGATCAGGCGCGCCTGGGAGCGCTCCGCGAGGTGCAGCAGATCGTCATCAAGGAGGTGCCGGCCATCTTCCTGATCTCGCCGAACATGATCGTCGGCGCGACGAAGAAGGTGCACGGCGTGGTGAACCTGCCGCTCGAGCTCACGTACCTGACCGAGAAGAGCTGGAAAGAAAAGTAGGCGCCGCCGGCCGCCGCGCGCATTCGAGACCGCGGCGGCCGGCTCACCATGGTTGTCTACGTTCTCCGGCGGTTGTTCCTGCTCATTCCCGTGCTGGTCGGGGTGAGTCTCGTGTCGTTTGCCCTCCTGCAGCTCGTCCCCGGCGATCCGGCGCTGATCCTGGCCGGCGAGGAAGCCACCGAGGAGGTGCTGGCCCGGATCCGGCAGGAATACGGCCTGAACCGGCCGCTGCCCATCCAGTTCCTGGCCTATCTGCGCCACGCCGTCGCGGGCGACCTCGGGATCTCGATCCAGTCCCGCCAGCCCGTGGCCACGCTCCTCGCGCAACGATTCCCCTTCACGCTCAAGCTCGCCTTCCTGGCCATCCTGGTGTCGGCGACGCTGGGGGTCGTGGCGGGGATCGTCGCGGCCACCCATCGCAACTCGTCCCTCGACATCGCCGCCCTGCTGGGCTCGCTCGTAGGCATCTCCCTGCCGATCTTCTGGCTCGGCCTGCTCGCCATCCTCATCTTCTCGGTCAAGCTCCGCTGGCTGCCCTCCGGTGGCACGGGCACCCTCGCGCATCTGCTCCTGCCCGCCCTCGTGCTGGGGGCGGCCTCGTCGGCGGTGATCGCGCGCACCACGCGCGCCTCGATGCTGGAGGTGCTGCGCCAGGACTATGTGCGGACGGCGCGCGCCAAGGGCGTCTCGGACCGGCTCGTCGTGTATCGCCATGCCCTGGGCAACGCCATGATCCCCATCCTCACGGTCTTCGGACTCGAGTTCGGCTACAACCTTGGCGGCGCCGTGCTCACGGAGACGGTCTTCTCGCTGCCCGGGGTGGGCCGGCTCATCGTGGAGGGCATCTTCGCGCGAGACTATCCCGTGGTGCAGGGTGCCCTGCTGGTGGTGGCCACCACCTTCGTGCTCGTCAACCTTCTCACCGACGTCGCCTATGCCTTCTTCGATCCCCGCATCCGCTACGACTGAGCTCCCGCCTGTCGCGCGCCGGCGCTCACCCGGATTCTGGAGCGACGCCTTCCGGCGGATCCTCAAGAGCCGCGCCGCCATGAGCGGGGGCATCATCATCACGCTGTTCGTGGCCGTGGCGATCCTGGCCCCGGTCCTCGCCCCCTACGAGCCGTTGCGCGGACGTCTCGTGGAGCGCCTGCAGGCGCCGGACGCGGGCCACTGGCTCGGCACCGATGAGCTCGGGCGCGACGTGCTGTCACGCGTCCTCTACGGCGCGAGGATCTCGCTGCAGATCCAGATCGCCGCCGTCGGGCTCGCCCTCCTGCTCGGGACGGCGCTCGGCGTGGTCGCCGGCTACGTCGGTCGCTGGCCCGACATGCTGATCATGCGCGTCGTCGACATCATGATGGCCTTCCCCGGCATCTTCCTGGCCCTGGCCATCATCGCCGCGCTCGGCACCGGTCTCGGCAACGTGATCATCGCCAGCGCGATCTTCCTGGTTCCCCAGTTCGCCCGGCACGCGTTATCTGCTGCCGAACTCCCTGGCCCCGATCATCGTGCAGACGACCCTGCGCATGGCGACCGTTCTCTTGACCGCCTCCGGCCTCTCCTTCCTCGGGTTGGGTGTCCAGCCGCCCAGCCCGGAGTGGGGAGCCATGCTCTCCAACGCGCGGGCCTACATGATCACGGCGCCCCATGTCGCCACCGTCCCGGGGCTCGCCATCATGCTCGTGGTGCTGGGCTTCAATCTCCTGGGCGACGGCCTGCGTGACGCGCTCGACCCGCGGCTGAGGGAATGAGCGGTGGCCTCAGGCGCGCCCCCGCATTGGCCCAGGCGGCCTAAGGGTTCGCGCGGAGGAACGCGCGCGCCTGCACGAGCTCCGGCCGCGGCGTGCCCTGGCCGGCCATGTCCACCAGCTTCGTGAAGTTGCGCTTGGCCTTGGCCTGGTCGCCGCTCTGCGCCGCCGCCTGCGCGGCGCCATAGTGCCCGCGGAAGCGCTCAGGCTCGCGGACCTGGGAAGCTTCGAACTCCTTGAGAGCGTCGGCCGGCCGCTTGAGCTCCAGCAGCATCTCCCCGAGCAGCTCGCGCGCGGGCACGATGCGCCCCGGCGTCACGATGTGCTTCTCGCTCTTATCCTCGGTGTCCGCCGCGCTTCGCATCAAGCTCAGCGCTTCGTCCCGCTTGCCCTGCGCGAGGGCGGTCCAGGCCGCCACCCCCAGACGGCTGACCTCGACTTCGCCGGCCCAGTACTCGCTCTTCGCGGCCTTGAGCGCGTCGCGGAGGCGAGCCAGCTCCTGGATCTCCTTCTCGGCCGTCGCCGGATCGCCGCTGCGCGCCGCCCCGAGCCCGCGCGCGAAGTATGTCAGCGCCGCCGCGAACGGGTAACTGCTCGGGACGGGATCGAGCTTCGTGGCTTGCCGCCACTCGCCACGCTCGATAGCATAGCGTGCGGGCATGGCGGACAAGGCGTAGGGGCCGGCGAAGCGCATGAAGCTCTGACCGGTCGCCTGGGTCGCCTCGTCCATCACGCGGCGCGCAACGTCGTCGCGGGCGAGCTGGAGGTAGGCGTAGACCATGTAGTCCATGGCGTGCAGCTGCTCGTCGACGTCCTTGTCGCGCTTCGCCGCGATAGCCGCACGCTCGTTGGTCGCGGCCGAGTCCGACCACGCGCCGACGCGCGTGAAGATGTGCGAGGGCATGTGGAGGGCGTGGGGCGCGGCGGGGGCAATGCTCGCGTAGCGCCGGGCCGCGGGCACGCCTTTCTGCGCGATGGGCGCGGCGTCATAGCTGTGGATGAGGTAGTGCGCGACCCCGGGATGGTCGGGATATTTCGTGAACTGCTTCTCCAGGATGTCCGCGGCGGTCAGGTAGGTCTTATAGCTTTGATCGGCCAGGGACTGCGTCGCGGCGAGGTAGAGGGCGTAGAAAATCTGCGCCTCGTCGTCAGCGGGATAGCGCGCGGCCAGGGTTTCGAAGGCGCGGGCACGATTCAACTGGCGCGTACGCTCGGGCCGATTGCTCCAGTCTTCGTAGTACGCGGCCACGGCCTCGATGTAGTCGCGCTCGCGCGGGCTCTTGGCCCCGATCTTACGGCCCTGATCGATCGCCGCCTGCGCGCGCTCGGCCCATTCCTTGGACGGCCCGACACCTGCGAGCGGGTTCGACATCAGGATCGCCGCGATACCCCACGTCGCGATCGCGCACGACGGGTCCTGCGCGAGCACCTCGCGGAGGGTCTTCTCTCCTTCACCGTAGCGGAAGGAGTGCAGCATCGCGACACCGCGCTGGAACGTCTCCTGCACGGCTGCGCTGCACGAATTCGGGAAGTTGACCGTGCCCAGCTGCTCCTTGGGCTGGCTCCGACCAATGCCCGGGATGCACATCGAGAACGACAGCACCAGCGTGACGAGGAACGCGCGTGTCTTCATGGGCGTCTCCTGACCGGCGGATGGGACATCAGAGGCCAGATATTATCGCGGATCGATACATCCGTCGATAGCCTACAGGCTGCTTGAATCAAGCCGGGCTCGGGTAGAGGATAGCGGCCGGACGCAAAGGAGGGCAGGGTGACGCCAGCATGAGTCCGCAAGGAAAGCAGCCGGCCGGGGTCCCGGGCTACGGGTCCGATCTCGTGGTGGAGCTCCTCCACGCGGTGGGCATCGAGCAGGTCGCCATCAATCCGGGGGCGACGTTCCGGGGTCTCCACGACTCCCTCGTGAACTACGCGAGCACGCGGGGGCCCGAGCTCGTGCTGACCACGCACGAGGAGATCGCCGTGGCCCTCGCCCATGGCTACGCCAAGGCCAAGGGCAAGCCGATGGCCGCCGTCGTTCACGACATCGTCGGCCTCCAGCACGCGAGCATGGCCATCTTCAACGCCTTCTGCGATCACGTGCCCATCCTCGTGCTGGGGGCCACCGGCCCCATGGACACGACCCGGCGCCGCCCCTGGATCGACTGGATCCACACCGCGCTCGTTCAGGGGACGCAGGTGCGGGACTACGTCAAGCTGGACGACCAGCCCGCGAGCGTCGGCGCCATTCCCGAGGCCTTCCTGCGCGCGTGGCGGCTGGCGCGCACGGAACCGCAGGGCCCTGTCTACCTGTGCCTCGACGCCGCGCTGCAGGAAGAGGCGCTCGAGCGCCCGGTGCCGCTGCCCGACGTCGCGCGCTTCCAGCCGGCGACGCCGCCGCACGCGGACCCGCGAGCCATCGACGACGCGGCCCGGCGCCTCACCGAGGCACGCTACCCGGTGATCGTCGTGGAGAATCTCGGACGCCGGCCGGGCGTGGCGGTGCCGCTCTGCCGGCTCGCCGAGCTGCTCGCGGCGCCGCTGGTCGACCTGGCCGTCGAGTACCAGGGAAGGCCGAGCGTGCCGAGCAACCATCCCCTCGACATGAGTGGCGCACGCGACGAGGTCGTGCGGGAGGCCGATCTCATCCTCGCTCTCGACGTCTCGAATTTCCTGGGCGCCCTGGGCACGACCGACCGCAGCACGCGCGAGGTGCGGCTGCTCAACGAGCGCACGCGCGTGATCTCGATCTCGCTCGAGGACTACGCGGCGCGGAGCTGGGCGCAGACCTTTCAGTCGCTGATCCCCGTGGATCTGCCCATCGCGGCCGACGCCGCGCTTGCGCTGCCCGCGCTCGTTCTGGCCGTCGAAGACCGGCTGCGCCACGACCGCGGCGCCGCGGAGCGTCGGGCCCGGGCGGAGCGCATCGCCGCCCGCCATGGCGCGATCAACGCGGAGTGGCAGGCTGCGGTCAGCCTCGAGCGCTCGTCGAAGCCCGTGACCCCCTCCGTGCTCGCGGCCGAGGTCTGGCAGGTCATCAAGGACGAGGACTGGATCCTCGCCAACGGCACGGGCAAGGGCTGGGCACGCCGGCTGTGGGACTGGCAGCCCGAGCGCGCGTGCGGCGGCAGCGGGGGCGCGGGCCTCGGCTACGGGCTGCCCGCCGCGCTCGGTGTCACGCTTGCCCATCGCGGCTCGGGCAAGGTCTGCGTCAACCTCCAGGCCGACGGCGATCTGCTCTACGTGGTGAGCGGCCTCTACACCGCCGCGCACCACCGGCTGCCGCTCCTCACCGTCATGTTCAACAACCGGACGTACGGCAACGACGAGGAGCACCAGGAGGCGGTGGCCAAGACGCGCGGCCGTCCGGTGGAGAACAAGGTGGTGGGGATTCGCATCGACGATCCCGCGCCGGACTTCGCGCGCATCGCGCAAGGCTTCGGCGTGCACGCGGAGGGGCCGCTCGATTCCGCCGAGGCCGTCGGCCCCGCGCTGCGACGCGCGCTCCGCGTGGTCAAGGACGAGGGGCGACCCGCGCTGGTCGACGTGATCACCAGACACTGAACGTATGCCCCCTCACCCTGCCCTCTCCCCCGATGGGGGAGAGGGATTAGAATCGCCCCATCCCTCTCCCCTCAGGGGAGAGGGGAGGGTGAGGGGTGGTTACTCACGAAGGAGGAACGCACCATGGCACGCGATGGCTATCGCATCTTCGACGCGGACACCCACATCATCGAGCCCGTCGAGCCGATCGAGGAGTATCTGGCGGCGGCCGACCGGGCAAAGCTCGCGGCGCTCGCGCCCCTGGTGGGGCGTGCCCCGGCCAAGGCCGGAATGTCGCGATACGTGATCGGCAAGCGGCCCGCGCTCAACCGGCGCCTTGGCTCGCGGGAGCGGGTCGCCCCGCCCAGCGCCGCGACGCGCGGCGCCAAGGACGGCGGCACGCCATGGGATGTCCGATGGCAGGGACCGCCGTTTCCGACCGATCGAGTGAGCTTCGACCCGCATGCGCGGGTGAAGGACATGGACATCGAGGGCATCGACGTGAACATGATCCTGCCCTCGGGTGGCGTGCCCGCGTGCGCTGGCCTCGCCGATGTCGCGCTCGAGCAGGCGATGTATCGGGCCTATCACCGCTTCCTCGCGGACTACTGCGCGCCCTATCCCGAGCGATTGACGAGTCTCATCCTGGTCTCGGCCCGTGACGTCGCCTCATCGGTGGCCGAGATCGAACGCTGGGCGAAGGAGCCGTGGCCCGTCGGCATCTTCCCGATCTGTCCGCCCGAGCTGTCGCTCGACGACGAAGCGTGGGAGCCGATCTGGGCGGCGGCCGAGGCCCACGACCTCACGGTGGTCATCCACTCGTTCACGATGACCATCCCCTACCCGCCCGGCATGTGGGACACCTGGGACAACGTCTTCCTCCAGCGCGCGGCCGGCCACGTGTGGAACGCGCAGCGCAACATGGCGGCGCTGATCGGCGCGGGCGTGCTGGACCGCTACCCGAAGCTGCGCCTCACCGCGCTCGAGTGCGGGCACGGCTGGCTGCCCTTCTGGGCCTCGCGCCTGGACGAGCTGGCCGAGATGTCCCGCCACGCCCTGCCCCCCCTCAAGCAGAAGCCGAGCGAGTACATCCGCGGGCCGCAGTATTTCCAGAGCATCCAGCTCCACGAGGGTGAGCAGTCGCTCCGCCACGCCCTGGAGGCGCTGGGCGAGGACACCTTGATGTTCGCCACCGACTACCCGCACTCGGAGAGCTGGTTCCCGAAGTCGGTGGACGTCGTCCTGGGCTGGACCTCGATCTCAGAGACGGCGCGGCGGAAGCTCCTCTGGGACAACGCCGTGCAGTGCTACCACCGTTACGGCGCACGGATTCTCGCTCAACTCAATCCCTCTCCCCCATCGGGGGAGAGAGTCGCAGTTCGAGCTGAGACGCCCGCCTCGGAGCGACGAGGCGAGGGCTGAGTAGATCAGGGGGCGAATGGCTGAGCCGACCGTGAAGATCGACGTCTTCCCGCACATCCTGCCCCGGAAGTACTTCGACCGCCTGCTCGCCGTGGCCCCGCCGGGGCTCGCGCTGCAGAAGCGCATGTCGGGGATCCCCGTGCTCGTGGACCTCGACCTGCGCTTCACGATGATGGATCGCTGGGAGGGCTACGTCCAGGTGCTCACGCTCGCCAACCCGCCCATCGAGGTGGTCGCCCCGCCCGCCGCGAGCCCCGACCTGGCGCGGATCGCCAACGACGAGATGGCGGCCATCGTGGAACGCCATCCCCACCGCTTCCCCGCCTTCGTCGCCTCGCTGCCCATGAACAATCCCGACGCCGCGCTGGCCGAGCTGGAGCGCGCCATCGACCATCTCGGCGCCACCGGCGTGCAGATCTTCACCAACGTCAACGGCCGGCCCCTCGACCAGCCGGAGTACGAACCGATCTTCGCCCGCATGGCGGAGCGCGGGCTGCCCATCTGGATGCATCCCGCGCGTCCGGCCACCTTCGCGGACTATGCCGGCGAGCCGCGGTCGAAATACGATCTCTGGTGGGCCTTCGGGTGGCCGTACGAGACCAGCGTGGCTATGGGGCGGCTGGTCTTCTCCGGCCTCTTCGATCGCCACCCCGGGCTCGTCATCATCACGCATCACCTGGGCGCGATGATCCCGTTCTGCGAGGGCAGGATAGGCGGCGGGCTCGATCAGCTGGGCGCGCGGAGCGATGATGCGGGCGACGGAGCCGCGCTCGCACGGCTCGCGCGGCGGCCCATCGACTACTTCCGCATGTTCTACGGCGACACGGCGCTGTTCGGGGCCTGGCACGCGATGGAGAGCGGCCTCGCCTTCTTTGGCGCGGATCACGTGCTGTTCGGCACCGATTTCCCCTTCGATCCCGAGAAGGGGCAGGGGTTCATCCGCGACACGATAGTGGCCATGGAGCGGATGCGCGCCAGCGAGGCCGACAAGGCGAAGATCTACGAGGGCAACGCGCGGCGCCTCCTCCGGCTGAAACTCGCCGAGTAATGGCAGATTTCCGTTGACTCGGATCGACGGATCGCTACTCTTGGTTCGCTGCCGCTGCGTCACAAGATTGGAGGCCGCTCATGCCTGACCGGGTATTGAAGCTCCACGACAACGGCGCCGATGTGATCGAGGCGCAGGGTCTGCTGAACCGCGCCGGCG
>WNFG01003052.1_pt1 | contig 16360 bp, 15 predicted proteins | sample 5400431 | NCBI WGS metagenome assembly WNFG01 (sample SAMN13153346, study PRJNA577476) | soil metagenome | isolation source: 120 cm saprolite under Douglas fir tree site 2 hole 3 replicate 2 | place: USA:California | collected 2015-04-18 | reverse complement strand
AGCGGCGCATCTACGCGGCGGTGAAGTTTGTCCTCTACACGATGGCCGGCTCCATCCTGATGCTGGTGGGGATCCTGTGGCTTCATTTTCTCGCTGTGCAAGCGGGAGCAGGCGCCGAAAAATACACGTTTGACTTGCCCGTCATCCAGCAAATGCTGCAAACCGGCTTGATTCACCTGTCGCCGCTCACGGAGATGCTGCTGTTCGGAGCGTTCTTTGTGGCGTTTGCCATCAAGGTGCCGCTGTTTCCGCTGCATACCTGGCTGCCGGACGCGCATGTGGAAGCGCCAACGGCGGGCTCCGTCATTCTGGCAGGCGTGCTGCTGAAAATGGGCACCTACGGCATGCTGCGCTTCTGCTTGCCGCTGTTTCCGGAAGCATCCCACAAGTTCGCGCCGGCGATCGCCGCGCTGGCGATTATCGGCATCCTTTATGGAGCGCTGGTGGCGATGGTGCAGCCCAACTTGAAAAAGCTCATCGCGTATTCCTCGGTGGCCCATCTGGGATTTGTCGTTCTGGGAATCTTTGCGTTTAACGCCATCTCGATCCAGGGCGCCGTCTATCAGATGCTCAACCACGGCGTTTCAACCGGCGCGCTGTTCGTTCTGGTGGGGATGCTGTACGACCGGCGTCACACGTTTTGGATCGGCGAGTTTGGAGGGCTGGCGACACCGATGCCGCGATTGGCGGCGCTGTTTTTGTTCGTGGTGCTTTCCTCGCTGGGCCTGCCGATGCTCAACGGCTTCGTCGGGGAATTCCTCATCTTGCTCGGGACGTTTCAGCAGCACTGGCAGTGGGCCAGCTTTGCGGCCGCCGGAGTGATTTTCTCTGCCGTCTATCTGCTGTGGTCGTACCAGCGGGTGTTCTTCGGAGAGGTCACGTCAGAAAAGAACCGCGCGCTGCCGGACGCCTCCCCACGGGAGCAATGGATACTGGTGGCAATGGCCGTGGTGATTCTGTGGATGGGCGTGGGTTCCACAACGTTCACGAGGCGATTTGCGGGGGCTTGCCAGAATGTCCTCGACCAGATGAAGCGCAACACCATTTATTCGGTGAGTGCGCCGCGGGGCGGAGGAATCGGCGGCTCATTGAGCAGTTCGGCGAAAGGACCCAGAAAGCGATAAATGTTTCCTCCGTCCCAAGACTTTTATCGTCTGGCGCCCGAGATCGTACTGTGTGCGACGGGCGCGCTGCTGATGCTGGTCGAGCCTTTCCTCTCCAGCCAAAGGCGACGTGTGGCAGGCGTGCTGGCCCTGCTCGGCGCAGTCGCGAGCCTCGCGTCCACATTTTATTTGAAGGCCCTGCCGGGAAAAGCGTTCAACGGGCTGCTGGCGATCGATGGATTTAGTTTCTTCTTCCACGTGCTGGTAGGCACAGTGGCGGCGCTGGTGATTCTCGGCTCGGCTGATTACCTCGAGCGCGAGCAGCTTCGCGGCGGCGAATATTACGCGCTGGTGCTCTTTGCCACTGCCGGAATGGGCGTGATGGCCAGCGCGCAGGAACTGGTCACGGGGTTCATCGGCCTGGAGATGAGTTCGATTTCGAGTTACATCCTGGCCGGCTATCGCAGGGACGCTCCCAAGTCGAACGAATCGGCGATGAAGTATTTCCTGCTTGGCTCGTTTGCGACGGCGTTTTTCCTGTACGGAATTGCGCTGCTGTATGGCGGAACGGGAACGACATTCCTTCCGCAAATGAACGATTCCGCGGCGGCTCCGAACCTGATGCTCGTGCGGCTGGGTCTGGCGCTGGTCTTCATTGGACTGGCGTTCAAAGTCGCGGCGGCCCCATTTCAAGTGTGGACACCGGATGTATACGAAGGCGCGCCGACACCGGTCACAGCGTTGTTCTCTGCAGGGCCGAAGGCAGCGGCATTTGCGCTGCTTTTGAGAATCTTTGCCACGGTAACCGCGGCGCAGGATTTCTGGTTTTGGGCGCTGTGGATCGCCGCTGCGCTGACGATGTTCGTGGGAAACCTGGGCGCGCTGGTGCAGACGAACCTGAAGCGCCTGCTGGCGTACAGCTCGATTGCCCACGCGGGCTACATCCTGGTGGCGTTTGCCGCGCGGAGCGAAATCGGATTGGCCGCCGTGCTCTATTACCTGCTGGCGTATGCGCTGATGAAGCTGGGGGCGTTCACGGTGGTGGCGCACCTGGGCGGCACGGGCGAGCGGCACCTGGAAATAGACGACTACGCGGGGCTCGGCCAGCGCCAGCCATTCACGGCCGCGGCGCTGAGCCTGTTCTTGCTTTCGCTGCTGGGCCTGCCCATCACGGCGGGATTCCTGGGCAAGTTCTACATCTTCAAGGCGGCGCTCGATTCGGGGCTAATCTGGCTGGCCGTATTGATGGCCGTCAACAGCGTGATTGGCGCTTACTACTACTTGCGGGTCATCGTGGTGATGTATATGCGCGAGCCACAGCAAGCGGTAGGTGCCATACGAGTCCCGGCGCCGGTGGCAACGGTATTGCTGCTGGCCGCGGCCGCCACGGTTTATCTAGGTCTCTTTCCGAATCGCGTGATGGGATTCGTGTCGCAGGCAGGATTCCTTCAGCGCTAACGAAAGCTGCACCCCGAAAATTTCCCCAAAAGAAAAGGCCCGGCGGCTTGCGGCCCCGGGCCAAATCTACTGTCCATTTGAGGAGAAACAGAGGGCCGGACTACTTGACCTTCAGGTAGATGATGGCGAAAACGTAGAGCGCCATCGACTCAATCAACACAAGGGACAGAATCAACATGTTCGTAATCGGGCCGCTGGCCCCGGGATTTCGCGCCATCCCTTCGGAAGCCGCCGCGCTGGCCTTGCCTTGCGCATAACCGCAACCTGCTGCGGCAATCGCCATGGAGAAGCCCGCGGAGACAGCGATCCACCACGGAGCCGTGGCTCCCCCGGCCGGGTTCGTCTGCCCAAACGCTGCCGGAGCCGCCAGGGAAACAGCCAGGAGCGCCAGCAACATCACTGCAACCTTTCTCATTGTGTTTCTCTCCTTCGCTAAGAATGGCCGCCAGGAGGTGGCTCCCGGACATCCCTCGTGCAGCCGGGATCACACTGAACGGCAGATCAAGCCCGGATGATTGCTTCCTCAATGGTCGTCACCGTGGCCTCCCGCAACGGCGCCACCCACGTAAATAATGGGCAGGATGGTGAAGACAAATGCCTGGAGAATCCCGACAAAAATATGCAATGCGATGAAAATGACTCCGGCCAAAACCGGCAAGGGAGCCAAGGCGTAGCCAACGGGATTCAGGTGGCCGACAAACAGGAACAGCAGGAGCGCCAGGCCCAAAAACGTTACGTAGAGCAGTTCGCTGACCAGCATATTGACCCAGAGACGCACCGTCAGGGAGAGCAAACGGGCAAAATTACTAATCAGCTCGATGGGCAGCATGAACGGCGAGAGCGGGAGCGAAGGGCCGAGGAAGTGCTTCCCGTAGCCGAGCGGGCCGTGATGGCGGACGCCGGAGTAGTTGTAATACAAGAAAACGATCACGGCGCAGGCCAGAGGGACGGAGCTTGTCGCCGTAGGGGAGGCAAACCCCGGCACCAGGCTGATCAGGTTACAGATCAAAACAAACATCCCAATGCTGCCGATCATGGCAATGTATCGCTCCGAGCCGTGTCCCGCCATGCTTTGCAGCAGGTCGCGGACACCAAGCCCCATCGGATTGGTCAGCAAGATCTCCAGGCATTGCTGGGCGCCCCCGGGCCTATCCACGGAAAGGCGGCTCTTCAGCCAGAGGAAGAACACCACGACGAAAGCGAAGACCACGAATTCCATGGCGATGTGGTTAGGAATGGGATATTGCGGGTTCTCCGGGTCAATGTGAAGCGCCGAAAGAAGCGCGGCGGCGGGCTTGCCGAGCAGCCAGTTGATCAACTTTGTTACCGCGAGAATATGTTCTTCCATGATCCCCGCAACTTGTTACGGGCCCCTTCACAGACCGCCGTCCCGGCGCCCCGGAAAGAGCCTACCATTTGTGCCACATCAATTCGTAGAGGAGTTCGGCCAAAACCGCCGCAACCATCGCAAACAGACCAGCCAGGAACGCAGCGGCGGGCAGCAGAGAATACGAGAGAATAGCATAGAGCGCGCCCAGCAGCAAAACGTAGCGCCCAAAGAATTTTGCAATGACCTTTTTGGGAACCTTCGAGTGCGCCGGAGGCGATTCCTGGGGCGCTTCTCCCCCGGGGGATGGAGCGGCGGCACTCGTTGAGGAAGGGATGATGGTTGTCACGCCCTGCTTTAGCCAGCGGTAGTTAAGCCAACTGAGTGCGGCCCCCAGTGCAAACCCCGCCGCTGAACGAGCGTTCCAGCGCATCGCCACGAACACGGTGCCCGCAAGCCCAAAGCCGGCGATGAGCCACTCGACGCGCCTCTGGACGTTTTGTACCGGTTCGAACGGTGCGGAGGCATTCACTTTTTGACACTCTTCACGCGGCGGATGATTTCCCAGATTCCCGCGCCGAATCCAAGAAAGCCTAACAGAAGCACAAACAACGGCGCGGTTCCCAACTTTTTATCGAGCAGATAACCCAAACCTCCGCCGACCAGTATGGAAGCAATGAGAACAAAGGGAAGTTCCATCGCAAGGGCGAGGTCGCGGACAAAACCCAGGGGTGGCCGGGGGCGTTCCGGAGAGGGTGAGCCGTTCGATGGTTCAGCGTCCAAGGGCAAAGGCGAAGCTGGCGAGGCGCGCAAACGGCTCGGGATAGATGCCGGCGCCCAGCGTGATGAGAATCGTAGCCGTCAGCGCAATGGCCTGGCCGAACGTCACCCTCGGACGGATGGGGTCAGCAGGTTCGGTCAGCCAGGCATGTTTCACCAGGCGGAAGTAGTAATACAGCGCCGGGACAACGTAGAGCACGCCGAATACGGCCAGCCAATAGTGCTTGGTTTCGATAAGCGCGAGAAAAATGTAGTACTTTCCGAGAAAGCCCGCGGTCGGCGGAATGCCCGCAAGCGACAGCATGAAAATCAGCAGGAGAACCGCCGCGCCCGGGCTTCGCTGGTAAAGGCCGTTCAGGTCTTCCAGTTCGTCGCCGATCAAACCCTTGCGGCGCAGCAGAATCACGATGGCGAACGCACCGGTGTTCATGAACGCGTACACCAGAAGATAGAACGCGATGCCCTTCAGGGCCGTGGGATTGAGGCCGTCTTGCGGCGAATAGGCCGCCACCACACCCAGCAGAATGTAACCGACGTGAGAAATCGAAGAGTAGGCCAGGAGGCGCTTGACGTTGGACTGCGTGATGGCAGCCAGATTTCCGACCGTCATCGAGGCAACCGCGACGCCGGCGACAAGCACGAGCCACACCGACTTGGAAGGCTCGAAGACATAATAGAGGATTCGCAGCAACAGTGCGAAGCTGGCGGTCTTGGAAGCGACGCTGACATAAGCGGTGATCGGCGTTGGCGCGCCTTCGTACACGTCCGGCGCCCACTGATGGAACGGCACCGCCGCCACTTTGAAGAACAGGCCGGCAGCGATGGTGACAAACGCCAGAAACACCAGCATGTCATCCGGCTTGTAGCTCCTGGCCAGCACGCTGGCAATCTCGAACAGGTTGGTCGAGGCCGTCAGGCCGAACAAAATCGAAAAACCATACGCGAGAAGGCCCGAGCTGAACGCCCCGAGGAGAAGATATTTCATCGCGCCTTCATTCGAGCGGCGCTCGCGGCGCAGAAAACCCGCCAAAATATAGAAGCTGATGGCCATCGTTTCCAGGCCGAGGAACTGGACAATCAGGTCCACTCCCGAAGCCATGAACATCATCCCGACGGTGGCGAACAGCATCAGCGCGTAGTATTCGCCGTGGTGCTCGTCTTCGACTTCCAGGTAATGCACCGAAAGGAGGATCACCAGCGCCGCGGCCGCGAGGAAAATGAGCGAGAAGAAAATAAAGAAATGATCCACAAGGATTGTGCCATTGAAGCCGGGAAAGCCGCCGAAGTCCGGGCTGGCTTTCTCCGCATCGCGCATCAATCCCAGCAACCCGCGGATTGCAAAGCGCCCGCCCGCGAACCCCTGCAGATTCCGGAGGAGGAAATCCGGCATCCCCACCAAGGTCAGCGTGCTGAATCCCACGCCGACGAGAGCGGTGATGGCGTTGAACCACTTCTCCCGTTTTTCCAAAAACGTATCGATCAGCAGGATGGCCACACCGAACAGCGCCAGCTCCGCTTCGGGCTGAATCAGCGGGAATTCCCGGATGTCAAAGAATTGGCTGGCCATAGAGTCCGTTTAGCGAGCCGCTCCTGCAGATTTGGGCACATCGCCCGCCGGAGGCGGCGCAGCCGCCGGTGGAAGCGCCTTCTCATCCACGGCTTTCGGCGCTGCGGGGAGCGCAGGACCGGCGGCGCTTTCCGTCTTGTAATAGCCCGGATTTACGCGCTCGACAATCTCGTGCACCGGCTGATCCAAATAGGCAAACAGCGGCTTCGGATAAATGCCGATCCAGAATGCCAGGGCGACGAGCGGCAGCAGCGTGGCGTACTCGCGGGCGTTCAGATCCGCCAAGCGCTCGTTTGCCGGGTTGGTGACCGAGCCGAACATCACGCGCTGGTAGAGCCACAGCAGATACGCCGCGCCGAGAATCACGCCCAGAGTTCCCCAGGCGGCCCAGGTCTTGCTTACTTCGAACGTGCCGCGAAGAATCGTGAACTCTCCGATGAAGCCATTGAGCAGCGGCATGCCCAGCGAGCTCAGGGTGATGATCAAATAGACCGCCGCGAAATTCGGCATGGGCGTGGAGAGCCCGCCGAACTCGGAAATCAAGCGCGTGTGGCGGCGTTCGTAGAGTATTCCGACAATCAAAAAGAGCGCGCCGGTGGAGATGCCGTGATTGATCTGCTGGATAACGCTGCCGGACAGGCCGTGCGGCGTCAGCGCAAAAATACCCAGCGTGCAGAAGCCGAGGTGGCTGACCGAGCTATAGGCAATCAGCTTTTTCATGTCCTTCTGCATCATGCAGACCAGCGCGCCGTAGACGATGCTAATCAGCGAGAGCACCACCATGAAGATAATGATCTTGTGGCTGGCGTCGTGGCCCCGCGGGAGCAGCGGCAACGAAAAGCGGATGAAGCCGTACGTTCCCATTTTCAGCAGGACGCCGGCCAGAATGACCGAGCCCGCCGTGGGAGCTTCGGTGTGCGCATCCGGCAGCCAGGTGTGAAACGGGAACATCGGCACCTTGATGGCGAAGGCGAAGAAGAACGCCCAGAAGAGCCAGACCTTGAGTGAGTCCGGGAAACTGGCCGCGGCGGTGAGCAACGCCGGCACATCGAACGTGGTGCCCCCGGCCTTGAAATAAATGGCCAGGATTCCCAGGAGCATCACGACGGAGCCGGCCAGCGTGTACAGGAAGAACTTGATGGCGGCGTAGAGCCGGCGGTCGCTGCCCCACACGCCGATGAGGAAATACATGGGCACGAGCATCACTTCCCAGAAGACGTAGAACAGGAAGAAATCAAGCGACATGAAGACGCCCAGCATCCCGGTCTGCAACAGAAGGAAGAGAATGTAGTATTCCTTCTTGCGGAGCTGAATGGCGGACCACGAGGAAAGAATCGAGATGGCGCCGAGCAGCGTGGTGAGCATCACGAGCAGAAAACTGATGCCATCAATCCCCAGGTGGTAGGTTGCGCCGATGGACGGAATCCAGCTTGCCGTCTCTTGAAATTGGTAGCCGGACTTGCCCACCTGGAACCACGTGACCAGCGGCAGCGAAACGATGAACCCGAGCATGCCGAAAAGGTTTCCGAGGACGCGGTGGGCGTTCCCGGACTCGCGCGGCACGAAAAGCAGCAAGATCGAGCCCACGAGCGGCGTGAAGAGAATCACGCTCAAGATGTGAGTGGCAAAGAAGTCCATTTCCCTCGCCTTTCAGCGCAAGTGGAATCCGTAATAGCCGAGAAAAATCAGCACGCCAAGAATAATCAGCAGCGCGTAGCCGGACACCAGCCCGCTCTGCATCATGCGCACGGGATAGCTCAAAAGGTTGATAACCCGCGCCACGAAATTCACCAGGCCGTCCACAATCCAGGTATCCCAGGCGATGGAGAGCCGCGATGTAACGCGGGTCAGCCAGCCCGCGCCATTCACACCCAGGCCATCCACAATGGCATTGTCGAAGGCGCCGAGTGTGGTGCCCAAATCTTTCGCGCGGTTCACAAACATCGCGTCGTAGATTTCATCCACGTAATACTTGCGATAGAGCAACTGATAGAGCCGCGGCCAGCTTGCCGCGAGCTTGCCGGGCAGCTCGGTCCTCTGCAGGTAGAGATAGCGCGCCAGAAGGATGCCCGCAACGGCAATGGCGACAGAAACGAGCATGAGCAAATACTCCATCGACGCAGCCTGCCCGGCAACAGTCTCGGCGCGTTCTTCAACACCAGAGGCAATGACGGGTTCGAGGAAGCGGTCAAAGCGGCCGCTGCCGCCAAGCGAGGCCGGCCAGCCAATCCATCCGCCAACGATCGAGAGCAGCGCAAGAATCATCAGCGGTACGGTCATCGTCTTCGGCGATTCGTGGATGTGGTGCTCGACGTCGTGAGCGACGCGCGACTTCCCGAAGAAGGTCATGTTCACCAGGCGGAACATGTAAAACGCGGTCATGCCCGCCGTCAGGAAACCGACCATCCACAGCGCGGGGAAGCGCTCGAAAGTCTTGCCGAGGATTTCATCTTTGCTGAAAAAACCGGCGAGGGGCGGAATTCCCGCAATAGCCAGTGTGGCGATAAAGAACGTTCGGGCAGTGGCGGGAATCTTTCCCCATAGCGCGCCCATCTTGCGCATATCCTGTTCGCCGGAGAGCGCGTGGATCACGCTGCCGGAACCGAGAAAGAGGAGCGCTTTGAAGAACGCGTGGGTCATCAGGTGGAAAATCCCCGCGGCAAAGGCGCCCACGCCGAGAGCGAGAAACATGTAGCCGAGCTGGCTGATGGTGGAATAGGCGAGAACTCGCTTGATATCGTTCTGCACCAGGCCCATCGAGGCGGCGAAGATGGCCGTGCACGCGCCGATGACGGCAACCACTTCAAGCGCCAGCGGCGCCATCTGATAAATGGCGTTCATGCGCGTGACCATGTACACGCCGGCAGTCACCATGGTGGCCGCGTGAATCAGCGCGCTGACCGGCGTAGGTCCTTCCATCGCATCCGGCAGCCAGACGTAGAGCGGAAGCTGCGCCGACTTCCCTGTCGCGCCGACAAAAAGCAGCAGGGCGATCGCGGTCAGCACCGGAGCTCCAGCGGCGAAATGTCCCGCCGCGAGGGCGGGGCCAATTTCCGTGAAACGAATCGTTCCCAGCGTTGCAACCGTCAGGAAAATTCCCAGCAGGAAGCCCGCGTCACCAATGCGGTTGACGATGAATGCCTTCTTCCCCGCATCCGCGGCAGATTTTCTCTGAAAATAAAAACCAATCAGAAGATAGCTGCACAGGCCCACGCCTTCCCAGCCGACGAACAGCAACAGCATATTATTCGCCAGGACCAGCATAAGCATCGAAAACATGAACAGATTCATGTAGCCGAAGAAACGGTAGTAACCGCCTTCGTGTCCCATGTACCCGATCGAATACACGTGAATCAGGAAGCCGACACCGGTGACGACCAGCGCCATCACCGCGGAAAGCGGATCGAGGAGGAAGCCCCAATCGGCGACAAAATCAACGAGCCTGCCGGAACTGGTGTGCATCAGCCCGGCAGGAACCCACTGGAAAAGGATTTTCTGGGCGACGCGGTGTCCCGGATCAAGCGCAACCAATTGCCGGACGGCGCCTGCGGCATAAACGAGCGACACGAGCACGCTGCCGACGCAGATTGCGCTGACCGCGGAGTTCGGGAGCTTGCGGCCGATCAAAATCATCAGCGCCGCTCCCGCCAGGGGAAACAGCGGAATCAGCCAGATGTGGTCCAGAAAATACGGTGTCGGATTCACTCGTCAGCGCCCCAGAGCTACCATTTCAGCAAATCCATTTCGTCGGCCAGCACGGTTTCGCGATTCCGGAAAAACGCGATGATGATGCCGAGCCCGACGGCGGCTTCTGCGGCCGCGTCGGTAATAACGAAGAGCGCGAAAATCTGGCCGTTCACGGAGCCAAACAGCCGCGAGAAAGCCACCAAGTTGATATTCACGGCGTTCAGGATCAGCTCGATGGACATCAGGATGATGATGACGTTGCGCCGCGTCAGCACGCCGACCACGCCGATGATGAACAGCGCGAGACTCAAAAAAAGATAATGGCCGACGGGCATCATCGCTTGCTCACACCTTCTTCTTGGCCATGACCACGGCGCCGATCATGGCGACCAGCAGCAGCACCGAAGCAATTTCAAAGGGCAGCAAATACTCGTGAAACAGGCCCTGCGACACCAGTTCCGTATTGGGCTCCAGGCGCGCCGCCGCGGCCGCAGGAAGCTGAAACACAGGCGAATTCTGGCTGTGCTTTGCGAAGTACATGGCGAACCCGGTCATCCCGCCCAAGGCCAGCGCCAAAATCACAGCAACCCAGGTCTGCCGGTTGAACTTCAATTGATGCAGCGCGACGTCCAGGTTTACCAGCATGATGACGAAGACGAACAGCACCATGACGCCGCCGGCGTACAGAATAATCTGCACGATGAAGAGGAACTCCGCGCGCAACAGCAGAAAAATTCCCGCCGTTGCGAGCAGCGTGGTGATCAAGAAGACCGCGCTGTGCACGGCGTTGCGGCGCGTGACCACCAGGATGGCGGAGAGCACCGCGACCCCCGCGAAGAAATAAAAAAGAACGCTATCCAGCATGAGCACCCGACCTTTGCGCTTCGGCGGTGCTTCGCCGCGTCTCGCCGGCGATAAGCCACAAGGCAATCGCCAAGGTGATCGCCGTAGTCAGCAGCAGCGCCGCCCACGGCTTCCAGTGCAGTTGCCAGTACAGCGCCAATCCAAGCGCCAGGCTCATCACGTTGACAATGGAAACCGGGATAAGGAAGTGCCAGCCCAGCTTCATCAACTGGTCGAAGCGGTAACGCGGCAGCGTGAACCGCAGCCACATAAAGACGTAGAGATACAAAAACACTTTCAGCAGGAACCAGAATCCGCCGTGAACCGCGGGTTTGAGGCCCGCGAGGAAACTCCCCGCCGCTGCAAATTGCGGCAGCGCCAACGCCACCGCGAGCAGCACGCACAGACCACCCACGGCAACCATGAACAGTTTCTGGACCTGCACAGGCTGCTTTGGCGCGCGCAGGAAAGAGTAAAAGCCGACGAGCAGCATCAGCAGGGGCGGAACGTAATCGAAAACAACTCCCCAGCTCGCGTTGGGGAACGGCCGCAGCCAGCCGCCAAGAAACAGCGTTGTGGCCACCGACGCGACGACCATCATATTGGCGTATTCCGCCAGGAAATACAGCGCCCAGCGGAAGCCGCTGAACTCGGTCATGTAGCCGGCCACCAGTTCCGACTCCGCTTCCGGAAGGTCAAACGGCGCGCGATTCGTTTCCGCAATGGATGCGACCAGATAAATGAAGAACGCGATGGGAGCGAGGAAGACGAACCACACGTGCTGTGCGCTCTGCATCTCCACAATCGCGCGGATGCGCAGCGAGCGAGAAAGCAGGAGACCGCTCACAATGGCCATGCCCCCGGCGGTTTCATAGCTCACGAGTTGCGCGGAGCTCCGCAGCGCACCCAGCAGCGAGTAATGGCTGTTGGAGGCCCAGCCGCCCAGCACAATGCCAAAAATACCCAGCGCGCTCACGCCGACCACAAACAGAATCCCGACGTTGATGTCCTTGGCAATCTGGAACGACGGCCCAAACGCCAGCGCAGCCATTGCCAGCATCGCGGTGGTGACCGAAACGACCGGAGCAAACCAGAAAATCCATGCGTCGGCGCTTTCCGGGATGATGTCTTCTTTGATCAGCAGCTTCAGAGCGTCGGCGATGGGCTGCAGCAAGCCGTGGGGGCCCACGCGCATCGGCCCGAGGCGCGCTTGCATGTCGGCCATCACCTTGCGCTCGAGCAGAACGATGTAGCCCGCGACGAGCGGCAGCAGCGCCACAATCACCACGGCATAGAGCAGCGGCAGCAAGTGCGGCCGAAAGAATTCGATCAGGTCATGCATCCGCAATCAGCAGCTCCTCCGCCTCAGCGGTCCACTTCCCCGAGAACAATGTCCAGCGTTCCGATGATGGCGACCACGTCCGCCACCAGGTGTCCGCGCACCATCTTGTCAAACGCCTGCAAATTGATGAAGGACGGCGGGCGAATGCGCACGCGGTAAGGCTGCACCGTGCCGTCGCTCACAATGTAGTAGCCCAGTTCCCCTTTGGGGGCTTCAATCGCGTGATATACCTCGCCGGGAGGCGGCTTCAATACTTTACCGACCTTGGCCATGATCGGCCCGGCGGGGATGTTTTCGATGGCCTGGAGGCAGATCAGGCGCGACTGCCGCATCTCCTCCACGCGCACCAGGTATCGGTCGTAAGTGTCGCCGGTCTTGCCCGTGGGGATTTCAAATTTGTACCGGTCGTAGGCCGCATACGGCATGGCTTTGCGAATGTCCCATTTCACGCCGCTCGCGCGCAGCACCGGCCCGGTCGCGCCCATGTCAATGGCGTCTTGCGCCATCAGCACACCGACTCCCCTGGTGCGGCCCAGCCAGATACGGTTCTGCGTGAGCAGCGCTTCGTACTCGTCAATTCTCGATGTGAAGTCTTTGCAAAAACGCTCGACGTCCTTCTCGAGGGTGTCGTAGGCCTCGTACTGCAAGCCTCCAATGCGGAACGCGTGGGTGGTCAGCCGCGCGCCGCAATACTTCTCAAAAATCTTCAGAATTTCTTCGCGCTCCCGGAAACAGTAAAACAGCGGCGTCAGTGCGCCGATATCCAGCGCGTGCGTGCCGAGCCACAACAGGTGGCTCGCGATTCGCTGCAACTCGGTGAGGATCGTGCGGATGACGCGGGCGCGCAGCGGCGCCTCGACGTTCATCAATTTCTCGACGGCCTCGCAATAACCCAGGCCGTTGCTCACCGCGGCGACGTAATCCATGCGGTCCACGTAAGGGGCAAACTGCTGGTAGGTGCGGTGCTCGGCGATTTTCTCGACCCCGCGGTGCAGGTAGCCGATGATGCATTCGGAGTCCACCACCTTCTCGCCGTCGAGCTTCAGCTTCACGCGCAGCACACCGTGCGTCGAAGGATGCTGCGGCCCCATGTTTATGATGATTTCGTCGGCGCCGAGAACCGTGGTTTCGACGTTGGGGAAGCCGGCGGTAGGTGTCTCGGGCATCGGCTACTGTCCGCTCTCGATCCCCAGGTTTTCGCGCACCCAGGCGGTGTCCTGCGTAAGAATGTCGTAGTCTTTCCGCAACGGATGACCCTGCCACTCGTCGGGCAGCAGAATGCGCTTCAAGTTTGGATGGCCTTCGAAGCGAATGCCAAACATATCGAAGGCTTCGCGCTCGAGCCAGTTGGCCGTAGACCATACGCCGGAAACGCTGGGCACCGGCTCATTTTCTCCGGCGTGAACCTTGATGCGCAGACGCGCGTTGTGCTCGAAGGAATAAAGATTCAGCACGACGTCGAATCTCTTTTCGCGTTTCGGCCAGTCCACAGCCGTGAGGTCCGAAAGGAGTGTGAATTTTTCAACGTCACGCGTGTATTCGGCAATTTGCTCGAGGCGCGCGCGATCCACCACGAGGATGGCCTGCTTGCGGTCTTCCCAGGCCTCGCGGATGGCCTCGCTGAAGCGCGCTTTGTAGCGCTTCACCAGGTCGTTATCGAGGGGAACCGGCGCAAACGCGGGCGGTTTCGGTGGCGGCGGAGCTGCCGGCTTGGGAGGCGCGGCGCCTGCCGGAGCGGCTGGCTGGGCCGGCGCCCGGCGCCGCGGGCTTATCGCCGGCGGGGGGTACAGGCGGCTTTTGGTCCTGAGAGTCGTCGGCCATTTGTCCGGGGTGCAGCGCGCTGCACGGGGTTTGCCAGCTTAAAACTGTGAACCGTAGGTTCTAACACACGGCGGAAAACGGCGTCAAATGTTTCCCGCCACAAAAAAATCCCGGCCGCTGCATAGGGCCGGGCTAAAGAAATCCGATTTGCTCGCGCGTTACACCCATTCAAGGGCGCCTTTCTTGTACAGCCACACGTAGCCAATCACCAGGATGCCGAGGAACACGAACATCGAGACGAGACCGAAGAACCCGTATTGCTTGTACCGGATGGCCCAGGGAAACAGGAACATCGTTTCGACGTCGAAAATCACAAACAGCATGGCAATGATGTAGAAGCGCACGGAATAGCGGCCGCGCGCGTCGCCTTCGGCCGGGACGCCGCATTCATAGGGCTTCAGCTTCGCTCCCACGGCCCGCGAGTCCGGCCGGATGAACTTCATCACCACCAGGGTGACCGCAGGAAACGCGGCGACCAGCGCCGCAAAAATCAGGACGGGGATGTATTCGCTCGGCATCGGTGGTTCCGCGAATCATCCTAACACACCGGTCAAGCGCGGACCAATCCCCACGGGCTTAGGTACGGGTCAGTTTCCCGTTTTCCGGCTACCCGGCATTACAGAACAACTTTTTGCTTCAAATCCTGAGCGGCTCGCACCACGTCGTCCGGCCTGCCTAGATCACGCCAATAATACTCGTCGGCCCGAAAGGCGAGGATGTTTTCTCCGTGGGCAGCGAGCCGCAGATAGGAAGTGATGATGGAGAAAACGCCTTCTTCAATCATCATCGCAAAAAGACGAGGAGAAATGACGGAGATGCCGGAAAAAGCCAGCGCCTGCACCTGCTTGGAAGATCGAACCAATTCAGTTTCTTGACCGCGTCGCCGGCCGCAAAGCTTAAGTTGCTCGTCGAAGAGCAGGTATCGGGCCGTTTCCCGGTCTTGCACCGCCAGTGTGACGAGAGCCTGATTTTCAGTGTGAAATTGCACCATACGCCGGAGATCAATGGTCGAGATGACGTCAACATTGTGCAAAATAAACGGCTCGCTAAGACGCTTGGAATCCTCGAGGAAAAAATAGGCGGCCTTCTTCAGGCCGCCGCCCGTGTCGAGCAAGACGTCCTCGCGAGAGACTTCAATGTGGATGCCGAAGTTATCGTTGGTTTTCAGATAGTCGAGAATCGCATCGGCAAAGTGATGCACATTGATAATCACCTCGCGAATCCCAAAGGCGAGCAGGCGAGAGAGCGTGATCTCCAACAGCGTGCGGCCGGCGATTTCCACCAGGGCCTTGGGGCGATTGTCGGTGAGTGGCCGCAAGCGCGTACCGAGGCCGGCGGCCAGAATCATGGCTTTCATTCGCCCGGGTTCTCCAACTCACGATGCCGCACTACAACCTCCACCCCGTTCCTGCCGCCTAAATGCTTCGCCAATTGCTCCGCCAGATATACCGAGCGATGTTGGCCGCCGGTGCAGCCGAACGACACCATCAAATTCTTGAAGCCGCGACGCTGATACTCGCTCACGCTGGCATCCACCAGCGACATGGCGCTGGCCAGAAACTGATGTGCGCTCTCTTGCTGATTGAGATAATCGATCACCGGCGCATCTTTGCCCGTCAGATTCTTGAAGCGCTCTTCGCGTCCGGGATTCGGGATGCTACGGCCATCGAAAACGAATCCGCCGCCATGCCCGGCCTCGTCTTTCGGCAGACCCCGGTGAAATGAAAAACTGAAAATCCGCACGATCAGATTTTCCCCTGCGGAAGCCACGCTCGGCAATTTCTCCGAGGCGCCCATTTCTGTTTCGGAAGCCAGACTTTGCAATTTCTCCGAGGCCACCACGCTTTGGAATGCGCCCAACAGCGTCGGCAGCGCGATGGGCAGTTCGACGTGATGAAGCAGCCAGTGCACGTTTTTCAGAGCGTACGGCACGCTTTGCAGAAAATGAGCTTTGCGCTCATAAAAACCGCGGAAGCCATAAGCGCCCAGCGCCTGCATGATGCGGACGTAAACGTAGGCATAGTAGTGCTGCATGAACGCTTCGCGCTCAAGCTCGATGAAACTGGCAAGTCTGTCGATATAATGATCAAGCAATTGCTGGCGCAGCGCCGGCGGCAGATCGGCCTTGGCATCGTATAAAAGAGAAGCGATATCATATTGCAGCGCGCCTTTGCGGCCACCTTGATAATCCAAGAAGAATGGATGGCCGCCGCGCAACATGACGTTGCGTGATTGGAAATCCCGATAGAGAAAGTAATCGCGGCCGGCGCTCAACAAGAACTTCGTCAAGCGGCCGAAATCGTCTTCCAGCGCTTGTTCGTTGAAGGGGATGCCGGCGAGCCTGAGAAAATAATACTTGAAGTAATTCAGATCCCAAGCCATGGACTGGCCGTCGAAGCTGGCGCACGGATAGCACACTTTGTAATTCAAAT
>WNFG01006048.1_pt1 | contig 16365 bp, 16 predicted proteins | sample 5400431 | NCBI WGS metagenome assembly WNFG01 (sample SAMN13153346, study PRJNA577476) | soil metagenome | isolation source: 120 cm saprolite under Douglas fir tree site 2 hole 3 replicate 2 | place: USA:California | collected 2015-04-18 | reverse complement strand
AGAAGGAGAATTATGGCTGACGAAGTGAATCAAGAGAGTTCAACTCCGGCACCCCGTCCTCACACCCCGCGGGAGAACCGCGGACCGGGCGGGCCTGGCGGAGCACGCGATGGCGGTGGACGCAAGTTTTTCCGCCGCAAGAAGGTCTGCAAGTTCTGCGTCGAAAAGATCGACGACATCAACTACAAGGACGTACGCCTGTTGCAAGGCTTTGTGGCCGAGCGTGGCAAGATTGTCCCTCGCCGGTTGACAGGCGTTTGTACGCCCCATCAGCGGCGGCTCACCGCGGCCATCAAGCGGGCGCGTAACATCGCTCTGCTGCCATTCGCCGCTCGCTAAAGCCGCGAAGCGGTTTCAGCGAGCGAGTTGCGGCGATCAGGCAGACGAATCAAATGTTTTGTTATCTGGAGATCTGAAATGGAAGTTATTCTGAAAGAAGACGTTCCCAAGTTGGGCCACCGGGGCGATGTGGTGAAGGTGGCGGAAGGCTACGGCCGCAACTTTCTATTGCCCCGCAAGCTCGCCATTGAAGCCACTGCCGGCAACAAAGCGGTCGTCGAGCAGATGCGCCAATCCGCCGTCCGGCGCTCGGCCGTGGAAAAATCTGACGCTGAAACTCTTTCCAAACAGTTGGAGAGCGTTGCGCTCGAATTTCGCCGCAAAGCCGGAGAGAAGGACCACCTATTCGGGTCGGTCACGAACTCCGACATCGCCGAGGCTCTGGAGCAAAAAGGCTTCAACATCGATCGTCGCAAAATCCAGGTCAGCGATCCACTGAAGAGCCTGGGCGATTTCGATGTTCCAATCCGTCTGTATCGCGACGTGACCAGCCGGATCAAAGTTTCCATTCTGAAAGAAGACGAAGCTTAGTCTGCTGGATAGCCTGAATTGCAGCTTGAATTCATGAACGCGGTGCGCACTCAGGGGATTCACCGAATACTCCAAACGCACAGCGAGCTATTTGCGGGCAAGGACCTTCTCGAAATCGGCAGCGGCACCGGCGCCCAGCTTCTTGTGCTCCGTGAGATGTGCAAGTCCGCAACAGGCATTGAAATTGCTGGGGGATTGTATGGTCGCGATGCTCTCACCGAGATCGCCCAATACGATGGGCGCCGAATCCCTTTTCCAGATGCGTCTTTTGATGTGATCTTTTCTTCCAACGTGCTTGAACACATAGCGCATGAGGAGACAATCCACGCTGAGATGCACAGAGTGCTTCGGCCCGGCGGCCTTGGCTTTCATATTGTGCCAAGCGCGACATGGCGAATCGTCGCCTCAGTTGCGCACTACCCATGGTGTATGAGAGCGGCCTTCCAAAAGTTGATTGGCCGAATAAGCGGTCATGGAGCCGGAGATAACGGAGCCGGCGGAACAAAACCCATAACACATCGCGGCTCTATGGCCTTTTTGAAGTTTGCATTGCTCCCTCCTCGCCATGGGGAGTTTGGCAACTGGTTTACCGAACACCTGTTTCTTTTTCGTGCTGGCGCATGGCGCAAACGTTTTGAAGCACATGACTGGCAGATAGAGTCGATGGGGCCTGTGGGACTCTTCCACACCGGTTGTTGTCTCATGGGCCCGCGCTTGAGTTGGCGTATGCGCACTTGGTTGGGGAAGACCATTGGCTCGTCTGAATTGTTTTTTGTTCTGCGTCCTGCTGCCAGCCCTGTTGGTCTTTCGCGCGCGGGCGCGCAGCCACGATGAAAGCCCGGATGGGGTGTAGCACACAGTCCGCAGCGCCAGCAAACCTGAGTTGAACTAAAATAGCGACACTGCTCCGCTCGACGCAGCCTAAAGTCGCTCTTTCGAATCGCGGAACATCCGGTCTAAGGGTTTCTATGCTTCGAGGAATTTATGACGTGCTGACTAATCCTGCCATTCGACCCGAATGGAGGTGGCGCACGCTTTACAAATTGCGCAATTGGATCATGCCCGATTATCGGCTCCAGTGGCCCCAGTTATCCTGGTGGCGAAATGCGGAATTCAATGACTATCTTGCTCGATTTGACGAGTCCCACGGCCTCAACGCCGATCGCCGCTGGACCATCAGTCAATTGGTCAAGCTAGCCGATAAGATACCCGGCGACACCGCTGAATGTGGCGTGCTCTTCGGTTCCAGTTCATACCTCATATGTCGAGCTTTGCCCGATCGCACGCATCACATGTTCGATTCCTTTGAGGGCTTGCCTGAGTCGTCACCGGAGGACAGTAACAATTGGGAGAGCGGGGTCTTCGCCTGCTCCATGGACATCGCAGTCCGCAACCTGAAAGAGTTCCCCAATACCAGCTATCACCCGGGTTGGATACCGGACCGCTTTGGTGATGTCGCCGACAAGAAATTTGCGTTTGTGCACATTGACGTTCAGTTGTACCAGCCCACCTGGGACAGCTTGCATTTTTTTTATCCCCGGACCAATCCAGGAGGAGTCATCGTATTTGACGACTATGGTTTTGCAAATTGCCCCGGCGCCAGGCTTGCAGTTGATCAGTTCCTCCAGGGGAAGCCGGAGAAGATCATAGAGCTCTCAACTGGCAGCGCATTTGTCATCAAGAGCGGCTAGCGCTCAACAGGAGTGTCTTGGGCCGGTGGAGAAAGCGCCCAGTTTGCGAAAACCCGCATGCAGGCGCAAACGGCAGAGATTTGCAACGGCCTTCAATCGCACCCGCCATGGCAGAGGGGAAAGAAAAAGCTCCCAGTAGTAGGCGAACGCCATTTTGGGGCTGGAGGCGATCAAGTCCGCGCCTCGTTTCGACAGGCTTTCCGGAGTGGAGTTGACCACGAGGAGCGCCTCATTCAAGAACCCTACCGCGAATTCTCGAAAAATGCGGTTCCATACGAGCGCTTCCAGCACAAATCGCTCTCCCTCGGGGAATGGAAATCTACGCGCAATGTCTGTACGGAGCAATGCGCACCCATCCCTCCCTTCTCCATACTTGCTTAAGTAGTAGCTGGTATCTTTGAAGTTGAAAGAGCTGATGAAATGAGCTGGATAGGGCTTGCCCAGCATCTCGCCCGAGGGCGTGCAGCACCTGGCAGCCAAAACAGCGAATCGCTTCGGGTCCGGGATTTGTTTCCACGTGAAGTCGAACCGTTCCAGCGCCGTTGGAATGCAACAGTCATCGGAGTCGAGGCTCACCACAAACTCGCCCAGCGCGGACGCAACGCCGAGGTTCCAGGCAGTGTGCTTGCCGCCATTGGCTTTCCGTAGATAACGAATCGGAAAAAACGCCTTCCAAGAACGTACTAGTTCTCTCGTTTCGTCGGTACTGCCGTCATCCACGATTAGCCATTCGAAATCGCGGAATGTCTGGGCGCACAAAGATTCATACACCCGGTGCAGGGTATGGGCGCGATTGTATGTCGCGGTTAAGACAGTAAACCTCATGGTTTTCAAGCAAGGCGAGAACAGCGCTTATGATAGCGCAGGGGGTTGTCGGGCCCGATGTATAATTTTTTGCGCACTCTTCACCAACAAAAACGCTTGCTCCTATGCGACTGACTCTCGTCATCTCATGCCTGGAAGGTGGAGGGGCCCAGCGTGTAATGCTTGCCTTGTCGGCCGCCTGGATCGAAAGGGGCGACGATGTGACCGTCATCACTTTCGATCGCGTGGATGTTCCCTCATATCCGGTGCACCCCTCGATCACCCAGCGGAATCTGGAATTGCCGGCGGGCAGATCGACGAACATGCTGGAAGCGCTCACTAAGAATTTCCGCAGAATCCGCAAGCTCCGCCGGGCGATTCGGGACTCTAAGCCGGGGATTGTGGTCAGCTTCCTGGATGTCCCCAACGTCGTTACCCTATTCGCGACGCGGGGACTTGGGGTTCCCGTGATTGTTTCGGAGCGCGGAAATCCGGAACTGGACGAGATAACGCCAATGTGGCGGTTCCTGCGCCGCTGGACGTATCCAACAGCCTCGGCGCTGGTTTGCCAAACCCACCCGATGCTTCAATCGATGCTGCAAAAAATTAACATCCCTGGCTATGTCATTCCCAACCCCATTTCGCTGCCTCCGGGGCATGACTCCATTGTTAACCGGCGCAAAGACGATTCCCCCAGTCATACTGTTATCGGCATGGGAAGGCTCACCCGGCAAAAAGGCTTTGATCTTTTGTTGGAAGCCTTCTCGCGAGTGGCCAAAGCCCATCCTGATTGGTCGCTGAAGATACTGGGCGTGGGGCCGCTCCGAGAACAGCTTGAGGCGCAGGCGGAAGCGCTGGGAATAAGCGAACGGGTTGAGTTTGCCGGAGTATTCGCCGATCCATTCCCCATTCTTCGTGCCGGCGATCTTTTTGTTTTCTCATCGCGCTTCGAAGGTTTTGGCAACGCCCTGGCAGAGGCCATGCTCTGCGGACTTCCAGTCATAAGCTTTGATTGTCCGGCTGGACCCTCTGATATCATCCGCCATGAGATTGATGGCTTACTTGTGCCTGCCGGGGACGTAGAAGCACTGGCAAGCGCAATGGACCGGCTGATGAATAATCCCGGGGAGAGAGAGAGGTTGGCGTCGCGCGCTCCTGAGATCGTCAGCCGCTTCAGTATGGATAAAGTTTTGACCCTGTGGGATGAGCTCTTCCGAAAGGTGCTACGGGCCTAGTTCCCGAGCAAATCGCTGTGTCTAAAGACCTGGCATCAGATAAGTCCACCTTCATTCCCGGTCGCGGGTCTCCTATCCTTCATGTAATCACGGCCCTGCCAACCGGCGGCGCTGAGATGATGCTGTTTAAGCTCATTTCAGCCACCAGAGGAGAATGGCCGCAGGTTGTGGTATCGCTCGGCAAAATTGGCAGGATTGGCCGTCTGATTTCCGATTTGGGAGTACCGGTTTATCCGGTGGACTACGGGGGCTTGGTGCCAAAGCCCTTGCGCCTCTTTGGACTGATCTCGCTCGTTCGCCGTTTGCGTCCTCGCCTCATGGTCGGCTGGTTGTATCACGGCAATGCAGCCGCCAGTCTTGCCGCGAGTGTCTGTGGTGGCTCCATTCCGGTGGTGTGGAACATTCGCCAGTCGCTCTACGACCTGGAAGTCGAAGACTGGACCACAGCTAAACTGATACGTCTTAGCGCTCGTCTCTCGGGGAAAGCGGAGGCGGTCATTTATAACAGCCAAATCAGCGCGCCTCAGCATGAAGCGCTGGGCTATTGCGCCGTGAACCGGGTGGTGATTCCGAACGGCTTCGACTGCCGCCAATTCCTGCCGGATGCGGATGCCCGGCAACGGATTCGTGCAGAGCTTGGACTGCCGGAAGACGCCATCGTGGTCGGATTGACGGCCCGCTACCATCCCATGAAGGACCATCGCAATTTCTTTCAGGCGGCCGGCATGATTGCGCAACGTTATCCCTCGGCCAGATTCTTGCTGGTGGGCAGCGGGACCACTAACCAGGAACCCGGGTTGCGAAAGTTAATCGCGGAACACCAGCTCGCAAACCGCGTTTTATTGCTTGGCGACCGGGCCGACATGCCGGCCCTTACGGCAAGTCTTGACATTGCATGTTCCGCGTCAGCCTGGGGCGAAGGCTTATCCAACGCGGTCGGTGAAGCAATGGCCTGCGGCGTTCCTTGTGTCGTTACCGATGTTGGTGACAGCGCCCGGTTGGTGGGAGAGACTGGAGTAATCGTGCCGGCTAAAGATTCGCAAGCATTGGCAAATGCACTCAGCCGGCTAATCGAAGCCGGACCTTCGGGCCGGCGCAGACTTGGAGATGCAGCGCGGCTTCGAATTGAAACGGAGTTTAGCCTGGATCGTGTTGCTCAGCGCTACATAGAGGTCTATCAGGAGCACATCACGAATAACCGCTAGCAGCTATCCCAACGCCGCGGGTTAACCAACCGCGAGCTGTTGACGCTCTCTGGCGCCGGCCGAGAGCCAATCTTGAAAAACCAGGACCGTCCACAGCAGGTACTGCCAGTCGCGTTTTCCCGCAAGGTGCGCTTCCCATTTTTGCCGGATCGGCTCCACGGCAAGAAAGCCGCTATCTTTGAGGCGCCGATGGGAAAGCAGGCTTTCTGCCCATTCGCGCAATGGACCACGGAGCCAGTCGCCGACCGGAACGCCAAACCCCATTTTGGGCCGCTCGACTAACTCCCGCGGCACGTAACGATCCAGGACTTGGAGAAGGGCCCATTTGGATTTCCCGGCGCGGACCTTCAAATTCATCGGTAGGCGCCAGGCAAATTCTATGACTCGATGGTCCAGAATCGGTACCCGGGCCTCCAGACCGACAGCCATGCTGGCCCGGTCGACCTTGGTCAAAACGTCATCCGGCAGGTAATTGGTCAGATCGGTCAGCATGGCCATGTCCGTTGGGCTCGGCAGCGATCGGAGGCCCGCGATGGCATTCGAGACAGTATTGGGTTCCCGCGAGCCGGGGACTACAGCTTCCGGGTCCGACCAGTTCGACAGGGCATTCATGTAGATATCCGCCGGGTCTTGAAGAGCCAGGTAGTTGGCGAGCTTGTGCAATCTTGGCCCAGGCTCTGGACGCATGGCGCCAGGCAGCGGCACGGCGCGTAGCCACCGGTCAAGTTTGTCCGGAGGAACTGCATGGATCCCCCTGGCCAGGCCGGGAGCGAGGGAACCAGGCACTGCTTTTACCACTCTCCACAATGTCCTCAGCTTTGAATAACGGGCATAACCGCCAAAAAGTTCGTCGCCGCCGTCGCCGGAGAGCGCGACCGTCACATGCTGTCGCGCCAGTTTTGATACCAGGTAGGTGGGGATCTCCGAGACATCAGCAAAGGGCTCGTCGAACATGGCGGGCAGCAGAGGCACCACGTCCATGGCCGCCTGTGGCGTCACGTAGAGTTCCGTGTGCTCCGTTCCCAGATGCTGTGCGACCTTTTTCGCGTGCTGGGCTTCATTGTAAGAGCCTTCATGAAAACCGATCGTGAAAGTCTTGACCGGGCGCCTGCTTTGGGATTGCATCAGCGCCACGACGGTGGAGGAGTCTATGCCGCCGGAAAGGAAGGCGCCGAGCGGCACATCCGAAATTAAACGCAGACGGACAGCGGTAAGCAGCTTGTCCTCAAGTTCGTCAACGGCCGCGCGTTCATCACCGCGAAAGGGAGATTGCAAACCCGCGCGAGCGACCTCGACGGCAGACCAATAGGGCTTGTTCTCCCCTGGACCGCCCGCGGAGCTGAGCGAGAGTATGTGTCCCGCAGGCAGTTTGTAGATACCGGAATAGATCGAATGGGGCGCCGGGACGTAGCTGTAGCGCATGTATAGCGCCAGGACATTACGATCAATGTCATCGCGGAAGCCGGGAAATTGCCGGATAGCCTTGAGCTCCGAGGCGAATACAAAGCTCCCGTTGATGTGTCCGTAATAAAGCGGCTTGATGCCAACCCGGTCGCGAACCAAAAACAGCCGCCGTTCGTGGCAGTCCCACAGTGCAAAGGCAAACATACCGACAAATCGCTGCACCGCCGCCTCAACTCCCCAGCGTTCGATCGCTTCCAGTATGACCTCGGTGTCACTGCGGCTTCTCCATGAGTGCGGCCCCAGCTCTGCCCTGATTTCCTCGAAGTTGTAGACCTCACCGTTGAAAACGATCTTGAAGCGGCCGGAGGCGGATGCCATTGGCTGGTTGCCGCTCTTAGTGAGGTCAAGGATCGCAAGCCGCCGGAATGCCAGGCCGACCCCGGTCGCGGAATCATGGAATGTGCCGGAATCATCTGGGCCGCGATGGGCCAGCGTTGCCCCCATCCGGTTCAGGATTTCAGAAGGTGGTTCATCGCCACGCTTGCTTTGCCAAAACCCGGAGATTCCACACATAAGTTTTAGTCTTCAGCACGATTATAGGGCCTCAGAAACCGCCCGCACCGTGAGTAGAGCTGCGCGCAGCACCCTGAATCCTATCAAAAGGGAGCGGCGAGCGCAGCCAATAGCTTGAATGGTCTGACCTTGTGGTTGTTTCGGCGAAATGGGCAAGTGTTGTCCTTCAGCGTGTCGCTAGAATGTTGCAAAAGGGCGGAATAAGATTACCTGGCGCATCCGGGAGCGTTTCAAGCACCTGCAGGGTCGTAAAGTTCTCTTTAAGGAAGTCGATCAGAAGTCGGCCACTACCATTTGCCTCCGCATACTCAATAACTAGCCTCAAATTGGGTGATCTGCTAAGGGTCTCGCGCATGCCAGTCAATGCCATAAGTTCGGCTCCTTCGATGTCCATTTTGCATACATCGATTGGAGGCAAGTTAAAAGAATCCAGTCTTCTTCCCAACACAGTCCCGGATGGCTCCCCCTTCCTGCAAATGTTTGATTCGCCCATGTTCCAGGGATGACGATAGAGTGGAACGGTTTTGTCGCACTCAGTTGCGGCGATTTCAAGCACGGTGACCCGATCGCTGTATCCGTTTATTTGAATGTGACGCCGCAGTTGAATCGCATTGACTGGATCTGCTTCAACGGAGAACACCCGCGCGCCTCGTTTCGCCGCCAGCAAAGTGTAGATTCCGATGTTGGCCCCGACGTCAAGCACCGTGCAACCGGGCCGAATCGCGGAACAGAATACTTCTCGTGCTTCCTTTTCATAGAGCTCAGGATAGTGCCAGAGACAGAATCCGGTCTCGTGCCACAGATTCACATCAAGTGTGAGATCGCGATCGAAATTCGCGATTCGCACCGTAAGATCTGCCGGCAACACTCTCCGATACAGCCTTTTCAGACGATGGTATCCCTTCCAGCTCGATGTCAACCGGGTAACGCGGCCCAGTCTTAGAAACGCCGAAAGGAAATCGGAAATCATATGATCCACGCCAGCGTATCGGCTCCTCCGTCAGGGTAAACCGTTGCCTGCGGTACCAGTTGTTGACACCATGACCCAACCAGGCAACCGAACGCGAACCATTCGTGGCGCTTCATCCTCGTGTGCGTTTGCGCCGCTCTGGGATTTCTTCGGGTTCGCCGCCCACAATGTGCAGGCGCATGAAGTTGGTTGATCCCGTGGTGCTGCGCGTACCGGCTACAATCGCGACCACGTCGCCTGTCTGCACTGCCTGCCGCGCAGACATCAGGCGCTCGGCGCGCACTACCATGTCCTCGGTATCAAACGTGGCTTCGCACCTTACCGGATTCACGCCCCACATCAGGTTCATGCGAGCACACACGGTAGGCCGGGAGGCAAAGCCGAAGACCGCCGACTTGGGCCGGTATTTCGAAATCAGCCGCGCCGTGGTGCCGGTCTCGGTGTAGACGGCGATGGCGCGCATGTCGAGGTCCTGGGCGGCGTGGGCCACGGATTCGCAGATGGTTTCAGAAATAGACAGATGGTGCCGTGTGGCCCGCCGGCGCGTCACTGAATCCTGCATCTGCGATTCGGCTTCCACCACGATCCTGGCCATCATGGCCACGGCTTCCCGCGGATATTTGCCGCTCGCGGTTTCCGCCGAGAGCATCAGAGCGTCGGTGCCATCGAAAACGGCGTTGGCCACGTCACTGGCTTCCGCACGGGTCGGCCGCGGGTTTTCGATCATGGATTCCAGCATCTGGGTCGCGGTGATGACCGGCTTGCGCCACTCGGACGCGCTGCGAATGATTTGCTTTTGGATGATCGGCACTTTTTCCGGCGGCATCTCCACACCCAGATCGCCGCGCGCCACCATCACTCCGTCAGACACTTCAAGAATTTCTTCCAGATGCTCAATCGCCTGCGGCTTTTCCAATTTGGCAATGACCCAGGCGTCAGAACGATGGCCGCGCACCAGGCGCTTGACCGTGCGCACGTCGTCCGCGGTGCGGATGAACGAGACCGCGATCATGTCTACGGCATGCTTGATTCCAAACTCCAGGTCTTTCTCGTCCTTTTCCGTAAGCGAGGGGACGCGCACAATGGTGCCCGGCAGGTTGATTCCTTTGTGCTCGCCCAGCAAGCCGCCGTTGATCACCTCGCATTCCACATCGTCGCCCCGGACCATGCGCACCCGGAGTTCAATCAAGCCGTCGGACAAGAGAATTCGCGATCCCGGTTCAACCTCCTGGGCCAGCGTCTTGAACGTCGTGGAGATCAGGGTTGCGGTACCCGGAATGTCGCGTGGCGTAATCGTGACCATCGAGCCGCTCTTGAGGGTAACGGGGACTTTGCGCACGCGCTCGATGGTCCGCGCATGCTCTTCGTGGGTGCCGTGAGAGAAGTTAAGGCGGGCCACGTCCATGCCCAGCCGCATGAGGTCCCGCACCATGGATTCAGAGTTGCTGGATGGACCCAGCGTACAAACGATCTTGGCTCTACGAGGTGAAATGGTGGCGCTGCCTTCCAGGTCGCGGGCTCCGCTCATTCAGTGGTTATCCTTTTTTACTGTCGCTCACTTTAGGATAAACCTGCGCGTTGAATTCCGCACCCAGCAGCACGATGATCGACACAATATAGAGCCACACCAGCAGCGCAATGGCTGCGCTCAAAGATCCGTAGACCACGCTATAAGTCGCATAGTGCGTCACGTACCAGCCAAAGAACACGGTAGCGGGAAACCACATCACCGTCGCGGCAAAGGCCCCGGGCAACACTCGGCGCCAGGATTGCGTCTTGGGAGTGCCATTGTGGTAGATCAACTGCATGAAAGCAATGCTGGTCAGAATCGCGATCGCCCAACGGGTCAAAGACCAAACGAACAGGATCACAGGCCGGACCTGATGGATGGCCTGGTCTTGCAGCCAGGTTTCGATTAGGTCGCCAAAGACCACCAGCAAAGTGGCAAACGACAGGGGGATCAGGCCAAGAAAAACCAGAGAGATGGCGACGAAACGTTCTTTCCAGAAACCCCAGGTCTGTTCCAGGCCATAGGCTTTGCGGAAGCCTTCCATCCAGGAGATCATGAGTCCGGTGGCCGCCATCAGAGTGACAAAGGACGCGGAAACCAGAATCCGCGTCGTGTGATGCTGTGTGGTTTGAAGAAACGAGAGCGCAACATCATTTGCTCCTGGTGGCAGCGCCCAACCCACAGTGTCGGAAATCTGGTGCAACAGACCGGCGGTTGCATGAGAGGCTTCAAGAATTGAGGTTACGACCAGAAACGCGGGAAACAGCGTCAAAATGGAGGAGTAAGCCGCCGCCTTGGCAACCGAGAATTGTCCGTGCTGGAATGCCCGCCAGAACGCAAGGCGTAACCGCCCCAAAAAGTGCATGGGGCACTAGGTTAACGGGAGACTCGGAACGGCGCAACTGCAAAGCACAGCCTCGAAAAGCCGCCGGAACAGAGAAACCTATTGCTCCAACCAGAGCAGCGCCTCTTCGCGGGTACGGAACACGGTGATCCCGCCGGCGCCCCTGGAGTCCAGCAAAATTTCGAACATGCGCGAGAAGCCGTAAGTCAGGTCCGAACCTGCGACAAACGCGCGGCGGGACGAAGGGTGAAACACAGTGGACTGCGCCAGCTTACGAATAAGTTCGGCGTCGATCTCCAGTTTGGTGACCGCCGTCATGTCCAGCAACTGTGAGAAGCTGGGATCAAAATCCGGATGGGCCATAAGCTGTCTTTGTATTTCCGGCCCGTCCTCGTTGACAACCACGCCATAAGCGGTACAGATGGCAAGTCTCTTCTCTTTGTCGATGCTGACTGAGACCGGCATAAGCTGCGTTGGCTTCACGGCCATCTTAAACTATCCGGCAGACTACCGGACCCAGGGCGGAACCATCCGCAAGTTACAATGACTTGGATTGGAACCAGTCACTCATCTGCTGTTTGGCGCATGTCTCAGCCGCGCGGGATTGAATCGCAAGACCGGTCTGGCCACGCTCACGCTGGCCATTTCGGCCGAGGCGGCTGACGTGGACGTGGTCTCCTATTTTCGCGACTCGGTCTCTGGACTGCAACATCATCGCGGGTTCACCCATAGTTTCGCGGGTGCTCCCTTGGTGGCCGCGCTGACGCTTGCAGGCGTGTATGCGGTGTACCGGACCATGCACATGCGAGGCTGGAAGCCCAAGCTGCCGCCGAAATGGAAACTTTTGTATCTCTACGCACTGATCGGCGCTTTGTGCCACATCCTTTTGGACTTCACCAATAGTTATGGCGTTCGTCCTTTTGAGCCAGTCAAGTACAAATGGTATTCGTGGGACATATTATTCATCGTGGATCCACTGGTGCTCGCGCTGCTGGTCTTTGCGCTGGTTGCGCCCGCGTTGCTGAGTCTGGTTTCGGATGAGATAGGAGCGCGCAAACCTCTGTTTCGCGGACGCGGCGTAGCCATCTTCTCTTTGTGCTCTGTGATTGCTTTGGTGGCGCTGCGGGACTTTGAACACCGCCGCGCCGTGAACGCACTGGAGGCGCTCACCTTCCACGACGAGGCGCCGTTGCATGTCTCCGCATTCGCCACGATGTGGAATCCGTTTTTGTGGAACGGCGTGGTGGAAACCCAGGACTTTCTCGAGGCGGTCACGGTAGATTCAGGCCGCGGCGAAGTTGACCCGGAGAACAATGCGCTCTATCGCCACAAGCCGGAGGAAACGGCGGTTACATTGGCGGCCAAAAAAACGCGGCTGGGGCGCGTGTATCTCGACTGGGCGCAGTATCCCTACGTCGAGGCCGAGCGCCTGCCGGAAAATCAGGGATTCAAAGTGCGGTTTCAGGACTGGCGTTTTATGAACAGTTCAATCGGTGGCGGACGGTCTTCGCCTCCCCTCTCCGGATACGTGGAACTTGCGCCCGACCTGAGCGTCCTGGATATGTACATCGGCGAACGCGATGAGGTGAAATCGAAACGCGCGCGTTGATCTTCGCGGAAGCGCGAAAAACAGCGGCAGAGACATCGCCTCTGCCGCCCACGACAAACGCCAGGTTCTACAGAGCCGGTTACTGCTCGTCAGCCTCGACGCCTTCAGGCGACGCCACTGGACTCAGGATTCCCAGCAGTCCGTCTTTTTCGCCGTTAGGACCGGCGGTAAAGAAAAGTGTGGTAGCTGGACCGGATGTGCCGTCATTGCCGAAGCGCAGGGCCCACAAGCCGTCAATCGTCAAGGTAGTTCCGTCAGGACGCAGAACGTTACCCAAAAAGGCGCCTGTTACCGGGTTAAAGGCCGCAATGGTTCCACCACGGAACTGTCCCACCAGGATGGTGTTGCTGAACTCGCCAAAACCTGGCGTCGCCCACACCACGCCCCACGGCGCGTTCATCCAGAAACCGTGTTCCAGACGCTGCAGCAGACGGCCATGAGAGTTGAAAACGTCGACGAAACCAAGGCCCGCCCCGCCGACAGGATCATGCCTCGCCGCATCCTGCTTGGCGTAAGTCACATAAATGTTTGGTCCAACTCCCTGAATGTTGAAAGGAGCAAAACCGTCTGGGATGCGTTCATCCACGAACGCTTCGCGATCATCGTCATCTCCGGAGGAGAGCTTTACCTGTTTGAAGCTGCTATTGAAAACATCAACCTTCCCGCTGCGGAAATTCGCTGCCAGGATGAACTTTTTCCCGTCAATCTCCGCGATGGTGGAACCTTTATAGACAGCGCCGTCGGCGGCATTGGGTGACTGAGAGTTATCGACCACGATAGTTGTGGCGGCTCCGCCCGCCCATCCCTGGATGGTGCCGTCTTCGGTGACGAAAATGAAACGCGCCGGGAGGCCCGAAGGCAGGATGAAGTCGGTCTTGCTCCCGGTAAACATCACGCCAGTAGGAGAGCCGGGGGCCTGCTGACTCGGCGCGTTCGGCACGGTGACAATGCCGTTGCCATTGATCGGTACGATGTTCGCCGTCACTTTACCGCCCGCAACCGTGATGGAGTATAAGGTCGAGGTCCCGCCCGCATTGTTGGACACCCACCACGGCGTCCCAGCCCCGCCGCCAACTGCGGGACCGGAAACCAGTCCCCAGGCATTCTGTAGATTCGGATCGTTGGTCGGCGCAGCGCCGGTATTAGAGACCAGATTGGTTTGGTTATAGTGCTGGGCAAAGGCTGAATTTATGGAAAGCAGTAAGGCAATGGCAGGAAGGTATGCTTTCAAGGACCTGAGGAGCGTACTCATCGTGATTTCTCTCCTTGGATTTTGGGCCCGGCGAACATATCCAAGCTACAAGGTGTGCGACAGGCCCGGTGTCAAGGCTGCACTCTCACTTCCATTCCTCAGGCTTAGTCTGTGGATTCGGAATGCTATTGATAAAGAAGGATTTCTGAGGACCGAAGGCGACCAAGACCCAGAGGTTCACCCTCTGAGAATCTGTAGAAAGTGCTAAAGATTGGTACAAATAATACATACAGTTAGCTGTCTATTCATATTTTCTTAACAAAGTTAAGGCACGGGTCGGAGCGTCTTTGGCGCAAAAGCAGCGGCGCTCTTTGCCGCGGCACACGGCGGCCTTCTTGACGCTTTGCTGCTCCAACCCTCACAATAGCTCTCCTGAGGTGCTTATGCTCGCTTACGTCTTTGTGCTGTTCGCAATCCTTGCTCGCCTGACCGGCGTGACCTGGGGATTCAGTCCGCTGGGAGCATCGCTGTTGTTCTTTGGCGCACACCGCTCCCGCAAACAGCTCTTTTTCGTGTTGCCGGCCCTCATCGTGACCGACGTTGTGCTGAACCGCCGTTACGGCTTCTCGATTCAACCGGACCAATGGGTGATTTGGGCGTGGTACGCGGGCGCAATCCTTTTTGGATCGCTGCTGAAAGACCGTATCAAGCCCCTCTACGTGATCGGCGCGGCGCTGACCTCAGAGCTCTCGTTCTTCCTCATCACGAATTTCATGGTGTGGTTCGCCTGGAATAGCTATCCCAAAACATGGCAAGGATTGGGTGCGTGTTACGTCGCGGGAATACCATTCTTCAAAAACGGACTTGCCTCAAACCTGCTGTTCTCCACGATCTTCTTCAGCATTCCGGTGCTGGCCGCAAAGTTCAGCGGCGTAATGGCAAGGCGCCACGAGACGGTCTGATTTTCGCCTGACAAATCTCTTTTCCGAAGCCGTGCCCTGATACCGGAAGTGGCTAAAGCCGAGCAAAGGGCTGGAGCCGAGAAGCTCTAAAGCCGCTCCACGACTCTAGGCCGCTATTCGCACGACTGCAGGGCAAGATCTCAAGCTTTGGTGTGCTTGATCTCTTCCACAACTTCCTTCGCCGGCGCCTTCAGCAGACGAAAGATTAGATAGCCAATCAATACCAGCGCAATCCCAATCAGTACCAGCACCCAGGGATGATGCTTGAACAGCTCTTTGGTCTGAGTGACGATCTGCGGACCAAAGATGACTGTTAGTATCGACAGAATTCCGAACCGCACCATGCGCCCGGCGAAGATCGCCAGGAGGAATTGCGGGATCTTCATCTCGAACACTCCCGCGGAGAAGACGAACAGCTTGAATGGAGTTGGCGGCGGGAGCGTGGCCGGGACCATCAGCGCAAGAAATTCCTGACGCTCAAAGCGGTCGCGAATGCGTTTCAGCCTGGCTTCGTCAATGCGCTTCAGCAGAAACAGCTCGCCGCCGGCGCGTCCCAGGCCGTAAGGAATCAGGCTTCCCACCGCCGAGCCGAGCGCGCCCATGAGGCAGTAGAGCAGCGCCCGCCGCGGGTTGGCGTAAACGTAGCCTGCGATCAATGCGTCCACCGGCACCGCGAAGGCGCACGCGTCCAGCGTGGTGGAGATCAGCACGCCCCAGGCGCCGAGCGCCTTCAGGGCGGCAATCAGGGCGCCATATTTGAGCAGGAGCTTGTTTTGGGCAGGCAAGCTGCCATTGTAAGCGAGGGGCGCGGAGAGAGACAAAAACCCTTAGGGCCGCGAATGGACGCGAAATGACACGAAGATGTTTCCACGTAGCAGGGAGGGTCAGGACGGTTCGCCGTGAAAAAAAAGTGCAGGGCATAAAAGCCCTGCACTTCATCCATAGGGGGAGGGTTACTTGGATACAACGAACAGGTGGCCGTCATTCTCCGAATAGATCCTGCCTTTGGAATCCATGGAGGCCGGCGTATAGGCTGCGCCGATGGCCAGTTGCTGGAAGATGCGCTGCTGTAGCGTGCCTCCCTGCTTAATCGAGTACAGGTTGCCATCCTCGCTATTGGCGTACACCGTGCCGTTAGCGTCAATGATGGCCGCATTCACGCACCACTCGAAGCCATTCGGATGGTCGGAAACGCAGGTCACGCTCCCGTCCGGGTTCGTGGTGCAACTCAGATGGTTGGTGTTCTGGAAGCTCCACTCGATGTTCAGGTTGGGATCGAACTGGGAAACAAAGTATTGTTCCGGCCCCAGCAAAGACGCGTTCGGGTTCGAACGATCGGGGCACCAGTTCGGATCGTTGCAATAATCTCCGAATCCCGGCCCGCCGTAGTGATTATTTTTAAAGACTACCGAGTAGGTCCCGTTGTGGGTATAGATGCCCGGAGTGTTGTCCCAGCCGAAATTGAAGGAGTTAAGAAAATCTCCGTTGGCGCTGAA
>WNFG01002198.1_pt1 | contig 16375 bp, 15 predicted proteins | sample 5400431 | NCBI WGS metagenome assembly WNFG01 (sample SAMN13153346, study PRJNA577476) | soil metagenome | isolation source: 120 cm saprolite under Douglas fir tree site 2 hole 3 replicate 2 | place: USA:California | collected 2015-04-18 | reverse complement strand
TTCAGGTATTCCAGTGCAGAGAGTGTCTCCACAAATTCACCGCAGCCGCGGGAAAGAATAAAACGTACCCGCCCCACGTGATCCTCGAATCGGTCTCGATCTACAACCTCGATAACTCTATAAGTGATACGCAGCGCACGATCCGCAAGCGGCTGCATGTCGACATTCCTGAAGGTACGATCCGGTCTTGGATACGAGCGCATAAACCTCTTACGGCGTACGCGCGCATGCGCGTCATCGGCAGCAAACTTTTCAAAACTGATGCGATGATTCGCAGTTTTCTCCTACGCCACAAGCAGGTGTATCGTTTTCAGCTCCATAAGGCGAAAGTCGAACTCTTGCTTCAGAATGCACGCCACCGCCATCTTGCCAGCGCGAAAAACTATCTCGAACAAATCGGAGAGCGTTTCCCGCACGGCATGTTTCAAACGACCGAACACCGTTCATCGAAATTCCCGACGACCGTCGCTTTTCCCATCACGCGGAAAGAAAATTATGCAACGCGGCTTGCGGCGCTCGTGGTTCCTTCGGCAAGCGCAAACAAGAAACGCCACGAAACGCTCCAGCGGTTCATGCTTGTGAACGACTCCGCGACCATCGCGGTCGAAATTCCCGTGTATCTCACGAAGGAGGACATCGCTTACTATCGCGGCCGAGGATTCACGCTCGACTTTGAAAGCGATTTGATCACGGGTCACATTGATTTCTTGCAGGTCCGCGATGGCTATCTGCAGATACTCGACTACAAGCCGGACGCGCGGAAAGAGAAGCATGCGCACGTCCAACTGACCATCTACGCGCTCGCACTCGCTCGAAGGGCCAATCTCCCGCTCAAGAATTTCAAATGCGCATGGTTCGATGAGAAGGATTACTTCGAATTCTTCCCTCTAAAAGGCGTCTACCGGCCGAACCCGCAACCAAATGTGTTTGAGCTTCCGACGTTTCGTGAAGCGGTTGAAGGTCGCAAGGATTCGGTAAGTAAAGCGCGTCTCTAGGCGAATCAGTCGTTCTCACCGTTATTCCGACGCTGCAGCATCTTGTGAACCTTCCGTCGGAAGAAGCGCGGAATTTCGGTCCATCCCCACCAGAGTATCCCAAGCGCCATCTGCAAAACCGTAAGCGCAAGCAGTATGTCTGGACTGTTAAGGAAATGCTTGACAAAGAATCTAATGGCGACAATCGAAAAGACGGCCAGGACCAAGCCTGGAATGAGGTAGAGCACAACCAAAAGAAAAGTCGCCCAAAACGGCACTTTCGGTTGCGGCGTCGATAAATCGCGGCTCCCGCAGCGGGAGCAGGCTTCGGCGCTACGGGGGTTCACGTGTAATTTCTGGCAGAGCTTGATGTTGTAGCTCCGGCCGCAGAAATTGCAGAACAAAGGATCGCCGATAGTCGCGCGATTGCAGTTGTAGCAATATCGCATTGAGATGGAATTTTTTTAGAGAAGAGCCTGGCGCTCGCCGTTTTTATGACGAACCCATACCGGAGACCAGAAACCGGTTTGCGCGATAACCTCGAATGTCGAGAACCAAAAGATTTTGTCCGTGAGACTGAGGGTGGCCGCTTGGAGAGACCGCATCCTGCGGGCGGTGTTTGCGATCACGAGGACTCGGAACTGGAGCTGGCAAAATTGTTTCTCGAATTCTCCGGAGATCGCGTACTGGAGATAGCTCTCTACTTTTCTTTTCCAGACCGAAAGCCCTTCGTTCCCTAAATCCACTTCCAAGAACGCGGCGAGCGTCCTTTGAGGCGTGCGAATGTCGATATACCCGTCCGGAATAAGGCGCGTGCTGCTGTCCAGCGGTTTATTGAAGCTGATCCATCTTTCGAACTTCGCTTCAGGAATCGGGATCGGCCGATACTTCAGGTCGCAATAAATCTCGTTGATCGCGAACTGGTGGGCGACGAAGAAGTCGGCAACGATTACTTCCCCGTTTCTGCGTCTCGGACCGCGAAACGGAACATCAACCAGCTTGGCTGCCGCTTGCGAAAGCGTATAGATCGCCTTCTGCCCGCCCCCTTTCGTCCCGAGAAAGAATCTGCGGAGGAGACCGACCCGGGTGAGGCGGAGGAGCCTCGCGTTGACCTGGGTCGTTGATCCGAAACTGGCAACGCGCTTGGCTTGATCGCGGTCGATGACGCGCATGACGGCAAGCTCTTGAAGGAGCTTTCGATCCCGCGGTTGCAAGACCACTCCCAGACGATTATTCCCACTCCTTAAGTACGTCATCGGTTGTGCGGCTAAACGCTTCCTGCCGCTTAGCGATATCACGTTCGATGTTGGCCCGCAGTCGACCGTGCTTATACCGGGAGCGATTAAGAAGACTGTTGTAATCGACCTGGGGCGTGCGAACGAGAGGCACCTGAACCTCGATCCAGCGTTCCGGTCCGCTCTTCACGACGCAGTGTCGTTGTGGAAGATTCTTGAGACGCTCCGCTAAGGATTTCCCGCCGTCAAGCGCCTGTGCGACTTGAGCGGCATCCAGGCTCGAAAGCTGGAAGAATGCATGCGTACCCATGGCCAGAATTGCGGCACGCATCTCAGCCGGGTATTGATCGAGAAACTGATTGGCGGAGACGACTGCGACACCGAACTTGCGAGCCTCAGAGAGAACGGTTTCGATGCCACTTCCATACGCGATGAGGTTCTGGATCTCATCGCAATAGACGGTATAGAGTGACTTCGTTTCCCGAGTGAAGAGCGCATTCTTGAGCACAGTGAAGATGAGGCTTCCGAGGCTGAGGGCGTGTTCGCCTAGACGACCTTTTTCGAGATTGACGATTACCCAATGCCCCTGATCCATCGCATCCGGTATCGAAAACGTCGATCGCGTCTGCCCGATGATGTGGCGGAAGTGGGGGTCGGCAGTGAATGCCGACGTCTTGTTGAGTAACGCCTCTCGCATCGTGGCGCGCATGGCTTCGCTCGCCTGGTCGTAGCGAAGTTCGAAGTACTGACGGACTTCGGCGTTCAGTACTTGTTTCAAGCACTGCGCACGGAAGCCGCTATGCGAGAGAAACGGTGCGAGCTCAAGTAGCGTGAGTCCGTTTGCGGAGAGCACGAACAGTGCATTCCGCAAGAGTTCATCCGTACGTGCGCCGAAGGAATCCAGATGCCAGCGCGCTTTAAGGACTTCGGCAATTTCGGCGATATGCACGAAGCCCCGCGAATCGTCGTCGATAGGATTGAAACCAACCGAAATCTCCGGATCGGCGGGCTCGACAACGACAAGCTTGTTGCTGAGGTGACGGCCGGTCTCTTGCTCCCGTGCCGCGATGGTCCGCAAGAGAAACGGCGTTGCATCGCCATGAAGGTCGAAATATACGAATCCACGCTCGGCGTTGATATCCTGCTGGCTCAGATACCTCAAGAGAGAGCTTTTGCCGCTGCCTGATTTGCCGAGCACCGCGACATGCATCGTGCGGCGCTCTTTGCTGATTTCGACATGTTGCCGCATGACCTCGCCATCGAAAACACGAAGTCCTAAATCAAGATTGTCCTTCGGACGCGCTTTGCGTCTGAAGAGTTTTTTGAAAATGTTGGTCATCGGAGCTTAGGTGAGTTTGTTCTTTAGATTAGTCGAATCAGCCGGAGCGTAAAGACGGGAGAATATCCCAAGCGGGGAACCGCGCGGTAAAGACGAGCGAGTTTGCCGGGAGCGGCAAATACACCCATCTTTTGCAGCCGAGCCGAATCGCTATAATGAAGGGAGTTCGAATCAGTTCGCTGATGCCGCTTCGGAGACGAAATACTTCAAGAGTTGTTCCAACATCCCATCAAGTTCGAGGTTCGCCCCAGTTCGAGGTGCGCCTCGTTCAAGGGCACAACAACTCGTTTTCGGTCGATTCGCGATCAGTTGAGCCGGGATTTTTAGCTCTACGTCTACGTTTTTCTCGGCCAGCTTAAGGTTCGAGGTAAGTCTTTTGAGCAAATCGCGTTTTTCCTCGGGAAGTGCCTGTGTATAGAGCACTGATGCGGATTTTGCCAGTTCGAGGAATTTCTCAAGGCGCACGAGAGCGTCCCCCTCGTTCCGCTCCAAGGCATCCAGCTTTTCTTTCAATCCCGCCTCTTCCAGAAGCAAACCTGCTTTTCTTTCCTCGAATGAGTCTCGATCTATGCTGCCGTCCAGAAAAGCGTCCGTGAGCCGTGTTCGTCGAGCGCGATTCTGGTCCAACAAGAGCCTGCAATTCTGGAGTTCCTGTTTACGCGATACATCTTGCTGAAGACGCGCTTTCCCAACCCAGGCACTCGTGTACTCAATCTCTTTGCTGTCGAGCTGCAAGGAATTGAATTTTGTGCCGACGGTGTTATCGAGGCCATCTTCGCGAATTGAGTTTGTTGGGCAGGATTTCGTCTGGCAACGGTAGTACACACGCCCTTTGTGCAGTCCGCCGATCAATGAGTAACCGCACCATACGCAACGCACCATCCGACGAAACGTGAAATCGTGCTTAACCTGACGAAGGACCGTTTTGCCTTCCAAAATCTGCTGTACCCGATCGAACAAAGACTTACTGACGAGATGCTGATGTTTACCCTCGAAAAATTCGCCAGTTTTCCTGACCCGTATGACCCCGATATAGAAAGGGTTGTTCAACAGCACGGAGAGCCCAGTGAGACACAGTTTGCCTCCCCGTTTGTTCCGCAGTCCTCTCCGTTCAAGTTCTTCAAGGAGGGCGGGCAGCGAATATCTTCCCGTGCCATACAGCTCAAAAGCTTGGATGACAAAGGGAGCCCTTTGCGGGTCAATCGCCTTGAGTGTTGCTTTCCCTTGATCAAGATATCCGATAGGAGCGCCAAGCGGATAGATGCCCTGTTTCAATCGGCCATAGAAACCCTTTCTTGTTTCCTCGCGGAGGTTCCGGATGTAGTCAGCGGCGACGACGGCTTGGATGTCAGCGGAAAGCCGCCCACCGCGTGTGTGGAGGTCAAGGCTTTCGTTCACGAAATGCACCTCGATACCGGCATCGATCATCTCGCCGAGATCCGCCCAATCTTTGAGATTGCGCGCACTGCGATCAATTTTATGAATCAACACTCCTCTGCTCTTCTTTTGCTTCAAGAGTCGCAACATCTCTGTGAAAATCGGACGACCTCGCTTCGCGGCAGTCTGCTGTTCTTCAAACCATCGGCTTATCTCAAGATGGCAGCGCTCGGCGTACCGAGTGATTGCATCCCTCTGTTCCTGGAGCGACACGCCTTTCTCTCCCTGCTTCGCAGTTGAGACGCGCACATAACCAAAATACTGATGCATGTAAGAAGTTGTTTTTTATTTAGAGAAGAATCGACCTTTCCTTAATGCTAAGAAGGAGGCCGCAACCTGTCAAAGACTTCGGGCTGTTCGCGTTCGAGCCGTTCATAAATTCGCCACGCGATCTCAAGATAACCGTGAAACGTTTCCTCGACTTCCTTCAACTGCTCTTCGCTCAAATCAGGAAACAAATCCCGGAGAGATAAATCTTTTTCAATTGAGGGCTCGGAGGGCATAAAGGATGAAGCTTCATTATGGTCGTGGTGCGGCCTTCATCAAGACGGGCGTGTTAGCCGCGCGGGTGACAAGTTTTGCTCGTTTGTTGAGGCTCTGCAAGTGGGGCTCTTTTTTTCTGTGCCTCCTGCCTCGTACAAAAATATTCACCACTTTTGATGAGTCCTCATATCTATCGGCCTGCTTGGATTTAACTATAGTGGAAAGAGTTTCAACCGCAGCGCACCACCCGCCTGCTGTTTCTCGCCAAGTGTAAAACACGAACCTTTCCAACGGCCCCTGGGGCGGAGCCACTAGCGCTCCAAATACCCCCGCGTAACAAGGGGCCGCTGGAAGGGCTTAGGCCCTTCATAGCACCTTGAAAAAAGGAGAAAAAATTGATGGATCAGACTCAACTGCTTGCCCATTGCGGCAGCAACAAGATCACTCGGGAAGAGCTGCGAATGGTTCCGACGCCTGAAGGCACGGAGAGCCATCATCCGCTCGCTCACCACCTCATCGTCGATGCGCTTGCCGAGACGCTTGCCTTCCGGCACATCTCGGTCGTCCGGGACGAGTACGCCGTGTCCCAAGATGGAATGAAAATGTTCGGCGTCCTCGACCTCGAAACCGCGTTCGAAGGATGCCGGTTCTCGATCGGCGTCCGGAATTCCAACGACAAGTCCATGCGCCTTGCGATGACCGTGGGCTACCGAGTCTTCGTCTGCGACAACATGGCATTCCACGGGGACTTCACACCTGTCCTTGCCAAGCACACGAAACATTTCAGCCTCATCGATGCGGTATCGGTCGGCGTCGACCGCATGCAACGCAATTTCGATCCGATGCGGCAGCAAATCACAACTTGGAAGGAAAGCCTGATTTCCGAGGACGAAGCGAAGCTCGTGATTTACCAGGCTTTTGTCGAAGAGGCGCTCGAAGCGCCAAAGCATCTAGCCCGGCGTGTGCATGACCTGTATTTCAATCCGCAGTTCGAGGAATTCTCTCCACGTACGCGGTGGAGCTTGGCGAACGCGTTCACCTCAGCGTTCAAAGAACTCGATCCCATTCCGCAGTTCAAAGCGACGGCGAAGCTCGGTGCGTTTCTCGTGAGCCCTTGCAAGGCTCCATCCATGCTGGCTCGGACTGAACGCGAAACCTCACGTACTGCCTCCTAGTTGTACGGAGATATCGCACATGTCACGAGCCAGCACCAATTCAATTCTGCAAGCAGCGGCGAAGAGTCTCGTTTGGGATCTCTTCGCCACAGCCGGATACGGCCGGACGAGAGCGTTCGTCAATGTTGAGAAATTTGAGCGTGAATTGTTCTCCGCTGCACGTCAGTGGAGATCGACACACTCAAATCTGAAAGGACAAAGGAGGAAGAATGGAAGAAGCAAACCGTAACAAACCGTTTTGGCGGCAGGGGGACATCTACTTCGTGAAACTCGACGGGGAGATCAACTCTGCCGATGCAGTACCCGTGAAGAACGGGATCATCGCCAAGGGTGAGACCACGGGACACGCGCACCGCGTCTTGGCATCATCCATGGCTCAGGGAGCACTGCTCAGCCTTATCGGCCGCTCGATGTTCCTTCGTTCGCCCGAAGCGGGCGCAACGATAGTGCATGACGAGCACGGCCCGCTTGCGCTTCCTGCAGGATCATACGCCGTCGTACCTCAGCGGGAATTCGACGGTCTCCGTTGGCGGCAGGTGCTCGACTAACCATGCGCGCCATCTCTGCGAATCGCAGAGCCGTCCGCGAAGCGCTCGCCCGAGAGGGCTGGCGCTTCGCACTGGTCGGCTCCTCTGAAGAGCTAAAACAACACCGAAACTCCTGCCGCACGCTCAGTCTTCCGGTTGGGAGTGAATCAGACAACCGCTCCCGGACCATCCGGGAAGCATTGATCGCGCAACTTCCTTGGGAAGTTCGCGGTCAGCCGTTTCCCCGGTGGCTCAGCTACATATCAAAGAGCACTCGAAAACAACTCCAGCCAAATCTCCCGCTCGCCGCAGAGTTCTGTCTGATCCACGGCTTCGTCTTCCTCGTCGGAAACGTGTGGGCGGAACGGCGGAACGACAGATGGAGACCCCATTGTGCTAACGGTCCTGCGGTCGTTCTCGACGACCACGAACTTTATTTCTGGCACGGCTGGCAGGTATCGAAAAAAACCGTGATCGAGAAACCTACCGCAGAACGCATCCTCAAGGAAGCGAACCAAACCGAGAGGGAAGTACTTATCCAGAGGATGGGCGTCGAGAATTTCGTTTGTGAAGCCGAGCTTCGGGAGGTGGACTCGTTTCATGGCAGCACCCTCTTGAAAGTCGATACTGCTGAAGAAAGAGGGCATTGGCAGAATGGCGACTGGACGCAAGTGCCGCTCCCTCTCGCGTTTCTCAAGGTCATCTGCCCTTCGACACAGAAAGCATATTTCCTGCGTGTCGAGCCGGATGCCGAGAACGCAAAGCAAGCACTCGAATCGACTCTGACCGGATACACCCGCGACTGGGAGCGGGATCTCGTAGCAGAAACGTAGAACCAAACTACACGACAAGTCTTTTCCGGCTTGTCGTTTTTTTATGTGCCTTTGGTCTTTCTCGTCAGTCTAGGATAGGATGCAAAACAAATGGGAAAGAGGCGGATGTGGGGAAGTACGTGAAAGGAGACTACATCAAAGCTGAATTCACCGACGATGAGAAACATGAATCTGAATGGATGTGGGTACTCGTCGATGATTCAGACGATGAAGCAAGAATCGTATTCGGACGTTTGGACAACCAACCGATTGTGTGTACGGGACTTCACTTGGGCCAACAGCTCGCTGTCAGTTATAATTTGATCCGCGAACATAGAAGTAGTTCGTAGTTTCCTCCAAGCCCGGCTGCTTTAATTCTGAATTGCTTTCGTTTCTAATCCTTCGAAAAGAGCCAGGATTGCGCTTCCCTGGCCCATGACTGGTCCAGAAACACGTTCTCGTAGGGGTTCTGGATGATCATAGGCTCATAGTCGACATCGCGGATCTTTTCTGGATTCACAAGGTAGAGGAAATACTGCGCACGTTTTATCTTCGCTTGGAGAATCTCGTTCTTGGACCAAAAAAATCTCCGGTCAATGGTGCACGACTTCACCTCGATGAAGCGATCATAAGAGACTGAATCCGGGACATCATAGGAAACCACGTCATAGCCCGCTGCTACATCGTAATCGGAGATTCGCTGGATTGATTCTGGCTTCGGATGTGCAACCACCCTTCTCTTCTCGAAAGCCACCACGAACTCCTCGGCGTTTGCGCCGGCGATGCGTTTCTGCTCGAGAGCCGCTTCGAGATTATCGATTCCAATCTTCCGTCGCTTCACTTCCGGGAGTAAGCGCATATCGAAAAGGCGCCGATGCTTCGGATTGATGATGAACTTCCGTATTTTGTTGTCCGGATGCGGGCTTATGAATCCGAAACTGGTCAGGAACTTCCTGAGATTGGCATATCTGAATCCGAAGGCGGAGCGATCGATCTGGATCAGGCTGTAGACGATATCGTAGGAGAGATAGAGCGGGGAAAATATGGTGAGGAATTCATCGTCATTGCCGAATGCGACAAGGATTCTCTCGAGCGTTTTGGCCCGCATGTAGCTCTCGCTCGCCAGGAAATCCAGGAATTCCGAATCGATGCCCAGAACACTCCGCTCGTCCGAGCGGATAATCCCTATCGCTTTCGCCATAGGTAGGCAGCCATCGAATACCGCCTCGCCATCTACGATCCTATTGAAAAAATAGGCTGTCAGGTCGTCTGGCGTCCAACGGGTATCATTCTCCCTGAGCCGCTGCAGCATTTCCCAAAAGAATCCTGGAGTGCCGAGATTCTCATACCGGCTAAGTTCTCTGAGCATAGTCTTGCATAAGGGCTTTGATCAAATCCGTCTCGTCAGAGTCATTGATCCTCGCGAAAAGCGGGATATCACTATCGATGATCTTCTCCATCCTCCTCGCCTTCATCTCGAGCTTTTCGTTTATGACGCCATCTATTGATTCCTTCGATAGCAGATAGAAGTAATTCGTCTCCTGATCCGGCAGCAGGCCGACGCGATGAATCCGGTCCTTGGATTGCAGAAAATTCGAGCAGTTGTAATCCCGCTCGAGGTATATGGCATTGTGGCAGCCCTTATGAAGCGAGATGGATTCGGCAACTGAGAACGGGTTGGCTATGACGACTTGAGGAGATTTGTTTTCCGGATCGTTGAAGGCATCAATCAGGGACTCGCGATCGCTCTGCTCGACTTCTCCGATCAGAAGCTCGGATCTTATACCTTGATTGGCGAGATGGAGCTGCAGTCCCTTTGCGCTCTGGATGAAAATAGTCCAAACGATGACCTTTTCTCCACGAGCCAGGCAGTCGGATATGAGGTTCTTGGCCGCGACGAATTTCTGGGGAATCTCGAGCTTGGCATAATCTGCGATCTTTTTCAGGATTCCTGAGTCATCCTGAAATTCCTCCGGCACAACGCCATACGTTCGGATGCGCGATTCGTAATCCTCGTCCTCGAGCGTGGCCTGAATCGATTGTAGGAGGAGTGTCGGATTCGTGGCGGCTTGTCGCAGGCGAATCAACTTAGCCTTGTTCAGGAAATCCTTAATGGTTGCGGAGCTGTCCTGGGAAAAGGAGCGGAGATATTTTGTCTCCACATAATCATAGATTTCCCGTTGGCGTTCTCCCATCGTGACCTCGATGACCCTATCCTTTACGGGGGGCAGCTTGAGGTCCGATTTCTTGATCCTAATGAAATACGGGCTGATGTTGTCGGTAAGCTCCTTCACTCGAGGAGCGTCCAAGTCGGCGGAATTTGTCATCTCGACCAGATTGCCGTAATGGAAATGGAGGATGTTCTTATACCGAAATGGGTAGAGATATTGGAACAGATTAAACAGATCTTCGTAGCCGTTAGGAACGGGCGTCCCCGTGAGTATTATCCGGGACCGCGCCTCTTTCCCAATCTCCACGATGCTTTTTCCCCATACGCCTTCAGGGTTCTTGATGCGGTGGGCCTCGTCGACGACTACCATCGCCTTGTTCGCTTTCAGGAAGGCCATGATCTCGTTCTGGAGCGCCTCGACGCCTCCGTGGAAGATGAGAGTTATCTCTGCCGGTTCCCCTGAGAATAGGTGCTCCTCCTTCTCGCTGCGCGACATCCTATGATCTCCGGAGAGCCTTTTCGAGTCGGGTTCTTCACCGAAGCACTTGCGGTATTCCTTCTCCCAAGGAGCGAAGGAGGAGAGCGGGCCAATCACAACTAATTTATCCACATGCCGTGGATCATCTTTCGGCAGACTCTTCAGATAGGCGTAGGCCGCGTAGACAATCGATGTCTTGCCGGCCCCAGGAACAGCGAAGTTGCAAGCGTTCTGGGCGAATGCCATGTGGAACGCGGAAAGCAGTTGGAGCGGATAGAGTTTCCTTACGAGCTTCCGGCCAATGACATCCTGGAACGAACTGAAAGCTGCGATGAGCTCCGGATTGCCCTTGAATTCATCGTTTCTTATGAGGCGTGCATTCTCCGAGAATCCGTGGAAGTTCTCCTGCTCACGGATGAAATTCTCACGGTCGTCTCGGATCTCGACAGAGAGATCATCCTCGAATCCGAATTTTCGTAAGATATCCTGGACATCCTGGAGAGTCCGTATTTCTGTTTGCGGTTCGAACGGTACGACGAGCCCTTCCGGAATCCGCTCGAATCCCAAACGTTTCAATGAGAAATAGAGTCTCTGATTTGTGAGTAGGGCATTGATATCTCCCTTCAGTAGGAAGTTCGAATCCTTTTTCCCGATTTCGATCTTTGGGTGCGCTGGCATGTCATTGTATTGATCAGCGGGACTTCTTCAGTTCTTTTTCGAGGCGGTAGGCAAGACTTTCGATCTCTTTTATGTTCGTGAGCAGCCGGTCTTCCTCTTCCTGCTTCGATTTGAATTCAATAGACTTGAGAATCTCTATCACGCGATCGAGCAATCGGGCGGGAGCTTTTTGGCGTAGGATCTCGAAGGTCTTCTCGTTGATTTTCGTGATCTTGTCCAATACTTCTGGAGCTGACGCCGCCCTGTGCCGCTGATCGATAGCATCCAATGCACCGGCTGCATCATTGGCAAGCTTCATCGGCTCACTTGCCGACTTCTTGTATCTGAGCTGCTGTTGGTGCGCGTCGAGATTGTCATCCAGGAAACTTCTGTCTTTATCGTCCGTCGTTTTCTCGAAAAACTTCTTATCGCGATCATCGAGGTATGCTTTCAGATTCTCTGACCCGAGATCGATTTGTCCCTCTGAATCCTTTGCCGCTTGCACATGGGAGAAGTGGAAGTCGCGGAAGTCATTCCAAATTGCCTTATTCCCGAAAAAATGGTTTTCCTTCAATCCGTCGGCAATTATGCGGAATTCCTTGCCTTTATACTCGGCCCATCGGACCACACGGATGTAGTCATATGCTATGAGCTTCAGATCGTCCACATCGGTATCCCGATAGCCATCGAATGCTTTCACGCTCTCCTCTCCGTAGAAATTTTCCGTCCACTTCGTCAAGAAGATGAATAGGTCTTCGCGGCCGTCCAATTGGGTATAGACCCCGTTGTAGCCCAGGTAATCGAGGTAGTCGTCCATCGTCTCCATCACCGCGAGGTATTCCTCGATTGTGCCCTGCGTTTCGCCCATCCAATCGGCGATCTTCTCCACTGCGATATTTCTCTGACGGAGGCCTTTTGCCTTCAGGTATTTCTCGACAGGGTTATAGCCAAGCTTCTCGTCTTCTCCCATCTGGTAGATGGTCTCGAGCTTTTCGATTTCGGTAGGATTCTCCTCGAGCGTGACATCCAAGACGACTGTCTTGAAGTAGTCATACTTGCCGGACTGCCTCAAGAGCATCGCACGGCGGTTGCCGTCGATGATGATGCCGTCTTTGGTGATTATGCCGACCTTCTCTTGCCCTAATTTCGTTATGCTCTCGAGCGTCTGCTTGTTCCTGCTTGGATTCGACTCCGTCAGCAGTTTCTCGACAAGCTCCTTGCCTGTTACTGTCTCGGCGTCTATCTGCCGGCCTTGGCTTTCGAGCGATTTTGTACGGCTCAATATGCGGCCGTTATATTTGTTATAAATTAAGTAATCTAAGGGGATTTTATAGACGTCCATCGGCTTCAGCGCGTCTTCCCAGGGGATGTCCTGTTTGCCGTAGGGGTCTGCCTTGTCCCGGTCGATGATCTCCGAGATCTTCTTTATCCTGGTTTCTTTGTTCATGCCGTTTGCTGAGATACGAGTTTATTTATGGCATACATTGCGTAGAGCTGTTTCAATGGCAAGAGCGTTCGGCCGGCGATGGGCCGACGATTGTAGATAGGCTGTTCAGCGCGATCATGCCGCTGTATGAACTTCGCTATGTCATCTATTAGGCAGATAGGATCATAAGCTTTATTCGAGGAAGAGGGGTTCTCGTAGGCATATTGCATGCGATCGACATTCTCGAGAGCTTCCTGGAAATGGGAATCGAATTCCCGGAGGAAACGCTTCCCTTGATCGCCTTGGTTCTTGAGTATGATCTTTTCTAGGCGTTTGAATTGCTTTGGCTCGAGGACTTCCACAGCGTAGTCCTGTCCCGTGCTGTAGAAAACGGCGCTGAACCACCTTGTGCCGCCGCGCCTCACTTCGCCCGACGGATCGTAATTCGTCAACGCTACTGTCATGTTCCCGACTTTGAACGGATGTTTCCGGAATCGGGAGAGATTTTTTCGCTTCGGAGGCTTATTGAACTTCTTCGGTGCGTATGTGTCGAGGCGACTCACTTTGCCGTGATTCACAAGGAGCGGAGCGAAACTCACCCTATTGGATGGTATCGGTTTCAAGGCTAACGCGAGCCGGACGGTTCTGGCTAAAGCGGCACTCAGGAACGGGGATACGGCGTTGCCGACTTGTTGCCACTTCGTCGATTCTCCTCCGGTGAATTGGTACGCGATTGGAAATCCCATCAGGCAGGCGATTTCACGGATTGTCGGTGTCCTGAATTCGCCATTTCCGTGTCGATTGTATTCAGACCTGTAGATCAGAGATTCCCTTGAACTCGAGGATCTTGTCGCCATTATCGTGCGGCTTGGTTTGCTCTCATCCTCCGGGAATGACATGCGGCCCATATACGGGTGATTGAGCTTATAGTCCTTCGCATTCCTCCAATACATCTCGTATATCCCTGCGTCATAAAATTGATCCGTGATCTGCTCGGCCGGAAGTCGGAGATTGGGATAATTCGGATCAACACAGACTTTTCTGCTCCTTTGGGAATTCGGTTTCGGCAAACCGTATTTCACTTCGCCAAGCGTTCGGTATACCTTCCACGTCTTTTCTGGAACTACGAACTTTCCGATTTTTATTATCTCGCCGCAAACGAACCGCTCTCTCTTTTGCGCGGCGCTATAGTCGGCGGTATTGAGAATTGTGCTGTTGTCCGATATCTCGACAGCTACCGCATCCGGATTCTTCTTGATGCTTCGGGCCCACTTTGCGAGGCCGAGTTGGCGGAAGGTATATCGCGGTCGGATATACTTGCGGGAATTCGGCACGTTCTCGAGGAACCACGCACGGAGTTTGGAATTCTTCTTATGCTTTTTTACTGCGATGACCCGCAGATAGGCTTTGATCAATCTGATGCCATGAGACTTGTCGGCTTTGCCGCCTTTATTGGACATCGAGAACAGGAAGCACGGTGGACTACCCACAATCACTTCGGTATCGGGCAGTTTTTCTATCGCTTCCGTCGAATGTGCGAACTGAAGAACGTCCCTTGGAACATCCTCCAGATGGTGATTGAGGTTATGAGTGTCGACGGCGGGACGCCAGTTATCGATACCCATCACGATCTCAAATCCTTGCTGCCGGAACCCCTCGGAAAAACCTCCTGCTCCACAGAAAAAATCAATCACTTGAGGTTTGGGCATATGACTTATTTTGCATCATTCCATGCTGTTTGGGAAGCGGTGTATCTCCTCTGGAATTTCCTATATGCCACGTCCGGATTCCCCTTTATCTCATGCTCCCAAATGTGCACATATCTTATTTTCCTGCGGCGCAACTCAAGGTTCGTCCGCTGATCGCGGGCGACATTATCCCTGATCTTCGTATTCCAATATCGCAAATTCGATTTCGGCTTACGGAAGCATCGTGGGCATTTGTGCCAAAAACAGCCATCGATGAATACGGCGAAACGCAGTTTCGGGAAATACACATCCGGGCTTCCGGGGACTTTTCCGCGTACACGATATCCACGTACACCCATCGCCCAAAGATATTTCCGGAATGTGACCTCGATGGTCGTGTCCTTCCCGCGGATGCGGGACATCAAATAACTTCTTTGTTTTTTAGAAATCTTATCCATCTCAGGTTTCCCGGCGTCTCGTTTATTATGTCTTCAGCCGAGCGGCGAGCATGTAGTTAGCCCGACAGTTTCCACGCCTTCTCAATAGATTTTTCGAGCGAAATCTGCCGGGACTTCACCCACGGTGCGTAATGCTTCTCGGCAATCTTCACCGTATTTCCGAGGAGCGCCGCCACGTTTTCGAGACTTACGTCGTTCGAAAGCAGGTCGACGGCAAACGAGTCGCGGAGCTGATGCGCGTGGAACTTCACTCCCGCAAGCTTTGAAAGGCGCGCGAGCGATCTCTGCCAGTCATTCACGCAACTTTTGATCTCGCCATGACCGGACCAGAAGAAATATTTTCCTGAAAGAAGCCCGCCTGCCTTGTGGAGTTCCTTTACGACAAAATCCGGCAGGGGAATGTAGACAGGCACTTTGGTTTTTGCGGAATAGAGCAGGAGCTTGCTGCCTTTGAGCTTGTCTTCGCTCAAGAGCGTCACGTCTCGGATGCGGAGTCCGGAGTATCGCAACATGAGAACGAACGCTTTGACTCGTGTGCGGTTTCCTTCGCGGTAGATTCCTTGAGTCGGGAAAAGGTCGCACGCCCATAGGATCTTCTCGAAATCCTCGTTTGTGACTGGAAGCGTGGGGCGATCATGCGCGACCGGCGGTTTGATAGCTGTCGCCGGATTCGTGTGCGTCCATTGGTTCTCGACGCAGAACCTGAAAAATGTCCGGAGTCGTTCAAGTTTCTTGCGAGCCGAGATCGGCGCGAGCTCCCACTTTTCTCGATACCGGCGCACCTCATCGACGGACAAGGATGCAACAGACCGGCCCTCGAATTCCTGCTTAAGCTCGTCCGTGAGCAGCCGGTATTTCCCGATTGAGGCGCTCGACAGGTCTCTCGCTTCGCAGTCCCGTAGGAAAGCATCGCAAGCCTTCGCCATGGAACTGAGTTCCACGGTTTTCGAATGTCCGGATTCCCAATCTCTGACGAGCCTTTGAGCGGAGTCCCAATTGCGAAGGTCCAAGGATTTCTTGAGCCACTTGCCGTGGAGCGTGCCTTGCACCCAGATCGGACAGCCGCACTTTTTATACGTCCGCAAGCGATGCGGACACGATTTCATGTGTCTGCGCCATAGACTGAGCACGGCCCAATGCTATCACAAACTGGAACGTATCTGGAACGTGGACTCCTTCCTTTATATAAGTCCTCTATAATCAGTAGTTAAGATGGTGGAGGCGGGGGGAGTCGAACCCCCGTCCGAAAAGCGCTACGACACGAAGCCTACATGCTTAGCTCAATTCCGTTTGTTTCACCCGCCACGCTCAGAATGAGCAAGAAACGCAGCCGGCTAGTCCGATGGTTCTCGCCTGAGCCTTACGGACCGAAAGGCCCAGGCCAGCTCACTGTGTGACGCTTCTGACCGGGCCCATGAGCAAAGCCCGGGGAAGCGGCAACTTAATTAATTAAGCTGCAAGTGCCAAGTTGTTGTTGGCATTTCTAGTTTCCACCAAGTTACGGGCAGGTGGGTCC
>WNFG01002191.1_pt1 | contig 16390 bp, 14 predicted proteins | sample 5400431 | NCBI WGS metagenome assembly WNFG01 (sample SAMN13153346, study PRJNA577476) | soil metagenome | isolation source: 120 cm saprolite under Douglas fir tree site 2 hole 3 replicate 2 | place: USA:California | collected 2015-04-18 | reverse complement strand
ATTCCGGAAGTTTTTCTTTCACCTGAGCCGCGCCTTGAACGTCGATTTCCAGCACCAGATCGAGTCCCTTCTTCCGCGATTCCTCCAGCCACTTCACCGGAGTGCCGTAGGAATGTTTTCCGAAAACCCGCGCGTACTCGAGAAATTCGCCGCGCGCGACCATGGCGTCGAATTCCGCTTCCGTCACGAAATCATAGCACTTCCCGCTGGCCTCGGTCGCGCGGCGCGCCCGTGTAGTACATGAGATCGAGGGCATCGTGCCGGGCAGCTCCAGGATTCGCTGCACCAAAGTCGATTTTCCCGATCCCGACGGCCCCGAAACGATCAACACCAGCGGCGCAATCTCTGTCCCCGTGCTCATTCGATGTTTTGTACCTGCTCCCGCAGTTTTTCGATCTCCGCCTTGATCTCCAGCGCCAAGCCCGTGATTGCCAACGCATCGCTTTCCACGCCGGGCGTCTTGGACAGCATGGTATTCGCCTCGCGATGCATTTCCTGCAAAAGAAAATCCAGCTTCTTCCCCAGTTCGCCAGCACCGTCAAGCAATTTCCCGAACTGCTGCAGGTGGCTCCTCAGCCGGTCCAATTCTTCACTGATATCGCTGCGTTCCGCAAGCAGCGCCGCCTCCTGCGCAAGCCGGGCCGGATCGATCCCGGTCCCGCCCAGCAATTCCTTCAACTTGGCATCGAGACGACGTGAGAACGCCGGGCGCAACGTCGCGGCCAGCCCACGCACCTGCTCAACATGGCCGCTAACTCGGGCCAAGCGATCGCGCAACTCCTCCGCCAGATGACGACCTTCCGCCCGCCGCATTTCATCCAGCTTTGCCAGCGCATCCCGCAAGCCGCCGTCCAGCAATCGTCCGAGACGCTCTTGCTCTTCTTCAGTTTCCGGCACAGCGGCGGTGACCCCGGTGATCACGCCAGGCAATCTCAAGAGCGCGACGACGTCCATATCCGTTGCCGCTCTCGTTTCCTGTCGCAGCGCTTCCGCCGCTTTCAGATACGATTGCACCAACTCCCGATTTACCTGTACCGGCGCCGCTTTCCCCGGTTCCACGCCCACGGTAACTTCCACGTGGCCGCGATGAATCTTTTCGCGCACGATCTGCCGCAAGCGAAGATCGTACAGATCAAATCCCTCCGGCATCCGCAGCTTGAGATCCAGGAACCTGTGGTTGACGCTCTTCACGCTGACGCGCACCGTCCAGCCATCCTGTTCGGCTCGCGCTTGCGCGTAGCCGGTCATGGAGAAACATTCGGTCTTCTTCGTTTGTAATGGGGTTGTTTGGCTCATAAGGAATCCGATGCAGCATTCAATTTTGCCGGCGCGGTCTGCGCCGGAGCCAGCATGTCGTCGTCCGCAAACTGCAGATCATGAAGCCGGGCATACGTTCCGCCACGGGTCATTAGTTCCGTGTGCGTTCCGCTTTCCCGGATCTGTCCGTCTTCCAGGACGAGAATCTTGTCGGCGCGCCGAATCGTTGCGAGGCGATGCGCGATTACGAAAGTGGTTCGCCCAACCATCAGGTTGGCGAGCGCCTTCTGCACAAACATTTCCGACTCGGCATCCAGCTCCGAAGTGGCTTCATCCAAAATAAGAATCGGCGAATCCTTTAGGATGGCGCGCGCGATGGCGATGCGCTGTCTCTGCCCCCCGCTCAACCGCGTGCCCCGCTCGCCAATCACGGTGCCGTATCCTTGCGGCAGTTCCATGATGAAATCGTGCGCCAGCGCGGCTTGCGCAGCTGCTATGACTTTTTCCCTGGGAATATTCGTCAATCCGTAGCAAATGTTGTTCCACACGGTGTCGTGAAACAGGATGTTCTCCTGCGTCACCATGGCGATCTGTTCGCGCAGCCACTTGATGGTCACGTCCCGGATATTCACATCATCCATTCGAATGGCGCCGGCGGTGGGCTCATAAAATCGCGGCAGCAAATTGACCAGCGTCGTTTTTCCCGCCCCGCTCGATCCCACGAGAGCGATCACTTCTCCGCGGCGCGCTCGGAAATAAATCTGCTCGAGCACATGAGTCGAGTCGGCGTCATACGCAAAGCCCACGTTCTCAAAAACGATTTCCCGCGAAAACGACGCCAGGGATTTCGCGCCCGGCTGTTCGCTCTGCTCTTCTTGCCGGTCGAGATAGGCAAATACCTGCGCGCTCGCTCCCTGCGCGAGCTGAAACTGCTGGTACACCTGGCCGATGCGCTTCAGGGGCATGTAGGCATTAAACATCGCAAAAAGAAACGCGATGAAAATTCCCGGCGTCATCAGACCGTGCTTGATCTGATCGCGGGCATACAAAATGAGCAGCGGGATAACCAGTGCTCCCAGCAAATCCATCATCGGCCCGGTGGCCACTGCAGCGCGAACCCAGCGCATATTTTCACGCAGCAGCCGTTGCGCCGTAAATTTGAACTTGGCGATTTCGAAATCTTCCATTCCAAAAGCCTTCACGACGCGGTTCCCGCTGACGGTTTCCTGCAGGATCTGGCTGAGGTCCCCAAGCCTGGTCTGGCTGTTTTCAGAGGAGCGGCGAATCTTCTTTCCCAGTTTACCCACCGGCACGACGACCAGCGGCACCAGGATGGCCGATCCCAGCGCCATCTTCCAGTTCAGCACCACGATGACCACCAGAAAAACAATCAGCGTGAAGCCTTTCTGGAACAGGTCAGCCAGGTATTCGGAGAGCGCGATGCGGGTCCGCTCCACGTCGTTGATCGTCGTGGAAAGCAAGCGTCCCGTCGGATTGCTTTGAAAAAAGCCAATCGGCTGGCGGATGATCTTAGCGTATACCTGATTCCTCAGCCTGGTCACCGCGGCTTGTCCCACGTATTGGATCTGCGTCACACCCAGATACTCGGCAATGCCTTTCGCGACATAAAGAAAAACCACTGTCAGCGCGAAAATAGTCCAGACATTGTGGATGGTAGGCGGAAAAAACCGGTTGAGAAAGATCGTATGGCCGTTCGGAAATGTCACCAGCGGCAGGGTCGAACCGACAACGGATGGGTTCAGGACGTAGTCAAATCCAGGCCGGAGCATCAGCGCCACGATCCCGTCCGCCAGCGCCGTGAAGGCCACCAGCACCACGCCCACCGCCAGCCGAAAAGCGTACGGCCGCACGTAACTTAGCAATCGCTTCCATTGTGGTGATAACAACGAGGCCACGCTGCAGGCTCCCTGACTTGTCCACTTGGTACGCTATTCGCCGCGTCGCGGCGTGTCAAGTTTCCGCGGCCAGCCGAAAGCGGACTGTTGCGGCGTACCCGGTTCGTTTACTTATCGATGTCGCGATGGACGACCTTCGCTGAGAATCCGCGTTTCGCGAGCGACTTCTTCACCGACTCCGCCAGCATTACGGAGCGGTGCCTCCCGCCCGTGCAGCCGAACGCAATAGTCAGATAACTCTTTCCCTCACGGATGTAGTGGGGAATCAAATAGGTGAGCAAGCCTTCGATGCGGCGCAGGAATTCCCCGGTTTGCGGAAACGAGCGGATATACCGCCGCACTTTCGGGTCTTTGCCCGTGAAAGGCCGCAACCGCGGCACGAAATGCGGATTGGGCAGAAATCGCACGTCGAGAACCAGGTCCGCATCCGACGGCACTCCGTAGCGGTACCCGAAACTCACGACCGAGACCAGCATCGGCCGTTTGTCCGGATTCTTGAATCGCTCCGTGACGAAGTGGCGCAATTCATGCACGTTGAACTGCGTGGTTTCAATGACCACATCCGCAAGCTTGCGGATCGGCTCCATCAGCGCGCGTTCGTGCGACAAACTTTCCCGTACGGAAAAATTCTTTCCCAAGGGATGCGGGCGCCGGGTCTCGCTGTACCGCCGCAGGAGGGCATCCTCGTTCGCTTCGATGAAAACCAGCGTGATGGGATGATCTTTCTTCAAATGTTTCAGGAGTGGCGGCAATTTTTCCAGTTGCATGCCCTCGCGCGCGTCCACCAGCAGGGCCGCGCGCGCAAAATCGCCTTCGCCCGCGGCGTGCAGTTCCGCAAAAATAGGGATGAGATTCACTGGAAGATTGTCCACGCAGTAGAAGCCCATGTCTTCGAAGGCATGCAGGACGGTGCTTTTGCCGGAACCGGAAAGTCCGGTAAGAATGACGAGTTGCCGGGTTTCGCGTCGCGTCTGCGGCTTCACGGGCGCAGCCGCTCAGCTCTTTTCCCGGCGCTGGTGGGTGCTGGGAATTCTCATGTCTTCGCGATACTTCGCGACCGTGCGGCGGGTCACGTGAATTCCCGCGTCATCGAGTTTCTTGGCAATCTGTTCGTCGGTCAGCGGATGTGTGGCATCTTCCTCTTCGATCATTTTCTTGACGAGCCGCTTGAGCGTCAGCAGCGACATCCCGCCGCCCTCCGGTCCGTTCACGGACTCGCTGAAGAACGAGCGCAGCTCCAGCACGCCCTGCGACGTGTGCGCATACTTGCTGGCCACCGCGCGGCTCACCGTCGAGGGATGCACGCCGACCTCTTCCGCCACTTCCTTGATCATCATGGGTTTCAGTGCATCCTGGCCGTGATCGAGGAATTCGCCCTGGCGCGCGATGATCGACTGGCAGACGCGCAGGATGGTGTGCTTGCGCTGTTCGATGTTCTTCATCAACTGGACGGCGGCCGTGAAGCGTTCCTTCACGTAATTGCGCACGTCGCGGTCCGCGGCGTCTTTGACCAGCAGACGACGGTATGTGGGGCTCAGCCGCAGTTGCGGCATGTCGTCTTCATTCAGGAACGCCTGCCACTGATCATCCACTTTGCGGAAGTAGACGTCGGGCTCAACCAGCCTCGGCTCTGATTTGTTGTAGCGCAGCCCGGGCCGGGGATCGAGCTTCTTGATCACTTCCAGCGCGTGCTTGACGACCTCGAGGGGCCGGTTGAGCGCGCGGGCTACTTCCTTAAGCTGATTGGATTGAACTTGCTTGAGATGTTCGGAAACGATTTGTTGCGCCAGCGTATTCTGCGGATCAAACGCTTTCAATTGCCGCAGCAGGCATTCACGCAAATCCCGCGCGCCCACTCCGATCGGGTCGAAGTCCTGCACCACGGCCAGCGCGTCATCGAGGTCATCCTGAGAATACTTTCCGTTCTGCATCAGCTCTTCGGTGGAAGCCGTCAGATAGCCGTTTTCGTCCAGATTGCCAATGATGCTATCCGCGATTTCTTTTACCGCGTCCGAACAGATCGTAACGCTCAACTGCCACTGGAGATGCTCGGTCAACCCGGTCGGCGAAGAGAGGAACTTCTCGAAGGAGGGCCGTTCGGAAACTTCGCGCTCCTGCGATTTCCCGCCGTCCCCGCCAGTATCCAGGTACTGGTTGAAGAAGGTTCCCACGTCAAACTCGTCAAACGGATTGGCTTCGGGTTTCTCCGGAACTTTTTCGGTCTCCGCTTTCAGGAAGGTCTCATCGCTGTAGTTGTCCGTTTGGGTAGGTTCTTCGCTCTGCTCTTCCAGGACTGGGTTAGCGATCATCTCCTGGTTGATCATTTCGCGAAGCTCGAGCCGGTTCAGAGCGAGGACGCTCACCATCTGCACAAGGCCGGGCGTCAGAATCTGCTTCTGCGACACTCGGAGGTTTAGTTTGAGTCCTTGCCACGCCATGGATGGTGCCGTGTTCCCTTTTCTAACCCTAGTTCAGGCGAAAATGATCGCCCAGATAGACGCGCCGGACTTCGGCATCGTTGCTTAACTCGTCCGGGCTGCCCTTCCGGAATATCTTGCCACTTTTCAGGATGTACGCGCGATCCGTCACGCTGAGAGTTTCCCTGACGTTATGATCGGTGATCAGCACGCCAATTCCCGACTTCGCCAGATCCCGGATGGTCTCCTGGAGATCCTTGACCGTTAGAGGGTCGATTCCCGAAAAAGGTTCGTCTAAAAGAATAAAAGAAGGCTGCAAGGTAAGAGATCGCGCGATCTCCAGCCGGCGGCGCTCTCCGCCGGAGAGGGTGTAAGCCTTGCTGGTCCTAACGGTTTCGAGCCCCATTTGCACCAGGAGTTCCTCCAGGCGGTCGCGCTGCTGTTCCGGGGTCAGCGGCAAGGTTTCCAGCACCGCGAGCAGATTCTCTTCGCTGGTCAACTGGCGAAAAACCGAGGGTTCCTGAGGAAGGTAGCTGATTCCGCTGCGGGCCCGGAGGTACATGGGCAGGTCCGTGATTTCGTCGTCGTTCAGGAGTACGCGGCCGGAGTCGGGCCGGGCGAGACCTACCAGGATATAGAACGTTGTCGTCTTGCCCGCGCCGTTTGGGCCAAGCAACCCGACGACTTCACCCTGTCCGATCTCCAGTTCAACGTCGTCAACGACCTTACGGCCTCGGTACGACTTGCTTAAATCGACGGCCTGGAGCTTCAGCATACCTCTTCACGGGCGGCCGCGGAGGAGTTGCGTCACTTCTCGACTCGGTGCTTCGTCAACGTCCGCGAACCTTTTTCTGAGTCCACGATGATCGTATCATCCGCTAAAAAGAAGGTCAATTGACGTCCCATCGTGGTCCCTTCCACGGCGTCAGAAATCGTGGGATTTCCGCCGCTCATCACGAATTTTCCGTCCGTTGCGGCGTACTCGCCGCGCTCGGCCGTGGCTTTCCGCGTCCCTTGTTCCACGATCACGCCACCCGTGCCAACCGCCCGGCTGATCTGCTGGGCTCCGGCAGGTGGATTTGCCGCAGCGGAACCAGTGGCCGCATTCGAATTGGGCTTCTGGGTCCTTGTAAAATATAAATCCACCACCGCGGCGTGCATGATTTGCTCCGCCGATTGCGCCACCACGTTCTTTTCCAGGTGCGCGCGGCCCTCCGCGTCCCGGTACGTCAGCGTCCCCGCCGTTACATGCCACAACTTCGGCTTCTTCGGCCCGGCTTGCACAGCCACCGTTTGCGCCGGCGATGGCCCCGCGGCCTGGGGGAAAACCGCGCGAACATTTCCGATGGCATTCATCACCCGCGCCTCGCGCAGCAGTTCGATCGAATTCGCTTCCATCACCGAATCGCCCTGCCACAAGCGCGCATGTCCCGTGTACAGCGCTCTCCCCGTCTTCGAATTCGCCTGCATCGCGTCCGCCGAAATGTTCGCCGGTACCGCGGCAAGTTGCGCTCCGCTCCCTTTCGCCGAAAAGTCCGTCGACCGAACGCCTCCGTCGGCACGAATGTCCCCGGTGCTCTGCAAAAAAGTAATGCGCGGCGCCTGCGTCTCCGCGGTTGCATCGCGCGCCAGCGCTTTTCCGGTCAGCAGAGCCGTCTGCGTTGCCCGGACAAACGTCGCGTGGTCCGCTTGTCCGCTCCTGTCGCCCTCCTTCAGCCTTACCTCTCCCTGCAAATCCATCTGCGACCATCCGCCGCTCGCCAGCAATAGGGCCACTCCGCTATGCGCGGTCGCTGTCTGCGCGGGCTTACCTCCCGCCGCGCGCTCTGTCAGCACGTTACCGGTCGCGACCAACTGTCTCGCCTTGCCCTCCTTCCCGAATTCCATTTCGAGCTTATCCGCCTTCAGTTTTGTCCGCGCAGCCTCGGCGTTCGCGGGAACTCCCGGCGTCCCGCCTTGCGGCGCCGCATCCGTCCATTCGATGTTCCCCGCCCCCAGGGTTTCTGCTCTCTTTAGCTTGCTGCCCTCGCCTTTTTTCCCATCGGCGAATTCCATGAGCAATTCGCTCGTCTGCAGCATTCTTGCCTCGCCGGAGTTGTCCGCCTGCGTTTTCAGTTGCACGCTGCCTCCTAATTTCAACTCTCTCGGTTGGTTTACTCTCGGCCACAGCTCCATCGCGCCGCGCTCCGCGCGGAAGTCATCTACCTCTTTTCCGGTGCGCCGTGAACCGCGCACATCTGTCATCCCCTCGATCCTCGTCAGCCACCCCGCGGGGGCAAATTGTGCCGTGATTGTCTCAGCGCTCAGATTCGTCGGGCCATCCGCGCCCTGCGATTCCAATTCCGGGTTCTTCCCATTCGGACCCGGCGCAGCCACAAGTTTCTCCGCGCGAAACGCCGCGTCCAGCGTGAGTGTCAGTTTTCCCGCACGCAAATGCGCCGTGTGAGTTTCCGCTTCCACCGGTCCGTACAACTGCATCGTCCTCGAGTCCCGCTCAAAATCCAGGCTCTTCCCCGTCACGCGAATGGGTTCTTTCGCATCCATACCCGCATTCGCGGTCTTTTTTCCTGCGCTGTCATTTCCCGGCGGCATCAGAGAAAATTGCACATCTCTCAGCAGGCGCACCGTCCCTTCCTCGGAGTGATACTCGACTCCCACGGCTTCCCCACTTCCATTCGGAAAGACGAACTTCACGGGCTGCTCCGTCCGCGCCATCCCACTGGCGCGGTTAAAGATCACTCCGCGGGTCTCCACATGTACTTTCTGCCCTGCTTTTATTTTCGGATTTTTTGCTTCCCGCTCGGCTTCCGCCCTGCTCTCCAGGTCGATCTGCACCTCGCCGCTGCATGCCATGTTTCCGCCCGCTTTTTCGTACTGGCAGCTTTGTGTATGTATCGTGTCGTGGCGTTCTCCCTTCTTTCCAAAGATGGTGATCTTCACGTCCTCCAGCAGGCTCGCGTCCTTGCCCTTGAAATCCGTGGCTTTCGACGCCTCCACCGTGAAGATTTTTTGGGTTCCCTCTCCTTTCGAAAACGTGAGCCCGCTCGACAGCCGCGTCACATTTTGCGGAGCCGGAGGGGGCGCCTTTTGCCGCTCTCGATGAGCGGCCCATTTGCGCTCGAAATACACACCGGCCGTCACACTTGCCAGCAGCAACGCCGCCGCCGCCGACCAGCGCGCATACTTCGCCGCTTCGCTTCGCTTCATATCTTCAAGTTAAGCAAAATTTCGACGGAGTGTATAGAAGATGGAATGCTCCTTCAAAAGAAGGAGAGAATTAACCGGCCGATTCGGCGCTCGCCGCCGGATCCGGCAAAATTCCGATATTCGCCGCGGCGACGCTGTCGCGCTTCGTATTTTTCACCAGGTACATGGCTTCATCGGCGAGGTGCAGCAAGCCTTCCTTGGTTCGCGAATCCACGGGGTAGGATGCCACGCCCACACTGGGTGTCAGCCGGATGTTCAACCCTTCCGGCACAAGCCAGATCGTCTCGCGCACCAATTTGTGCAATCGCCGCGCCACGTTCAACGCGCTGTCTTTCGAAGTCTGCGGCAGCAGAATTACAAATTCATCCCCGCCGTAACGGAACGCGAAATCGATCAGCCGGCAATGCTCCTTCAGCGCGTTTCCGATCTCCGCCAGCAGCCGCGAGCCCACCAGGTGCCCGTGCGTATCGTTCACCTGCTTGAAATGGTCCAGGTCGATGAAAACAATCGAAAATTCGTAGTTGTAGCGCTGCGAACGGTAGATCTCCGTCTCCAGGATGAAGCCCATGTGCCGCGCGTTATAGAGCGAAGTGCAGTCATCGGTGATGGTCAGCTCGTGAATTTTCTTCACGTGCCGGGCGTTCTCCAGCGCGATCGCCGCGAAATCCGAAAGCGCTTCGAGCAGCTTCAAGTCCCGGGGATCGAATCCCTCCGGCCCGATGCAATTGATCAGCTCGATCACTCCCAGGCAAGTGTCGCGGAATTTCACCGGCACCGCGACGATCGACTGCGTCTCGGTCTTGGTCTTCTCGTCCACCTTCGAGAAAAAGCGCGTGTCCTTGGTCGTGTCCGGCACCACCACGGTCTCGCCGCGCTGCGCGACCCAGCCGGCAATTCCCTGCCCCATTTTGATGCGTACGTCCTTCAGCGCCTGCGACGCTTTCCCCACCGCCAGCTCAAAGTACAGTTCCTGCTTGGCTTCATCCAGCAGCAGCAGCGACCAGTTGTCCGGGCGCAGAAATTCATCGATCTTCTCCATGATCGTGCGGAGAACTTGATCGAGCTGCAGCGAGGACGTCAGCGCCTTCCCCAACTCCTGGAAGACGGCAACTTCTCCCTTTTCCCGCTGTTCGGATGGCACCGCAGGATTGCGTCGGCGTTCCACGGCCGGAAACTGATTCACTTCCTCCACGCGCGCTTGTTCCTCTCCCCTGCGATTCTACGCCCGGCAATGCTCGCGCTCGCTTCCGGCAGTCATACGACCGCCAAGAAACACGAATTCGCCCTCTTCGCACGCACGGCCGCGAATCTCCGCCAGTATAGGCCCCTCCCAAAAAGCCATGCAACACGCTCGTGGTACAGGCGTGGCTATCTCGCCATCCTCGCCTCGCGTGCGAAGCCCCACTGAATTCCGGCTCTCAGAGCGGTCGGTAACCGTAAGCTGCAACCGCACAAATCTGTGAACGCCGAGGGTCTCGGAAGCAGCGGGGCCGTATAGGGAATCCCCCACATTGAAACTAACTACGCCCATCGACTGCGAGATCGCGATGACACGCACCCTCGATGCTCCACGCCGCCTCGTCTTTGCTACGTTGCGCATTTTTACTTGCAGTTCGCAAGTAATATGTGCATAGTCTCACCCACGCGTCGCGAGAGGCCCGCGAGTCCCTCATCAAATCCAACATGGAGAGTGGAGTGACTGCGAGCTACAACAAGCTTACTGATCTCCCGGAGAAACCATGAACAAGAACACTTTAAAAAGCATTGGCGCCGTGCTGGCGGGCATGCTCGCAGGCATCATTCTCACCATCGTCACCGACATTTTGCTGCACGCAATCGGCGTCTTCGCCCCGTGGGGCCAGCCGAACGGCGACGGGCCCCTTCTGCTTGGGACGGCCTATCGCACTGTCTACGGCATCGCAGGCAGCTACATCATTGCGTGGCTCGCGCCCAATCGGCCCATGGCGCACGCCCTGGCGGGCGGTGTCGTGGGCCTTGCCGTGAGTATTTTGGGTGCCGCGGTGACGTGGAATAGGGGACCGGCCTTCGGGCCCCACTGGTATCCACTCGCGCTCATTGTGCTAGCGTTGCCGCAAGCCTGGGCGGGCGGCAGACTCCGCGTGATTCAGTTGCCCGCACGCTCGGCGCAATAAAGATTTTTTCTGCTTCTGAAAATGCGTGTATCTAAAACCGGAGGTTGCCTATGGTCTTAACGAAAGACGAACTCATCTCTGCTCTTCGGCACGAAGTACGCATTTTGCTCCACCTAGCTTCGAAGGTGGAGCCCGCAATGCTGGGCTATCGTCCGACGCCCAAACAGCGGAGCATGCTCGAGTTGTTGCAGTATATGGCCATCATGGGCCCCACCCAGATTGGCGTAATCAAGGCCGGAGTCTTCAATCGAGCAACCTTGAGCGCCGCCTGGGGGCCCCCGGACGCCGCAGCGAGAGCGATGAACTTCGATCAGGCCGTCTCCGCCATCCAAAAACAATCCGACGAGTACGCCCGTCTATTGAGCGGATGGGCCGAAGCCGATTTCCGCGGTGAAATCGACATGTTCGGCAATAAATCCACTCGCGGACGGCAGTTGGTGAACCTGGTGCTCAACGGTCACGCCGCTTACCGGACCCAACTCTTCTGTTACCTCAAGTCCTGCGGCTGTGAAGAGCTGAGCACCATGAACCTCTGGGCTGGGATGGACGCAGCGTAGCCGGTATCGCACGAAGTGAGAAGTCTGAGATGTAAACTTAGAGTGAAGGTCCTTGGAACCATTGGAGTTCATGGAGCCCTCGGAGCTCCTGGAGAATGACCCGCATGAAAAAAGCGAATTCCCGAGATCGCGGTTCGGCCGCCAAACGCAACGTCGTTCCAAAGAACACTGACGAGTACCTCGCAGGCGTCCCGGAACCCGCCCGCAGCACCTTGAACAAGGTTCGCGCGGCGATTCGGTCCGCTGTGCCACCGGAGGCTACCGAGGCCATCAGCTACGGGATGCCGACGTTCAAGTACAAAGGATCGCTGGTGTGGTTCGCCGCGTTTTCAAACCATTGCAGCTTTTTCCCTACTGCGTCCGTGATCGAGGCGTTCAAGAACGAACTTAAGGGCTTCTCCACATCCAAAGGGACCATCCACTTCCCTGTGGACAAGCCTCTGTCCGCCGCTCTTGTGAAAAAGCTGGTGAAGGCGCGGATCGCGCAGAACGAACGCAAGAAACAGCGCTGATCGGTCTGCCAAAATGACACAATCGAGCCCTACATTCGTTAGGGCCTTCCCTGCATCTCAGCTTTAAATCTTGTAGTTTGCCCTCGCCCGCATTCAAGAATGCCTTTACGTTCAGAACTCCTGGGAATCGTTACGCTGGCAAATGGAATTCTTGCGTTCGCAGACGCTAAAGAAATCTTGCGTGGAAATGGAAGACCTCAAGCTGAAAAATCGAATTCGATCAGCTCGATGAGGGTAGAGGCCAGCAGAGCAACGGGTGCCGGTTTTGCGCCTGGGGCTTTTGTCTTTGCTTTTTCTTGTTCGTCTTTCTGCCGCCCGCAGAGTTCCCCGCGCCGAATGTGCGTGGCTTATGGCCCATGGTCGCGATAAAAGCCGACCGTGCGATTATGGCTTACTGCGGGAACGAGACAGGCTCCGAACCCTCGTAAGCAACGCCGCGAAATGCGGCCAGTCATGCTCTGTCATGGCCGTAAATTTCAATCCAAGTCCGTCACCAGGCTCAAAATGTCGCACGATCGCCTCGGCCCTGATTTGTCCTTCCTGGACCAGAAAATCAACCTTGGCTTTCATTCCCACCGGGTGTCGACCGGCGGTTGCAATGAACAGACCTCCCGCGCCCAGGTCTCGGACGCGTGAAACATCATCCTTACCATCACAACGCCAACAGACCCAGACGCCTTCCGGCGTCTCGACGCGAGAGGTATGGCGCCGCGAATAGGAAGGTGTTTGCGGAGAGGGCCGCACAAACCACCTTGAGCCTTGCGTTGCTGGAGGAGCAGTGATGAAGACGTGCGGGAGATTGCAAGGTAAGTGGTGAAGGTACGCCTCATAACCTGTGGAAAACAAGTGGAAAATTTCTGTTAAATTGCCCCGGGCGCCGGTGGCGTGTAACCCGACTGAGTCGGGGCACCCCGGGCTTTTGACTTTGGTTTTTGCTGGTTTGTCTCGCGCCTGCTTTAACCCTTAATCCTGCCTATTGCCGTCCAACCCCCAATTCTCCCCGTTCCCTGCGTCACACTTAGCCAGTTGATACTTCCATGATATTCTGTCCAGTGTTCGCTGTGCTCCATTCTCGCCGCTCTGACCATCCCAGTAAGGATGCTCATCTTGTCCGACCATCGGGAGCCGAAGGATTCTTCTCCAGTACCTTTTCCCTTGGTCACTTCCGCCTAGCCCTTGGTGCCTGTCCCCTATTGGTGAATCCGGGGCAAGGTGAACGCGATTCCGGGATGATGCCGAACGGCGTTCCTGAGTGATCTCGAACATGATTCCGGGATGAAGGCGAACACCGGTTCCGCGATGAAGCCGAACAGTTTCAGGCCGATCCCGGAACTGCGTTCGGCTTCGCCGGAATGATTTCCACAAGCTGAACAGCGTTGGACAACACAATGGCAGGCAGCCTCCCCTCGAAGGGGAGGATCAGCTTGCCAGCCAGGAGATTGTCCGTGCGCAAGATCAAAGAAGTTCTTCGATTGAAGTTTGAAGTAGGGCTGGGGTTGCGGCAGATCGCCCGCAGTTGCTCGATTGGCCTCGGCACCGCACATGAATACCTGCAGCGAGCCGATGCTGCTTGCGTAGATTCGGCGCGTGCGAAGCGAACTTTCTAAGGCGTGGCGGCCTTCACCTTCGTCGCAGCCTGTTCAATAAGATCTGCGACAGCTCTTGGCTGCGACACGTAGATGGCGTGGCTTCCCTTGACCTCAACGACCGTAGCACCCGCGCGCTTGGACATGGCACGCTGCGCGTCAGGTGGAATCATCCTGTCCTCGGTGGTGACCAGGTACCAGCTCGGCTTGGTCCTCCACGCGGGTTCGCTGATCGCGCCGCTAATGGCCCCCATGCCCCACGGAACTTGGGAATCAGCCATGAACGCGGCTTTTTCTGGGTCCACGTCGGCTGCGAAAGAAGCAGGAAACTTCGCCTTGTCGAGGAAAAGAAAGCCGTCTTGCGGCGGCAGTATCGGCGGTACGGGCGCGCCGGGCGACGGGTCCTTAATAAGCGATCCCACCGACTCGCCTTTGTCTGGAGCGAAGGCAGCGATGTATACGAGGGCTGAAACCTTTGGATGGTTTCCGGCTTCCGTGATTACCGCTCCCCCGTAGGAATGGCCAACGAGAATTGTAGGTCCGTCCTGCGTTGCAAGAATTCGCTTGGTAACTGCTACGTCGTCCTCCAACGATATCGTCGGGTTCTGGACGATGCTCACCTTGTAGCCGTGCCCCTTCAGGATCTTGTAGACGCCCTCCCAGCCAGCGCCGTCGACAAAGCCACCATGGACTAGAACGATGTTCTTCATCGCTTGATACCTCCTTGCTTGAATGATGCGGTACACATCGGCGGGACTCGTTTGGGCCGGACCATGGAACGGGCCCCGAGGATTTGGCCTGAGAGTCGCAGAGTAACGAGGGGCAGAGCAGCTGTCAAGGCAACACCAAGATCCGTACTTCGTGGATTGTCGGCAGCCTTCCCTAAAAGCGTGTAATGGAAGAGTTGCCCGATCCGGGAGCAACGCGCCAACGCTAAGGTGGAGCCGCTGCCAAGGATTTCAGCTAACGGATCTTCACCTTTCCTTGAGACCTAAACCATTCAAATGTTCTTCGAATGGCTTCGTCCACAGAGACTTCGGGTCGATATCCCAGTTCACGGGTGGCCTTGGAGCCGTCCAGGTATTGACCAGAAGACATCACCGCAATGGCACTGGGCGATACTTTCGGAACCGGGCCGTGCAAATGTTTATACTTAAGAATCTGCCATGCCGAAACCAGCTTGGCTGCGGCCAGAGGAATCTCCTTGGGTTCGGGAGCCCCTGTGACCGTAGCGATCTTTGCCATGAGCTGTTGCATGGTCAGATTCTCTCCACAAATAAGATAGCGCTCACCAGGATGCCCATCCTCACAGACCCGGACAAGCCCGCGTCCAGCATCCCCCGCATAGACGACGTTCCGCTTTCCGGCGACGTAACCTGGAAGCGTACGATTAGCCATCTCGATGACGAAGCCCCCCGTACTGTTGCCGGGATCGTACTCGCCGAACGTCATCGATGGGATACCGACGACCACCGGCATTCCTTCCGCCGCTTTTTGCCGGGCCAGCGTGTCCTGTGCCCATTTCACCTGCAAATACGCGTTCTGATTGTGCGGTCTCTCTGGGTAACTTTGTGACCCGTCACTGGGCTTTCCGTCCGAGCTCCGGGGCAGCGCGATAGCGGCTCCAACGTACACAACTTTCTTCAACTCCTGCCCAACGCACGCTTTATAGAAGTTGTTGCTCAGCCTCGCTGCTGTTGCCAACTCTTCCCTGATTGATTTTGGAGCACCAGGATAGTATGCCGCGCAGTGGATCACCGCATCGGCCCCCCGAAGTCCGCGACGGAGAGAATCGACATCATCTAGATCCGCCTGGCGAGCTTCGCAGCGCAGATCCGCTAATGAGTTCAGCAATCGAGGATTTCGATACAGCGCGATCAAGTCGTGCCCTGCGCGAAGCGTATGCCGCGCTACATGCTGCCCCAGCATCCCTGTGGCTCCGACGACGGCGATTCTCATGAACTCCTCCAGAACATAAGCTAAAGCTTCAAGCAATATTGAAGATCAGGTGGCCGCTTGGACCGGAGTGCGATGATGACCGGCTTGAGGCTGCGTTGTTCGGCGGGCCACCGCGCAGGACGCCCGTCCGTGCTGCTCATGCCTGGCAGAACTGAGGGCCCTTCCTTTCGTAGGGTCCAGTGAGGCTAAATATTCCTCAACTGAATTGAATTTTGGCCGCCTCCGCGAGCGTGGTTGGCGCATTGTTTTGCGATCCCCTCGATTCACGACTTTTGAGCCGCCTCAGGCGGCAAGTTGGGCGTTTCAATACCGAACTGCCTGGCGTTTGAGGCAGGTGCCGAAGCTCTTCCGCTGTGGGAGGAGATATGGCCGGGACCTGCGAGGAAGCTAGCCGGCCCGCTTGCTGCTCGCTCGCCGGGGCTTCGGCTTGCTCTTGCCCTTGAGATTGAGCGCCACTGCAGCGCGGATGAGATCCTTCAAAGCCGCCTCATCGACCTTGTCGCCTTCGTGGATGTCGATGGCGCGCCTGACATTCCCTTCGAGACTGGAGTTGAATAGCCCTGCAGGGTCCTTCAACGCAGCTCCCTTGGCAAATGTCATCTTGACGACGTTCTTGTACGTCTCTCCCGTGCAGACGATGCCGCCGTGGGACCAGATGGGAGTCCCCATCCACTTCCACTCTTCGACGATCTCAGGGTCTGCCTCGTGTATGATTTGGCGCACTTTCGCGAGCATCTTCCCGCGCCAGTCCTTAAGTTCTTTGATCCTCTCGTCGATTAATGCCGACGCAGATTCCACCGCAACGGGCTTTTTCATGGACAGCTCC
>WNFG01002407.1_pt1 | contig 16394 bp, 20 predicted proteins | sample 5400431 | NCBI WGS metagenome assembly WNFG01 (sample SAMN13153346, study PRJNA577476) | soil metagenome | isolation source: 120 cm saprolite under Douglas fir tree site 2 hole 3 replicate 2 | place: USA:California | collected 2015-04-18 | reverse complement strand
TTGCACTCATCGTCGTCCACGGCGTCGATGCCTGACCGGGTACGATGCTCGTCGGGCTTGCACTCAACGTGATCGAGGGCGGAGGATTCACAGCCACGGTGACTTGCTTCGTCGTCGCGCCACCGGGCCCGATCGCCGTCAGTGTGTAGGTGGTGGTGACTGTGGGCGAGACGGCGACCGATCCGTACAGCGCCTGCGATCCGATCCCATTGTCGATGGAGACGGAGGTCGCATTCGTTGTTGTCCAGGAAAGCGTCGAGGAGTGTCCCGCGGGCACGGTCGAAGGAGTTGCGGCGAAGGTAATCGCGGGAAGCGGTACGGATCCGGTCACATGCGGTGAGCTACGCATTTCCTAACGACTCCACGGTCGGATCGTCAGGGTTTCCCACTAGAATCGGTAGACACGTACGTGTGCAAACACGTACGTGTCACCTCGGGGAGGTCAACGATGCTCACGAATACGTGGAGGGGTTGCGTGCTGGCAGTACCGGTGGCCATCGTTTCTATGGCACCCGGCTGCGGACAACCAAGAACCACCGTTAGCAACCGAGCGAAATCAGCGGTCGTCATCAATCACCAGCGAATGCAACATCGCCCAACTGTGGCCAACAACTCGTCACTCGGCTATGACGTTTTCGTCATCCGTTTCGATCCGATTGGGTCGGGCGGTTTCGATGGGCGGCAGTTTCCTGTGGAGATCGCGAATGTGTCCGGCCGGTCATTCTCGCGCGTCACGGCCGTTATCATCGCCACGCTCGGCGGCAGGCAAGTTCTGCGTGCCGAATCGACGTACTCAGCAGACGCATTTCGACCCGGCGAGGCGCTTCAGTTTTCACCATCAGGCACGTTTGAGCGAGGCACGTTTGCGCAGCTCCCGAGCCCATCGCAGTTTGCGTACCGGGGCGGCAACGCCGACTACTGGCAGGTGACGCGCGACACGACGGCGGTGAACGGCGAGATCGACCAACGCCTGGACCTGCGGTTGAAGCTCCTCGACGAGAACGGAACGCCTCTGCGATGGACCCGCCGCATCGCTGAGTTGCGACCTGAACAGGCTACTGAGGTCAACGAGATCGCGACGGCATTGAAGAAGGCTGAACAGGAGCAGACGGACCGTCTGTTATCAGCTCTCATCGCCTCCCAACGCGCTGAGCAGCGGTAGCTCAGGTCGTGCCTGCGGGAGGTTGGCGCGCCCCGCATCAGGTGGCGATCGACGGTCACGCCTTCGCCTCGAAACCGCACAGCCGCTTCAAGCTCTGATTGAACCCCTCTATTCGCTCGCCTCGAATTGCACGAGTTGTTTGTCGATCATCACCACCGGCACGATCGATCGCCCCAGCGGCAGCTTCCAGTCGATCGATGAGCTGGCCTCGAAGAAGCTGGCGTGACGCTGGTCTGCCTTGGCAGAACTTTGGGGAAGCCGCGAATGTGAGTTGCGAAGGTGGAGAGCGCGCAGGACGGGTGGATGCCGGGGAATTGATCTCAATCCTCGGCGGACGCCGGTTAACTCATCCGTCGTCTGCGCCATAGGCTGCGACGATAGGTGAATAACTGGTTCAACGGGCCGCGACTTTTCGGCCCGCTTCTCTTCCGTTGGGCTAACGCTGGGGCCGCTGGGGTAGGGAAACGGCCCGGCGTGTCACTCCCTACCTAGGGATCGGAGATCATATGACCTTCATGCAAGGACTGACGTTTGACACCGTCGCGGTTGTTTTGACCATACAAACATTGCTCGCGTGGCTAGGCGAGCACGTCACTCTAGGAAACATCGAACTAACCCTCGGCATGGTGGCTGTGGGAGCCGCGATCCACCATGCCCACGGACTCAAAAAACAAACGCGTCAGATGGACCATCTGTTGGAACGCGTTTGGACGCAGCATTGCGGAGAATTCCCTTGGCACCTTGATGAAATCAAAGACCTCATCAAAAACACCACGCGTTATGATTCCATCGACATCCTAGCAGACTGCGCTGATTACGGCAGCTTCTTCGCTCCTGAGCTTCATACCGCGACCTTCACCGTCGCTCCCGACGCAGCGCTCACGCACTACGCACAAGACGTTGCGAGTGTCCTCGTCCAAGCTGGTCTCGACGTGAGCGGAGCTGCGGCGCTCGATCAGCTTTGGCGCATCGCCCGAGAACGGAACAAGCGCGAGGTGGTGCGGGAGGTTCGCACAGCGCTCCGCGAGCTGGACGCGGCATGCCGTCCAGGGTGGAGAGATGGGGCGGAGGCCGGGGGCGACCCCGGCCTCGCACCTACCTAGCCGTTCGGAACTGAAATCCGGCTATAGAGAACGATGAGCGCCAACAGAAGCTCGATCTCGGACATAACCCCTCCTCCATCCGTGCTCCACTTTCGGAGTCGGCGATACAGACGTGACGGAGAGGCCTCTCAACGGACGGAGAACCGCGACGCCGGATTGCGTTATCAGCCGAGTCGCTATACTTCAGTGGTTCCTCCACCGCCGGAGTCAAGAGAGATGACGACGCGCGATCGCGTTGCTGCGGCGTACGACGCCCACTACGATGTGATGCGGTACATCGCAGCGCAGCGGTTCCGCGTGCCGCCGTCCGAAATTCGGCCGCTCATCCACGATGTCTTCGTTAGGTTCATGCGGTACAACGAGACGATCGGGGACGAGCGCAGTTGGCTCGTTGCCGCCGTGAGCAACGCCTGCCGCAACTACTGGCGGGACCGCAAACCGACCGAAGCCCTCCCCGATGTGACGGACACGCGGCGGCTCGCCGAGGACACCAGCGCGCGGGTCGATGTCCTCCGGCTTCTCGCCCGAATCCCGAAGCGATGCCAAGCGGTGCTGTGGCTCCGGTACGTGGATGGACTCTCGCCCGAGGAGATCGCGAGCCGATGCGCGGCATCGGCATCGGGCGGCTACGGCCGACAGCTCATCCACCGCTGCCTGCGCGTGGTGCGCGAGGCGCTCTCTGCGGGCGTGCGAGGGCAGGCGTGAGCGAGCATCCCGATCGCATCACGATTCTGTTGTACGTCGAGAACGACCCCTCGATCGATCGCCCCTTGTTGGCTGGACACATATCTGCCTGTGCTGCGTGTCAGGCGATCGTCGAAGAGTTCCGGCATAGGTTCGCACTCCTCAGACACTGTGATGTCTTGGGGTACTTCGGAGTGCCTGACCCTGATCGCGCCGATCTCCGGGCGACGCTGTTGCGTGAGTTCAATCAATACGCGGAGGAGTCAACATCGGCGGATGCGTTCTTCGGAGATCTTCTCGCCCGGCCGATTGAGACGTGGGACGCCTTCTTAGACCGGTACCCGGAGCACCCCACAAGCGGCATGGCGCGGCGGTTGCTCGAAGAAGTGGAAGTGGAGCTTAATCGCCGCCCCGAGTACGCGATGCTCCTCGTCGATGTAGCAGAACGGATTGGCCACTTCCTCACCGACGTAGAGTGCCGCGACGTTCTTGGCGATGCGTGGAAACATCGGTCGAACGCCCTCAGGCTTCTTGGGCGTTATGAGGAGGCGCTTGATGCCGCCGAGGCGTTTTACGCCTCGCTCGTCACGGGAGACTTCGACCTTGCCCAAGCGCAGTACACGCGCGCGGTCACACTCTTCAAAATGACGCGGTATGCCGAAGCGCTAGAGGTTCTCACCACGGCAACCGCCACACTCCGAAACTACGGTGATACGGTGCCGCTCGCGAAGACGATGATGCTTGATGCCGCCATCCGTATCGAGCAGGGCGAGGTTTCAGGAGCGCAAGAGCGTTGGCGCGAGGTGCTCCCGATGCTTGAACGACTCAGCGACGAAGTGGAACATGCGCGCGTGCTCGCAAATCTCGCGGAGTGCAACCTGCGGCTTGGGGACTATGAGCAGGCGATGGAGGATGCGCAGCTCGCGGTCACGCGCTATCGAGACCTGCACATGGAGACCGAGAGCATCCGCAGCGAGTGGACGATCGGCATGGTGCATCTCGCCCGCAGAGCATCGGACGAAGGACTCAGAATGCTCGAAAACGCCGCTGCCGCGTTTGAGACCCTCGCCATGAGCGGCGACGCGGGTTTCGTGAAGCTTGATATCTGCGAGGAACTCTTGCGCCGCGAAGAATGGACAGACGCGGAGGTGACGGCACGCGGCCTCGCGGCTCTCTTCACCGAGGCGCACGCGACGATGGCAAGCGTGAAGGCTCTGGATTTCCTGCGGCGAGCAGTGGAGAACCGGCAAGCGACGGCGGAAACCGTACGCTACGTCCGCGAGTACGTCATGGCGGATGATCCATCGCGGTCGTTCAATCCTCCGCGCGAGATGGTGAACTAGGCGGAGGAAATTAGGAGCCCAACGGCGGAATCTTCGTCTCTCCGCAGACGCAGAAGGCGCCGCTGTCCACGATCTCACGCAAGAAGAGGCGTCTAGGCTCCGATGCTGGCCATCGCCTCGCACATGGTCGTGAAGGCATCGCTGCATACGGGTGTCACTCGGGTGGCAGTTTCGCCGCTGGCCTACGCATCACGACGCTAACGGACGCTTCGGGACGCCCCAATTCCAAGAGCTACCGGATAGCTGCGGACATCCGGTAGCTCCGGGTCAGCCTCCGGAGCTGAAGGTCGTAGGTTCGAATCCTACTGGGCGCACCAAGCCGAAGTACGCGCTCCGCCTGAATCATTGGCTCGCTGCCGCCTTGACTGGTTGCGACTGAGGTGCTGTTCTCATCTTCAACTTGTCGGCGCGCAGATAGCCTTTGGCCACCCCGCTGTCACCCAGTACTGTCACATCAAACAGGCAGTTGGCCAAGAGCGCCTCGTCCTTGATGCCGCGACAGGCGGTTTTCGCCAGCTTGGGCTGCATGCGTTCGAGCGGGGGCCTGCTGGCGAGTGCCGTCCTGCAGGGCTGGCCGCTTTCCGGAGGCCACTCGGGGTCGGTGAAGTCCACGGTGGACGTGCCCGGCGCATAGTCAAAGAGAGTGGTCGTAGTCCTCACGCGCCACGCGTCGGCGAATTTCTGGTTCAACACCAGATGCCGATCGAGCAGCAACGCGGGGAATGGGCCGAAGGACGATCCATCGGGTGCGCGAGGCAGCCAGTCACCCGCGAGCACGGGCCCCATCGTGCCCTCGCGGGCCGGCGTGCTCCGCACGTCGATGTCCAGATACCAATAGCCTTCCGTGGTCCAAAACCGGGGCGTGACCGTGAGAGCCGTGCCGTCTGAGATCGTGATGTCCAGCCCACCGCCCGATTTGGCCTTGGCAAGCATGTTGCCGTCGCCTAAGTCGATCGGGCTGGCGGTCAACCTCACTGGTGCCCCGTCGATGCGAAGCTGCATCTGCTCTGCATTACCTGCGGATTCAGAGCTTGGTTGGTAGGTCACGCGGTGCTTGCCGACGCGCATGGCCACGGCGGTGTTTAGGCTCACGCAACTTGCAAGCCCCGTGTACCGATTGGCAGGTGGGGTGAAGGTGGTCTGCACCGGCGATTGGCGGGCTTGCAACTCAAATCCTGTGTCGGAGTTTTTCAGTGCAACGAACTCGCCGGCGGACTGAAAGTCGTAGTGAACGCCGTTGGTGGTCGGGAGATGCGGATCGCCCGCGTCAGCCGAAGCTGCGTTGAACGGGAAGCCGCACCAAGTGTCCCGGAAGGTCGTGGCCACGGCGGCCTGACTCCCCGGGTTGGTGGATGGGGGAGGAAGCGGCATGGTTCGGGAAAAAGCCTGGGTCAGGATCGTTTTGCAATAGCCGGGCGTGTTATTGAGTGCATTGGACAAATGGGGGAATCGTCCCGCAGAGCCTTTGAAGTGACAGCTCGCACATGCCGACGGCACCGTCGGCCCCGCTTGTGAAAACAGGTTTTGGGGCCAGGCGGCAGGGACTAGCGGGTCATAGCGGTTGGGCGCGAAAGTGGGGAGGCCCTGGGTAGGACCAAGGCTTTCCCATAGGACGCCGGTGGCCAAAATGGACTTGGGATGAGTGATGTATGGGTTCTCTCCCGCATGGCAGTCCGTGCATATGCCGCCGGTGCCACCCAGCAACTCAAGTCCGCCGGCCTGATAGCGGCCCATGGGATCGATCGCCAAATTGGCGACACCGATCGGTATCTGTGTGCCAGCCGGGAAGGAAAAGCCGTTGCCCATCATTTGGTTGTCCCAAATACAGACCTTCGACGTTTCCTGGCTCAAACAAATGACACCATCAAGACCGACCGTGCTCTTTCCCGTGTCGGTATAACGCGGCAAGGCGTAGCACATGCCTGCCGGTGACGTGCTTATGTACGTTCGCACTTCCGCCGGGCTCGCACCAAAACCTTGACCGATGAATTGGTCGGGAATCGGAATGAATCCCTGCGACTTCCATCCCGCTACGCCGGCCGGGTCCAACACGCCGATGGCCGGCGGAATCGGCACCCTGGCAGCGATGCACTCGTTGATGTACGCCTGCCCTGAATTGACCGTGGCCGACAGCACTTGAATGCCAGCGTTTGGCTTGAAGGGCATGGACTCGAGCTTCCTTGCCACGTCTGGATCGAGCTTGAACTCCTCGCGCCTGTCGCCGATGTTCTGGCCCTCCTGCTCGGGCAGCCGCCATGACAAGGCATATGTCAACGCGCGCAACTTGCCGAGCGTTCGGTCGTCGTCCTTGTACTGGGGCGAGTTGGCAAACAGCCATTCGAGCGCGCGCTGCTGCACGACCAAACGGGTCTGGCCTTCCATCTGCACGCCTTTGAACAGACGCTGTTCAAAAGCGGCAAATTCGCGCTTCTTGCGTTCGTCAAGACCTGACAGCAGGTTCGCGCGGTACCACGCCTGCGCTTTCTGCACGAACGCCTGCGTCACGTGAATTTCATTGCCCTTGGGGTCGAAGAACGAGCCGTGGCCGATGTAGGCAATTGGCTGGTCGTTCTGCGCAAGCGCTTCGGTCGACTGCAGACCGCCAGAGATGGCGAAAAGCCAGCCAGCAGCTAAAACGAGAAACCTGCGTACCAGTGGAGGACAAAGCTCGCTCTTCATTACGAATCTCCTCGGTTTGACGTGGGATTTCGTTGAGTAGTGACGTAACAGCGGAGTTCGTTACATTCTGACGGTCGGAGTACACAATCGATGGCCATGAAGCGCGCCGCATCGTTGCTTCTCCTCTTCACCGCAGCAGCCCACGAGAACAGCGGCGCGCAACTCGCCGCCGCGCACATGACGTAGCGATCGCGTTCTTCGGTGGGGGATGGAGCGAGGTCGAAACGAAGGTGCCGGCCGCCATCGGCGACGTGGCCGACGCGTCGGCGCGTTTCGCGATCCCGCGTTCAAGCGCGAGAGGCGTTCGGTGACATAACAGAGGAGTCTCTCTGGGGCCGCGCCTTCTTTTTATCTGGATGCACAAACCAAGGTTCCGGCTTGTCACACCAGAGGTTCTTTAGCGCAATTCCTACGATCAACTACGCCTACATAGCCGGCATCGATCGAAGAACCAGAAGGTTCGATCCAACGATGAGGGTCAAATCGCGATCCTTCGACAGAATCATCGCATCATGATGCGCAGCCAGGCTCGCGATTACGCAATCGATGGTTGAGCGGATGGTGATTCCGCGTTCACGCAGCCGGCGGAAAAGATCGGCCGCCTCGAGATAGGTGTCTGGTTCATTCGGCGATAACCAGTCCATCTGCCGGAAGTGGCGCTCAATTTTCAAAAGGCTGTTGGCCTGACGCAAGCCCTGCATGACCTCGGACACGATGAGACCGCATGTGACCAAATCAGCGTCTTCGCGGATCAGGCGTGTCAGGGTTTCAGCCTGCGGGCTTGGATGTCCGTTGAAGAAGTCGACCCAGACAGAGGTGTCGACCAAGATTCTCATCCGCGTTTTCTGAGAGCGTCGAGGTCTCCGATCCACTCGACTTTACCGCGGAGATCGAGAAGCTGACGGCGGCTTCGGGCCTGGGCGAATCTGCGGAGCGCCTCGTTCACCACTTCGGTCTTTGTCCGGCCCTTGGAAACCCTCATCGCTGCTTTGATCGCCTCATCGTCAAGATTGAGCGTTGTTCTCATGTGTCTGCACCTGGCTGCATATGATAAGCGAGATTCATATGCTGTGTCCACGCGCGCGCCGGCTCTGCTGCTCAGCGAATCTATGGACCGATCGGCACAGGATTGAAATCGACTTTCTCGTAGATCGCTGCGAGTCCGACGTGGCAGTCAACCGACGCGAGGTGGAGGATACTGCCCGGGTCGCTGATCTCCGACAGAGTCCACTGCTCTCCTTCACGCACGGAGTACTCGACGCGGACTTTGTCCTGCGCGAGGAGAACGTATTCGCGCAAGGCGATGTACTCGTTTCGGATCTCTGACTTGCCCTCCAGCTCGAGGTATTCGCCGGGTGTCACGAAATCGAAGTTGGGCGACGACATGCGGAGGTAGTACGCGCTTCGCTCGAATGTGAGACCCATCACCTCCCCGCCCCCACCCTTCGATTACATTTCCATCTGACACACCTCGGTGCTCGCGACTCCTGAGACGGCGTACGCGGCCCGAGGTGTTTTGATTTTGGGGAGTCAGCGACGCGAATTCTGATACTGATGACCATCCTTCTCCTTGCCGCTGTGGCGGAGAGTCAGAACGCGCCGGTCATCATCAACGTGGATGCATCGAAGAACCGGCATCCCATCAGTCCACTGATCTATGGGATGGCCTTCGCCAGCGCGGCCCAGCTCTCCGACCTCAACGTTCCTCTCAACCGTCAGGGCGGGAACGGCACCACGCGCTATGACTGGATGAGCAATTCCAGCAACCGCGCCGCGGACTGGTATTACGAAAGTATCGCTGAGACGAGCGCGACACCGGGCGAGTTTGCCGACACGTTCATCGGCAACAGCGCCTCGGGCGGCGCGTACGCCATGGTCACTTTGCCGATGATCGGCTGGGTGGCCAGGCTTGGGAGCGGGCGCTCCAAGCTGGCCAGTTTCTCGGTGGCCAAGTACGGCCCGCAGCAGAGCACGGACTACTGGATGCCGGACGCCGGCAACGGCGTTCGGAGCAACGGCGCCGCGGTCACGGGCAACGATCCGCACGACGCAAACCAGCCCGCGGACTCGGCATACCAGCTCGGCTGGTTGCAGCACCTGCTCACCAGATGGGGCTCCGCCGCGAACGGTCCGTTGCGCTACTACCTGCTCGACAACGAGCCGAGCATCTGGCACGCCACCCACCGCGACGTTCACCCGACCGGAGCGAATATGGACGAGATCCTGGCCAGGATGATCGACTATGCCGGCAGGGTGAAGTCGGTCGATCCGGCCGCCCTCGTCGCCGGCCCCGAGGAGTGGGGCTGGAGCGGATACTTCTACAGCGGGTACGACCAGCAGTGGGGAGCGGCGCACGGGTGGAACGGCCCCTTTCCCGACCGTGCGGCGCACGGGAATCAGGACTATGTCCCCTGGTTGCTCGACCAGATCCGGATGAACGACCAGCGCAACGGGCGGCGTCTGCTCGACGTGCTCAGCATCCACTACTACCCGCAGGGTGGCGAGTTCGGCGACGACGTCTCCACGGCTATGCAACTGCGGCGCAATCAATCCACTCGTTCACTCTGGGATCCCGCGTACGTCGACCCGACGTGGATCAACGACAAGGTGCAGCTGATTCCCCGGCTCCATCAATGGGCGGACACTTACTAACCCGGCACGAAGATCGCCATCACAGAGTACAACTGGGGTGCCGAGAGCTCGATCAACGGCGCCACAACGCAGGCCGACATCCTCGGCATCTTCGGCCGCGAAGGTCTGGACCTGGCCACGCGCTGGACGACGCCCGACGCCGCTACGCCGACCTACAAGGCCATCAGGATGTACCGGAACTACGATGGCAATCATTCGACCTTCGGCGACGTGAACGTCAGCTCTTCGGGGCCGGACGTAGATCGAGTGGCGCCGTTCGCCGCCGTACGCTCATCCGATCATGCATTGACGATCATGATCGTGACAAAGACCCTGCTGGGTGACACACCGGCCACGGTGACACTGGCCAGCTTCGGTCCCGCGGGCACGATCGTTCAGCGCTGGCAGCTCGACTCATCCAACACGATCCGTCGACTGCCGGACCTGCCAGCCGGATCGTCGATCTCCCTCACCTTGCCGCAACAGAGCATCACACTGCTGGTCGTTCCGGGCAGCCAGGAACCGGGCGGTCGGCGTCACGCGGCCAGACACTGATCGGGCGACGGTTGTCCCTTGTCCAGAACGAAGATCGCGAAGATGAAAACGAAGTTGGTCTTTCAGTTCCAACGGCGGCCATGGAAGGAACGGAAACGGCCAAAACTGGTAAGTCGGCGGCCTCCACGAGGCATGATTGGCCTCCGCGAGGCAATGATTTGCCTCCGCGAGGCAATGATTTGCCTCCGCGAGGCAATGATTTGCCTCCACGAGGCAATGATTTGCCTCCACGAGGCAATGATTTTGCTCCACGAGCCAATGATTTGCCTCCATGAGCCAATGATTTGCCTCCACGAGGCAATGATTTGCCTCGGCGAGGCCACGATTGGACTCCAAGGGGTGCGCCGCATCTGCCGAAATTGGTGGCTCAGCAACGAGAATCTGCTGCGAAGCCGATCTCGGAGCACGTCCTTCATCAATGCTTCACATCGTGCGGAGAATCGAGGCGTGCTCCTAGAGAACCAGAGCTCTGCCTCCTTTCCAGCCGGCGTGGCCGCCCCCGCGTTACCTGAGCCTCATTGCCCTGTGCGACGGAAAAGCTTCACGTAGGGCGCATAGTCGACGAAGAAGGCAACCTGGTGGAAGTTCTGCCACCCTTCCGCTCCGCTTCTCGCCGCCAGCGGGCTCCAGACGAGGTGTAGGTTCATCCGCGTTTTCGGATCGTGCCAGAAGGCTTCGAAGGCGGGATTGACGACGTTGAGACCCGAGGCGCCGCGGCCGGTGACTCCCCCGACGGTAAGCGTAGCGCGAACGAGGATCGGCCCAAGCGCCCTTCCCGGGAAGCGGCTCGTGTAGGCCAGCTCGTTCTGCGAACGTGCGGTTATCGTCCCGGTTTGCACCGTCCTCGCGAAGATCAACGAGCCCCACACGTCATGACCACGAACGCGGAAGTACGTGTCGGCATCGAGTCCGATTGACCGCTCGCGGCCAGAGAGATGCGATGTCTCTCCTGTAGCGATGGAGGTGACGTCCGTTTTGATCGCCTGCAAGCTAAACGACAACCGATATCGCAGCATGACCGGAGGCTCTGCCAGACCGCCGGCTACCGCGTGATACCAGGCCAATTGCGCGGTCTCCTTCAGACCCGAACGCGGCGCGGCCGGTATCGAGTCAGCGGACGGTGGCGTCGGGAAGTAGATCGGATTGCCAGCGCAGCCGCAGACGCTCACCCGATTGCTGTTCCCGCTCGTGTCACTGATCTTGTAGTCGAGCTGGATATGCCCGACGTAAAGGCTGTTCGCGAGATTAAGAAAGCCAGCGTTCTGATGGCGAGGACGATAGTCGTCGACGAAACCGCTCGCACCGCCGAGGACGAGGCGGGAGATAAACACCGCTCCGTCGTGCTGGCGAGGATCGACAGAATCGTCGGGGTCGAAGACTGGTCCCGGCTGCGCCAGGGCTGCGCCGGTACTGAGCAAAAGTACGAAGAGGACAACCGACAGAAAGCGCGTCTCCATCAGTTCACCGTCAAAGTCAGTTTCGTCAACGGCATTTTCTTCAGCTTCGCCGTATCGATATCGATCGCCGTCGACGACAGAGTAGGCGCGCTGCTGTTCCCTCTGGCACGCTGAATCGATAGTAGCCCTGCAACTCCGCTCATGCTAAAATCATATTCTTCCCTTGCCTGGTTAACTTTGGACTCAAGTATCTTACGGCTAGGTCCAGTTATCTGACCGCTTAGCAACGAAAGAAAATCAGAAGTCTTGTTGCGTTTAATTGCGCTTACATTCAGGCTGAGCGCTTTGTCGTCAGGCGGCTCCACTCCCAGCTGCAGCAGCACCTTTTCAACCGGAAAGCGGACGTCTGGCAGCGTACGTTTCCCGTCGTCAAACCAACCGGGCTCTCTGCACGGGCAGTCGCGAGGCGTTGACTGAGTCTTGCTGCTTTCCAGCCTGCGCACATAGCTCACAACGATCGGCGGTACAGTCCGAATAACCACCGGCCACGCATCTTGCTCATCACAGGTAAACGTGAACTGTGCACGCGGGGCATACCGGTGTTCAGGATCTTTCACGGGAACCGGACGCTGGCAGTTTGTGCGAGCGCCCCCGAGTCGAAGACTTCCGCACGCATCCTGTATAACGAATTCGTCCTCTTCTGGTAACGAGAAAATCCAATGGTTCAGCGTGTGATCCAACTCCGTTTTCGGTTCGCCATTCAAAACAAACGACACTTTCGTAGGCTCTTTGGCATCACACGGCAGAAGCCGGATCTCAACCCGTGTGGTCCTCTGTGCCTGCGAGGCGGCGACAAACATCAGTGCAATGAGCACGCCGACATGCCAGGTCGGCGCCTTAGCACAACGCCACTTGAGTATGCGCGTCTCCGTCATCTGTACATTCTCCCCACAATAAACGTCTGAATCCGATCTGCCGCAAACGAGTTGTGCGGCGATGCCACATCCCCTGTCGACTCGTCTACATTCAGGTAAAGCGTCACCCGCTGAGCTTTCAGAAGCTGCTGGATTTCGTCTTTGGTATAGACGCGCGCGCCGTGGCGCAGCCCCAGAAATGGAGGCACAGTCAGAGCGACCGTAGCTCGGTCGTCCTTCTGTACGACTGTTTTGGCCTCTTCAAGATCAACTTCCGGTAGATTGAGCTGAACGTCGTCAATCGGCAGATCGTCAAAGTTCAGGCGCCCGCCGAGCAGAGCTGACGGCTTCTGTCCCGCATTCCAGACGGTCAAATAAACCACGTTAGCGTTCGCGCTTACAAACTTGAAATTCGTGTGGGAGTTGCGGTTGTAGAGGTAGTTTCCGGCTGTATAGACGCTCGTGCCGAGGGCGATGATTGCGACCACCGGGAGAGCGGCCGCGAAATCAGCAACGAAGCGCCACCATCGCTGATACGTCTTGCAGATCGAGCACAATTTCGCTTTCGACGGTATGCGTTTCCCGCAGTTGACGCACTTCCTGCCGTCCGGTTCGGAGAGGCAAACCGGGCAGCATACCTTTTCGTCTCTGGGTATTTCGCTGTCACATACAACGCACTTCTTTTTCGCGGGCACTGCTTCCGGGACGATGGCGTTCATGCTGGACCTCCCCTCCGTATCATCATGAACCCCGCCCCCACCAGCAACATCGATAGCACCAGCATCCCCCACCCCGAAAGGGTCGGGCCGCCGGTGGCGACGCAGATTGTGTAGGTGATGCTGGTGGAGCAGCCGTTGGCGTCGGTCACCGTTACGGTGAATGGGAAACAGCCGACTGTCGTCGGCGTCCCGGAGATCGTGAGGGTCGTCTGTGTGGTCGAGGGTGCCAGGCCGGGGGGGAGCGTCCCGGCGAGAACGAAGGTGTACGGGGCCGTGCCGCCGCTGGCCGTGATCACCTCGCTGTATGGAACGCCCGGCCAACCGCCGGGGAGCGTGGCCGGAGTGAGCGTCACGCCGGTCACCGGGGGTGTGTACGTGACGCTTCCCGTACAGCCGGAGTCCGAATCGGTGAACGTCACCGTAAAGTCATAGGTGCCCGCGACGGATGTGTCTCCGCAAAGCATACCGTCGGGGGAGAGGGTCCATCCGGGCGGCAGCGTTCCGTCCGTCACTTTGAATTGAGGCGAACCGATTGCGCAACTCGGCGTCAGTTGCACGCAAAAGCTCTGGCAGGTAGGGAGAACGGAAGGAGAGATGGTGATGCGCGGACAGGTGATGGCGATCGTATAGTCGCGGGTCGTGAAGCAGGCCGCGTCGTCCGGATCCGTGGCCTTGATCGTGAACGGGTAGGTTCCGCGCTTCATCGGAATTCCTGCGATTGCGTAACCGGGGGTTGGCCCGGTCAATCCCAATCCCGGCGGACGCATTCCTTCGAGCGACAGTACGTACGGCGGGTCGCAGCCGGCTACCGTAATCGGTTGGTTGTACAGCGTGCACACCTGGCCGTCCGGAAGGGTTGCCGGCGAAATCTCGATCATCTCGCAACCAACCATCACTTCGTAGATCTGGCTGCCGCTGCACCCGAACTTGTCCGTGGCGGTCACCGTGAATGTGTGTTTGCCGCTCTTCTTCGGCGTCCACGTGAGCAAGGGGCCCGAAAGGTCTGACGGAGTTGGCCCATCGGACCCTGAATCGCTCAGGCTGAACGTATACGGCGCCATGCCGCCAGTGGAGAAGAACGGCTGTGTGTAGACCATACAGGCCTTCGCCGGTGGGAGTGGATATGGGATGGTGGGCGTCGGCGGCAGCGCCGAAGGAGAAACTACAATGATGTTCCGACATGGGAGGATGTCAATCTTGTAAGTCTGACTCCCGGAACAAACGTGAGTCGAGTCGGTGGCGGTGACCGTGAACGTGTAACTGCCCTCTTTGTCCGGCATCCCTGACAGCACGCCTTCAGGAGAAAGCGTCATTCCAGAAAACGGCGAACTCGGAAGAAAGGTATACGGCCCAAGCCCTCCGCTGGCCGCGATCGTCTCGCTGTACGCTGTTCCTACGGTTCCACTCGGAAGCATCACGGTTCCACTTGCAAGGGCAGGTGTCGCCGGAGTGAGGGTGATCGGTGCGCAGCAAAGCGACACGTTGTCGCTATCCAACGTTACCGCGCCTCCCGCCAGGAGTCTGCCGGAAACGTTCACGCCTGTGCCCAGAGTGATGTCCGCCGGGGTGAGGATGTTTCCGACGAACGTGGTGGATGCGTTGAGCGTGACGGAGCCGGCGGCCTGCCAGAATACGTTGCCATTCCAGCCTCCGTTGGTCACGAGAACAGAGGCGTTTTGAGCAGTCGTCAGCGTGCTCATCGTCCTGAAAATCCAGACGGCGTTGGGATCGCCACCGGCGTCCAGAGTGAGCGTTCCGGTCAACTGCGCCGGCGACGAAAGGCAATAGACGCCGGGACTCAGCGTCATCCCGCCCAGATTTTGATTCGTCAGGTCTCGAGTACATGCCCCGCAGGAGAGACCACTGTAGGCAGCGGTCGCATCATTTTGAGCCTGCTGCACGGTCGAATCGCCGTGGAACGTCGTCCCGATGTTCACGCGCCCGGGAGGAAACCCGGCCGCGGTACCGGAGCTGACGCCGAGGTTCCCGGTCACGATGGACGGGCCTGAGCTCGTCACCGTCCTGCCAAGCACCGCGAAGCTGGCGGCGGAGCGGAGCGGCGGCGCCGGGCACGACCCCGCCGGCATGGCACGGAGCAGCGCGGGGATTCCCGCGATCGCCAGAAACCACACGCCGAGGTTGAGCCTCGAATGAAACCGCATAACGGATTTCCCGCCTGACCCTGAGGACGACCGTTCCCTGGTTGACCGTGGACAAGTAAGCGCAAGCGGCGGCTACACCGTGTGAACCCGACCCTTGCGTATGAGGACCCGTCAGATAGTGTATTCCTGCATGATTGCGTTTCATGCATTCCATATTATTTTCCGGTGAGGGCCTGTCGCTGGTGAACCTCGAGGGGCCGCGTGGATTGCCGATTCGACAGCCCCCTCGTAAAGCTGCCACTGCTAAACTCGCCCTACAAATGGTTGGCGAGATCGAGCTCCTCCTGACGACGTTAAGCGACGTGGTGGTGGGCGGCGTTGCCGTTGTGCTTCACGGTTACATCTTCGTCGAATCCCCCCTGCCATTCGACGATCTCTACCGCCGCGCCAGCCGAGCGAAGATCGGAAGCGCAGAGGTTCCGATTGCGGCCATCGACGACCTGATCGCCATGAAACGTGCAGCCGGAAGACCTCGGTACGTGGAAGACATCGACGTCCTTCTGCGATTGAAAGAGAAGAATGAACGCAAATGATGCTGAATCCGCGTGGGCCGATTTCGATGGAACATTCGATGGAACGCGACGGCGTCAGGATCTGACTGGTCTCGAGCTCACGTACAACGAGCGGCTGCGGTGGCTCGAAGAACGAATGACCGAACTGCTGAAGCTCAAAGGCAGAGCAGCTCCGCCCGATCGACCTGCATCCGGTAAGACCAATCTATAGGCCGGGCATCAGGCGCTAGACTACTGCCCCACTCCCGCGTTGAACGATGCCTGCTCCGCGTTCTTGAAGGCGATGCAGGTGTCGATCGCTTCCATGGCGCGTTTCAGGGAGCGCTCGCCGGCGCCGGGGGAGTGTGTTGCGAAGAAGGCTTGCACGTCGGCTTTCGATGCGGCGTCGCAGAACGTTGCGGTCGCGCCGGTGATGGAGCCGATGGCGGTGGGGATCTTCTGGTTGAGCATGTCCCAGTGCGCTTTGGTGGCGTTCCAAGCGGTCTGTTTGGCGGCGGGGTTGAAGAACAGGCCGCCGGCCATGTTGGGAAGGT
>WNFG01002190.1_pt1 | contig 16395 bp, 18 predicted proteins | sample 5400431 | NCBI WGS metagenome assembly WNFG01 (sample SAMN13153346, study PRJNA577476) | soil metagenome | isolation source: 120 cm saprolite under Douglas fir tree site 2 hole 3 replicate 2 | place: USA:California | collected 2015-04-18 | reverse complement strand
CCCACTTCGTCGAGCCATTCCCGGTAGAAGTCCTGTCCCGGCCCGTAGTGAAAGCGGGCGTTCGCCTTCGCCTGCGCGATCGAGGCGTTGCTGTAGAGGAGCTCGTGCCACCAATTGCGCACCTTGACGAGGAGAGTCGGCTCGCCGTCGAAGCCGGCGTCCATGCCCGCGCGGAAGGCGTGCGCGAGGCTGCCCTCGATGTCGATATCGCCGTTGAAGTACGCCTCGAGAAAGCCGACGTGTCCGAATAGCAGGACGCGCCACGCGGCGCGGCCGTTGCGGATGAGGATCGTGACGTCCGGCGCTCGCTCGTGGTTCTGCCAGGAAGAGCCGTCGGCGAACACGACGCGGAAGCAGACCTCGGTCTTCGCGCCGATCTCCTCCATTGTCTTCTTGAATTGCGTGTTCATGATCTCTCTGGAATGCCGGTGTGCGAGGCGCGATCTTGACAGTTTTTCGCTTCAAATAGAAGCCGCAGGCGCGGGCCGGGAGAGATGCTACCCGTGGCGACGGCGGTTCTGCTAGTCTCTTGAGCCCGTCCGGCCCGCCCCCGACCCGCACCCGAATGAACAACGCTCCGCGCCCCTTGATCGCCGCGTTCGTCTTCGCTTGCGCCTGCGCCTATGCGCAGACTCCGGCGGAGGCGCTGTTCCGCTCGATCGAGAACGGGGATTTCGCCGAGCTATCCCGCCTGGTCGATACCGGGATCGACCTCTCCACGAAGAACAGGCTGGGAGAAACACCCCTTTACGTGGCCGCCGAAAAGGGCCAGCTCGAGATGGCGAAGCTGCTCATCGCCAGGGGCGCCGACGCGAAGGCGCAGACTCCCAACGGCGAGAGCGTGCTGCACGCGGCCGCCATGATAGAAAGCACGGCGCTCATGACGGCGCTGATCGAGGCGGGCGCCGACAAGAATTCTGCGAACAACGACGGCGAGACGCCGCTCCACTGGGCGGCCATGACCGGCACGTTTCTCGCGGTGAAGGCGCTCGCCGATGCGGGTGCGGATCTCGATGTCCAGGACGTGCGCCTGGCCAACACGGCGCTGCACGCCGCGGTTTCCCACGACGACATCGTGATGATTCACTACCTGGTGTCCAAGAACGTGCGCGCCGACCTGCGCAACAACGCGGGCCTCACTGCGCCCGAGCTCGCCAAGGTCCGCGGGCGCGGTTCGGTGAAGCTCTTCGAGCGCTAGCATGCTCCGCGACCGCAGAATCATCTTCACGGCGAGCTTCCTGCGCGCCGTCGCCAACGGCCTGATCGGCGTCCTCGCAGGTATTTATCTCGCGCAGCTTGGGCTCGACCCGGCCGCCTGGGGCGCGGTCCTCGGCGCCGGAATCGCCGGCACGGCAGTGGGTGCGGCAGGCGTGATGTTCTGGGGCGACCGCATCGGGCGCAAGCGCTGGCTGGTCGCGCTCGGCGTGTTCGCAGCGGCCGGCGGGATCGTCTTTGCCTTTTCCTCGCAGGTCGTCGTGCTCGGCGTCGCCGCCTTTCTCGGCATGCTCAATTCCCTGGGCAAGGACCGCGCCGCCGCGCTCGCTATCGAGCAGGCAATCCTGCCTTCCACCGGCGACGACGCCGAGCGCACGCGCGCCTTCGCCTGGTACAACGTCATCCAGGACGTGGGGCATGCCCTGGGCGCCGCGCTCGCGGTGCTGCCGCCTTTCCTGCGCGATTTCGCGGGAGTGGACCCGCTCGATTCTCTTCGTGCCGCGGTGACCCTCTATGCCGTGCTCTACGCGGTGACGGCGTTCCTCTATCTCGGCCTGTCGTCGCAGGCGGAATCGCCGACTGCGGCGCTGCGCGTCGAGGTGAGTCCGCAAAGCCGTTCCATCCTGACGAAGATGTCGTTTCTCTTCGCGCTGGACAGCTTCGCCGGCGGCTTCCAGGGCAGCGCCCTCTTCGCCTACTTCTTCCACGCGCAGTTCGGCGCATCCGAAGCCGCGATCGGCCTGCTCTTCGTGGGCGCGCGCATCATGAACGCGTTCTCGCACCTGGGCGCCGCCTGGCTCGCCTCGCGCATCGGCCTCGTCAACACCATGGTGTTTACGCATACGCCCTCGAGCCTGCTCACCTTCACGATCCCGTTTACCGGCAGCTTCGAAATCGCCGCGCTGCTGTTTCTCCTGCGCGAGGGGCTCTCGGAGATGGATGTGCCGACGCGCCAGTCGTATCTTATGGCGGTCGTGAAGCCGGAAGAGCGCACGTTCGCAGGTGGCGTGACCAACCTTGCGCGAATGTGCGCGCGCGCCATCGCGCCCGTCTTCGCGGGCAGCGCCATGCAGGCGCTCACCCTGGGTGCCCCGATCATGGCCGCGGCGGGGCTGAAGGTCCTCTACGACGGGCTCCTGTACTTCATGTTCCGCAAGCTCAAGGCGCCGGAAGAGCGCTAGGAAAGCATCCTCCTGATCTCCCGGAATTCGAGAGCAAGAGCCGGAGTGCTTGCTCGCGCGTGATCCCGGAACATGGCGCCAAGGCGGGCCGATCGGGCCGCCGCGACCGAAAAAGGAGCGCTATCATGGGTTTCATGGCAACGAGGAAAGAGCTGGCCGTGTCGCTTTATTCCAACGACGAGGAACGCTGGGCCGCCGTGGTGCGACGCGACCGGGGCGCTGAGGGGGTCTTTTATTATTCCGTGCGTACGACCGGCGTTTATTGCCGTCCGTCCTGCGCGGCGCGCCTTGCGCGGCGCGAAAACGTCCGCTTCCATTCGAGCTGCGAAGAAGCGGAAGCGGCCGGGTTCCGCCCATGCAAGCGCTGCCGGCCGAACGAGGCCGGGCTCAGCGAGCAACGCGCCGCTATCGTGGCGAAGGCCTGCCGCCTGATCGAGACGGCCGAGGAGATGCCCAATCTCGAGGCGCTCGCCGTATCCGCCGGCATGAGCCGTTTTCATTTTCATCGCGTCTTCAAGTCCGTCGCCGGCGTCACGCCGAAAGCCTACGCGGCGGCGCATCGCGCGCAGCGCGTGCGGGAGGAGCTGCCGCGAAGCGGTACCGTGACCGAAGCGATCTACGGCGCCGGGTTCAATTCCAACGGGCGTTTCTACGCCACTTCCTCTGAAGTGCTCGGCATGACACCGACGAACTTTCGCTCCGGCGGAACGGGGGCCTCGATCCGCTTTGCCGTCGGCGAATGCTCGCTCGGGGCTATCCTCGTCGCCGCCACCGACAAGGGCGTCTGCGCCATCCTGCTCGGCGACGCTCCCGAGGCCTTGGTGCGCGAACTCGAGGACCGCTTTCCCAAGGCGACGCTGGTCGGCGGAGACGAAGGCTTCGAGCAATGGGTGGCCAAGGTGGTCGGCTTCGTCGAGGCGCCCGCGCTCGGTCTCGATCTTCCGCTCGACGTGCGCGGCACGGCCTTCCAGCAGAGGGTGTGGCGGGCGCTGCGCGAGATTCCGGCCGGCTCGACGGCCAGCTACACGGAAATCGCCGAGCGCATCGGCGCGCCAAAATCGGTGCGCGCCGTGGGGCAGGCTTGTGCATCGAACGCGATTGCAGTCGCCATTCCATGCCATCGGGTCGTGCGCAACGACGGCGCGCTCTCCGGCTACCGCTGGGGCGTCGAGCGCAAGCGCGCCTTGCTCGAACGTGAAGCGAGATCATAACGGCGCCTTCCGCGGCCCGCGCGCTTCCCCGCCCGCGGTCGCGGAGCGGGTCGCGGCGCTCGACTGGAAGAGGATCGCCGCGGAGCTCGACGCGCACGGCTGCACCGTCGCGGCGGCGATCCTCTCCCCGGCGGAATGCGAAGCGCTGGCGGCGCTCTATGCATCGGAGGACCGATTTCGCAGCCGGGTCGTGATGGCGCGCCACGGGTTCGGGCGCGGCGAGTACAAGTATTTTGCCTATCCCCTTCCCGAGGTCGTCGCGGCGCTGCGCACCGCGCTCTACCCGGAGCTTGCGCTCATCGCGAACCGCTGGAATGAGATCATGAGGATCGATGTCCGCTATCCGGGCGATCATGCGGCTTTTCTCCGTCGCTGCCATCGCGCCGGGCAGACCAAGCCGACGCCGCTCCTCCTGCAATACGGCACTGGAGACTACAACTGCCTGCACCAGGACCTCTACGGCGAGCACGTCTTTCCGTTGCAGGCTACGTTCCTGCTATCGGCGCCGGAACGGGATTTCACGGGCGGCGAGTTCGTGCTCACGGAACAACGTCCTCGAATGCAATCGCGCGCAGAAGTCGTGCCCCTCAGACAAGGGGACGGCGTGATTTTCGCGGTGAACCATCGGCCGGCACAGGGCGCCCGCGGCAGCTATCGGGTCAAGCTGCGTCACGGCGTGAGCCGCTTGCGTTCCGGCCGTCGTCGCACGCTCGGCATCATCTTTCACGACGCGCAATGAGCAGGATCCATGACGCCGCCACGGCGGACCTGCTGAGCGGCGCGCGCACCGGGGCGAGCGTGGAGACGCTCGCCGAAGGCGCAACGCTCATGAGGGGATTTGCCGGACCCGACGCGGCGGCCTTGATGGCAAGTCTGCAGGAGGTCCTCGCCGCGGCGCCGTGGCGCCACATGCTCACCCCGGGCGGTTATCGAATGTCCGTCGCCATGAGCAATTGCGGCCGCGCCGGTTGGGTCACGGATATCAGCGGCTATCGCTACGATCCGATCGACCCGATGACGCGACGTCCCTGGCCGCCGATGCCCGACGCGTTTCGACGCCTTGCCGTGCGGGCGGCCGCCGCGGGCGGATTCGAAGGCTTCGAGCCCGATGCATGCCTCGTCAACCGCTATGAGCCGAAAGCCCGGCTCTCGCTACATCAGGACAAGAACGAACGCGATTTCGGCGCGCCCATCGTGTCGGTGTCGCTCGGGCTGCCGGTGGTGTTCCTGTTCGGCGGCTTGCGCCGCAGCGAGCGGCCGCGACGCGTGCTCCTGGAGAGCGGCGACGTGGCGGTGTGGGGCGGTCCCGCGCGGCTTGTCTTCCACGGCGTGGCGCCGCTCGCCGACGGAAAGGACCCGCTCACTGGCCGCTCCCGCGTCAACCTTACGTTTCGCAAGGCCCTTTGAGCGATCTACCGCGAGAAGATCGCCTTGAGATCCTTGGTCGGGATGGTATCGCGCGCCCACTGGAAACTGCCGCCATCGCGCAGCGCGATCGCGGCGTCGCGGATGGCCGTGAAGGCCAGCCGCGACAGCGCGCCGCCCACGCTGATGCGTTTCACGCCCACTTCGGCCAGGTGCTGCGGAGTGAGCTCGGGGTCCACCGCGCTCATCACGACGTTGAGCGGTTTTCCCACGGCCACAACCACCTGCTGGATGGTCTCGAGATCGCGCAGGCCCGGTGCGTAGAGCACGTCGGCTCCCGCGGCCGCGAACGCCTGCAGGCGGCGCACGGTGTCGTCGAGATCGCGGCGACCATGCAGGAAATTCTCGGCACGCGCGGTGAACGTAAAGGGGAAGGGGAGGGCGTGCGCTACCTCGGCCGCCGCGGCGACGCGCTCGACGGCGAGGTTGAAGTCGTAGATGGGTTGGGCGGGATCGCCCGAGGCGTCTTCGATCGAGCCGCCCACGATGCCGGCATCGGCCGCCAGCCTGATGATCACCGCCGCTTCCCCGGGATCGTCCGCGTAGCCGTTCTCCAGATCGGCGTTCACCGGTAGCTCCGTCGCCGCCGCGATCGCGCGGCAGTTGGCGATCAGCTCCTCGCGGCTGATGGCGAGCACGCCGTCGACCCGGCCGAGCGCGTTCGCGAGTCCCAGGCTCGTCGTCGCCAAGGCCTCGAAGCCGAGCGAGGAAAAGAGTTTCGCGGTGCCCGCGTCCCAGGGGTTGGGCATGACGAAGATCCCGGGGCGCTCATGCAATGCACGGAACATCCGTGCGCGCTCGGCCTGCGTGCGCATGCTGGCTCCTTTCTCAGGTACGCTCGGACCTCGCTCGGTATTTGCAGAGGAGGCCGCGGCAATGAGCGGACTATATCTCGAAGACTTCGCGGTGGGACAGACCTTCGGCTCGGGGCGTCTGCGGGTCGAGAAGGAGCGCATCAAGAGCTTCGCCGCCGAATTCGATCCGCAGCCCTTCCATCTCGACGAAGAGGCCGCGCGCGGCACGATATTCCAGGGCTTGGCGGCGAGCGGCTGGCACACCGCCGCGATGACCATGCGGCTGCTGGTCGAGAGCGAGTTGAAGCCCGCCGGGGGAATAGTCGGCGCCGGTTTCGACGAGTTCCGCTGGCCGCGGCCCGTGCGCCCCGGGGACGAGCTGCACCTCGAGAGCGAAATTCTCGAAGTGCGGCCTTCGAAGTCCCGACCGGAGCAGGGATTGATCAAAGTGAGGACGACGACGAAGAATCAGAACGGCGAGCCGGTGCAAGTCTCCATCGGCAATCTCGTCGTGCCGCGGCGGCCCGTATAGCTAGGATTCCTGGCGGTTCATCGCCCTTTGGGGCCGGTTTGCGAAGGATTTTTTCTGCGCATCTCGCCAGGATTTCTGCTGGTGCCACGGTCGCTCGCCCTTGGGCGTGGCGCGCTGGCCCGTAGTCCTGGCCAATTCCCTCAGCCTTCCGATCGCCAGAGTTGTAGCTTCGATGTTCGCCTGGAGTGCCGTGCCCGCATTCGTCCCCGGCGATTTCCGCTCACCCGGGAGCAGCTCGTACAATTTGCCGAGCGCCCAGTTGCATGACACCGGGACACCGGACTCCTTTTCCTTCTCCCGACGCTCGATCTCGATACGCGCAAGGGCGTCGATCACTTCGGGGGTTGCATGCTCCGCATTCATCTGGCGCTCCTCTCCGAAATCAAGTTGCTCGCAAGTGCGCATCGATCAGCATCTTCGCGGCGCGAGCGATGTTCCTTGCCGGGCCGTGCGCCCCTAGAGTCTGGATCGTGACCTGGGCACCTTCCATCAGGAGAAACAGCTGATCGGCGAGCAGCCGCGGCTCCGGGGCTTCCATCTGGGTACACATATGGACGAGTCGGGCGCGTAATTTTGCCTTGTGCGTCTCGATCACTTTTCTCGCGGGGTGATCTTTCTCGGTAATTTCCACCGCCGCATTCGCCATGGGACAGCCCCGGGCCCTGGGATCGGCAACGTGCTTGGCCAGCAGGGCGAAGGCGGCCTTGATCTGCCTGCGGGGATCCTCGGGGTGCCGGCCCGCCATCGCGTCCCAGGTCTGCCAGAAATTGGTGTCGTGCTCGCGCAGCCATTCGGCCACCAACTCGTCCTTGGAAGGGAAGTTCCGGTACAGGCTCATCTTGGTGGTGTCGGCTTCCGCGGCGATCGTTTCCACCCCGACCGCGCGGATTCCCTTGAGGTAGAAGAGCTCGGAGGCCGTGTCGAAGATGCGTTTCCGGGCGCTCGGGCGGTTCACATCCCGCTTCCGCAGAGGCGATTGCCCGTTGATCTTGGGACTTCGGGTCATGTCGTCCAATCTCCGATTGACAGGAGAGTTACCGGTCAGTATCATAGCACGTGCTTCTGGAAGTGACCAGTCCGCAAGCATCTCACCGCTTTTGCGGGCAGTCGGGTGGATGGGAGCAACAAGCAAGTCGACCGCGCCGTTCCCTTGGGCCACGCCAAGAGTGGCCGTCAATTTACCTTTGAGGATGCAATGTCATGATGAAAATCCGTCCCTTGCACGACCGCGTTGTGGTGGAGCGTCTCGATGAGGAGCGCAAGTCCGCAGGCGGAATCGTCATTCCCGATAACGTCGCCGAGAAGCCGGACCAGGGCGAAGTCATCGCCGTCGGGAAGGGCAAAATCCTCGAAGACGGCAAGGTTCGCCCGCTGGATGTCAAGGTCGGCGACCGCATTCTGTTCGGCAAGTTCTCCGGCCAGGCGGTAAAAATAGAAGGCACCGAGTACCTCGTGATGCGTGAAGACGACATCATGGGGATCGTAGCGAAGTAACACCAACCCATTCAGGAGTAAACATGTCTGCCAAAGATGTCCGGTTCCATGAGTCCGCGCGCCACAAGATGCTCGCGGGCGTCAACATTCTCGCCGATGCGGTCAGGGTGACCCTCGGTCCCAAGGGCCGCAACGTGATCCTGGAGCGCTCCTACGGCGCGCCCACGATAACCAAAGACGGCGTGTCGGTCGCCAAGGAAATCGAGCTGAAGGACAAGTTCGAGAACATGGGCGCTCAGATGGTGAAGGAAGTCGCCTCCAAGACCTCGGACGTCGCCGGGGACGGCACGACGACCGCCACCGTTCTCGCGCAATCGATCGTCAAGGAAGGCATGAAGTTCGTCGCCGCCGGAATGAATCCGATGGACCTGAAGCGCGGGATCGACAAGTCGGTCATCGCAGTGGTCGAAGAGTTGAAGAAGATGTCCAAGGCCTGCACCACCAGCAAGGAAATCGCCCAGGTCGGTGCGATCTCGGCCAACGCGGACAACGAGATCGGCAAGATCATCTCCGACGCAATGGAAAAAGTCGGCAAGGAGGGCGTGATCACGGTAGAGGACGGCAAGAGCCTTCAGACCGAACTCGAAGTGGTCGAAGGCATGCAGTTCGACCGAGGGTATCTCTCGCCGTATTTCATCAACAACGCCGAAAAACAGATGTCGGTCCTGGACAACCCGTACGTGCTCCTTTACGACAAAAAGGTGTCCAACGTCCGCGACCTGCTGCCGCTCCTGGAGCAAGTGGCGAAGGCCGGGCGGCCGCTGCTCGTCATCGCCGAGGAAGTCGAAAGCGAAGCCCTCGCGACCCTCGTGGTCAACAATCTGCGCGGCATCCTGAAGACCTGCGCGGTGAAGGCGCCGGGGTTCGGTGACCGCCGCAAGGCCATGCTCGAGGACATCGCCGTTCTCACCGGCGGTCAGGTCATTGCCGAAGAAGTCGGGCTGACGCTCGAGAAGGCGACGCTCAAGGACCTTGGCCAGGCGAAGCGTGTCGAAGTGGACAAGGAAGAAACGACTCTTATCGACGGCGCGGGCGATCCCAAGGCGATCGAGGCGCGGGTAAAGAGCATTCGCACCCAGATCGAGGAAGCCACCAGCGACTACGACAAGGAAAAGCTGCAGGAACGGGTGGCGAAGCTCGCCGGCGGGGTCGCCTTGGTCAAGGTGGGAGCCGCGACCGAAATCGAAATGAAAGAGAAAAAGGCGCGCGTCGAAGACGCGCTGCACGCGACCCGTGCGGCGGTCGAGGAGGGCATCGTCCCCGGCGGCGGCGTGGCCTACATCCGCGCCCGCAGCGCGCTCGACAAGCTCAAGGGCGACAACCCAGACCAGGAGGCCGGCATCAAGATCGTGCGCCGCGCCCTGGAAGAGCCGCTGCGCCAGATCGTCGCCAACGCGGGCGAGGAGCCTTCGGTGGTGATGAACAAGGTCGCCGAAGGCAAGGGCAACTTCGGCTTCAATGCGCAGACTGAAGCCTACGGCGATCTCGTCGAGATGGGCGTAGTCGACCCGACCAAGGTCGCGCGCACGGCGCTGCAGAATGCAGCTTCCGTCGCCGGCCTGCTGCTTACGACCGACGCTGCGGTGGCCGAGCTCGTGGAAGAGAAAGAGGGTGCCAGCCCCGCCGGCCGCGGCATGGGCGGCATGGGTGGCATGCCAGGGATGGATATGTAAAAGCCCAGCCCGGATTTCCAGCGCGAGCTTGAACACCGTGCCAATGGACAATCGGGCGCAACAGAGGGTTGCAGAGACGGCCCTTTTTCTTCGCGCGGGGGGAGTTTCGCGGTTCTTGGCGATCCCCAGCACCCGACGGGTGTTGGGCTTTTTTTGTCGGCTGCCGGCCGGCGGATGATCTCCACGCCTTTCGACGCCCGTGGTCACTGACCTGAATCTCGAGCTTGGAAAATTGCTGGATCGATACGACGAGAAGCGCCGCGTCGTGGAGGAGCGGAGGCAGCAGGTCAAAACGGACGAGGACAATTTCATAAAAGGGTTCGCCGATCTCAGAACCAAGGTGGTCAGGCCCGTTTTCGAAGCAATCGGAGCCATCCTGAAAGAGCGAGGGCACGACTACAGCATTTCCGAAGACGAGTACGCCGGCGAACCCGGTGGCAAGACCACCGAGGCCGCCGTTTCCATCCGTGTCATGCCCGCCGGGCTGGAAAAGTCCCCGCACGACGATGCCCAGTTTCCCTCGCTGTCTTTCGTTACCCGGCACTACAACAAGACGGTGTGCATACAAAGTAGCAACGCGATACCTCAATCGGGCGGTCCCGCCGGCCCAAGAGGGGACTACCAGTTGGCCCAGATCGACGAGGATCTCGTCAAGGTCGAGCTCTTGAAGCTGATTGTGGGGATCGTCAACAGGTAGCGGAAATTGTCCGCGCGCGAAGGCGTGCCGGACCGGCATCAGCCGAAAAAAGGCCCGGAACGGCGATTGCCGTAACCGGGCCAGGTACTCCGAGTGTTTAGAAAGGAAAAATAAACACCCCTTTTACACCCACTCGAGATCATCCCCCTCTACTTCGAGGCGTTCTGTGCGGTAGCGCACACTAAAAGGGACCGGAACATCTCCTTCTAAACCAAAGGGTTCCGTTTGCGTGCACGGCGCAACACCCGCTGGGAACCCTCAGGCCACCGCGAACGCACGCCGTTCACCCTTCGGCCGAAGTCCTCTGATGTACATTTAAGACCTGCGTTGTTGCGAGAGGATCCCCGGCCATGGATTTGAATACCGAGAAAATCGGACGTTTGGTGCGCGAACTATTGATCGAGATCGGTGAAGACCCCGCGCGCGAAGGGCTGCTCAATACGCCGCAGCGGGTGGCCAAGGCATTGACGTTCCTCACCTCGGGGTATCGCACCGATCTAAAGCAGTTGATCAACGGCGCGTGCTTTGCCCAGGAGACCAGCAGCATGGTCATCGTCAGGGACATCGAGGTCTACAGCCTGTGCGAGCACCACATGCTGCCTTTCTTCGGCCGCTGCCATATCGGCTACATTCCTAGCGGCAGGGTGTTCGGCGTGAGCAAGCTGGCGCGGCTGGTGGACATGTACGCGCGGCGGCTGCAGCTGCAGGAGCGCCTGACGGAGCAGATCTCTCAGGTAGTCATGCAGTCGATCAAGGCCACGGGCGTGGGCGTGATGATCGAAGCACGCCACCTGTGCATGATGATGCGGGGCGTAGAGAAGCAGAACTCCATGATGGTGACCTCGTCCGTCCTGGGGGTGTTTCGCGATTCCGCCGCGACGCGGGAGGAGTTCCTCTCCCTGATCGGCCGGCGCGCGTCATAGCGCGACGGGCAGTGAGGCACGCTCGCCGCCGGGCGTTGCGTGCGCTATCGGACATAAGGCGTAAGATGGCGCCATTCGTCCTGATCGGAGGTGAACATGGGCAGAAATCTCACCGCATCCGAAACCCATACCCCTGCTCAAAATGACCTTCTTGCCGCGCTACCCGGGGCAGATTACCAGCGCCTGCTGCCGGACTTGGAACTCGTGCCGCTGCCGCTGGGCATGGTCGTCTACGAGTCCGGCGGAAAATTGGACTACGTGCATTTCCCCACCGATTGCATCGTGTCGCTGCTCTACGTCATGAAAGACGGAGCGTCGGCAGAAATCGCGGTCGTCGGCCATGAAGGACTGGTCGGCGTTGCGCTGTTCATGGGAGGGGAATCCACGCCCAGCCGGGCGGTGGTGCAGAGCGCCGGCTCCGCGTACCGCCTCCCATCCAAAGTCCTCAAAAAGGAATTCGAGCAGAGCCACCCGTTGCAGCATCTGCTGCTGCGCTACACCCAGGTGCTGATCACGCAGATGGCACAGACCGCCGTTTGCAACCGGCATCATTCAGTGGAGCAGCAACTGTGCCGCTGGCTGCTGCTCAGCCTGGACCGGCTGCCCTCAAACGAGGTGAGCATGACGCAGGAACTGATCGCGAACATGCTGGGAGTGCGCCGCGAGGGCGTGACGGAGGCGGCCGGAAAACTGCAAACGGCCGGGTTGATCCAATACAATCGCGGTCACATCAACGTGCTCGATCGGAAAAAGCTGGAAGAGCGGGTCTGCGAGTGCTACGCAGTAGTCAAACGGGAATCCGATCGCTTGCTTCCCGAGAGGGCCGTCGGGCCTCGATGAGCTAGACGAGCAGGGAGTTCGATCAGACGCGGCCCCTCCGTGCGCTGGCGCACATACGTCCGCACTTGTCCGCGCTAGTCTTACACCTTCTGCCCCTGCCCCCGGTAGGGGCGACAAACCGGAAATAAGCCCATGCGGGTTGCGAGCCGAGTGCCCGTGGCAAACAGCATGCTTGCCGCCTTGCCGCGCAAGCAGTACCAGAGCCTGCTCTCCGGTCTGGAATCGGTCGCGTTGACATTCGGTGAAGTGCTGTACGAACCGGGGGAGCGGATCCGGTATGTTTACTTTCCGGGCGACTCGCTCGTCTCCTTGCTGACGCTGGTGGACGGCCAATCGGCCCTGGAAGTCGGCATGGTCGGCCGCGAGGGCATGGTCGGAGTTCCTGTGTCCCTGGGAGCGGACGTTTCGCCGGTGCGCGCGCTGGTGCAGGGGGCGGGAGCGGCCATGCGCATGAAGTCGGCGCGCTTTTCCAAGGAAATCGGGAAAAGCCCGCAGCTGCAACAAGAGGTCAATCGCTACACGGGCGTACTGATGGCCCAGATCACCCAAACCGCCGCGTGCAACCGCTTCCACGTCGTAGAAGCGCGCCTTGCGCGTTGGCTGCTGATGACGCGGGACAGGCTACGGTCGGACGAATTCCGTCTTACGCACGAATTCTTGGGGCATATGCTGGGAGTGCGGCGCGTCGGCGTCACCAAGGCCGCGCGCGCGCTGCAAGGACGAAGGCTGATCCGTTACAGCCGCGGCAAGATCCGGATCCTCGACCAACGAGCCCTCAAGGCCTCGGCCTGCTCCTGCTACGAGTTCGTCAAGGACATGTACGACGGGCGTACCGGGTTAGCCTAGCAGCGCAAAAAAACGCCCGGTACGGCATCGCCGTTACCGGGCCAGATACTGCGAGTGTCTATCAGGGAGGAGATATACACCCGATTCGATCATCCCCTTTTGCTCCGAAGTGTTCTGTGCGTTAGCGCACATAAAGAACATTATTTTTTTAACGGCCTTAGCGCTCCAGACGGACTACTTGTCCCTCGAACCTGACTCTCGTGTCGGGAAAACCCTGACACGAAAGCCGCAAGTGACAATCCTGTCAAAGAACCGGGGCGCCTCAGCCGGAGCTTTCGCTCGCTCGCCTATGCAACTGCCCCTGATATAACGTTCCCACGGTTTCGATCGTGTCGGCGTCTCCCGCGCTCTTGTCCTCGCGGTAGCGCTTGACGCGCGCAAAGCGCAGCGCAAACCCGCCCGGGTAGTGCGGGCTCGCCTGGATTTCGTTGAACGCGATCTCGACGACGAGCTCCGGCCGCACGTGCACGACGTGGCGCTCGCGCGATGTTTCGAGCGAGAGCAGCCGCTCGGTCTGCCACGCGAGCATCTTGTCGGTCATGCCCTTGAAGGTCTTGCCGAGCATGACGAAGCCGCCGGTGGCGGGGTCGGGCGCGGCGAGGTGCAGGTTGGAGAGCCAGCCCTTGCGGCGGCCGCTGCCCCATTCGGCCGCGATGACGACTAGGTCGAGCGTGTGCGCCTTTTTGATCTTGAGCCAGCCGGCGCCGCGGCTTCCCGCTTGGTACGGGGCGTCGAGCGCTTTCGCCATGACCCCCTCGTGGCCGCGCGCGAGTGCCTCGTCATAGAAGGCTCGCGCGGCTTCCTTGTCGCCGGTCACAAGGCGCGGGATGAGAATTTTCGACGGAAGAAATTTCGCGAGCGCCTCGAAGCGCTCCCGCGCGGGTCTTGCGGTGAGATCCTCGCCCTCGGCGAGCAGGCAGTCGAAGAAATACACGCTCAAGGGAAGCGTCGCGCGCAGCGCCTCCACCTCGAGCTTGCGCCCGAAGCGACGCATGGTTTCCTGGAAAGGGTAGGGTGTCCCCTCGGGGCGCAGCGCAATCGTTTCGCCGTCGAGGATCACTTCGCGCGCCGGGCACTCCTGCAGCGCGGCGACGATCTCGGGAACGGCGAAGGTAGCTTCGCGCAGGCTTCTCGTGTAGACGCGGATTTCGCCACCCGACTTGTGCGCCTGCACGCGCGCGCCGTCGAGCTTCCACTCGAAAGCCGCGCGTCCCAGGCGTTCGATGGCGTCGGCAACGTCCTCGGCGGGCTGGGCGAGCATCGGCTGCACCGGCTGAAAAACCCTGAGCGCAAAGCGTGCAAGGCCCGCTTCACCTTCGGTGAGCGCGGCTTTTGCCATCACGGGAAGGCCGCCCGCACGCATGGCCGCCGTCCGCACCTGCTCGGGCCGCAGGTTCGCCGCCTTTGCGATGGCGTCGAGCATGATCCCTTCGAGCGCGCCCTGGCGCAGCTCTCCGAGCAACAGCCGCGCGAGAAAGTCCTGCTCGGGCACGGTCGCGCGTGCGAAAAGCTCCGCGAGCAGGCGCGCTCGCTCGGCGGCGGAGCCTTCTCCCTTCACCTGCGCGAGGCGTGTGAGGGCTTCGTCGATTTGCGCAAGCGTGAGCTGGGGCGCGCCCGCGGGCGGTGCGGCGAGTGCGCCTTTCAGGGTCGCGTAGCCGATGCCGACCTTGCCCTGGGGCGTGTCGCCGCTGAGATACGCCACGCCCAGCGCGATTTCAGACGCATCGAGTCGTCGCAGGCACTGCGCGAGGGTGTCGATCTTGGCAAGGCGGCTGCGCGTCGCGGCGACGCGCTCTGATGCGGCGAGCAACTCGGCGAGCAGCATGAGGGATGTTCAAATAGAGTCGGCCGGGCGCATGCGCTACACTATCCGGTCATAGAATGCCGGGACCGGGGAGGGCCCAATGAATATTAACAAAGAGAGCACGCCTGCGAAGGTGCGCAAAGCCCCGGCGGCCGAAGCCCGCGCCTTGGAAAAGCTGCCGCACATCATCGTAGCGTCGGGGATCACGGGCCAACCTTTCTGGGAGACTTTCCACAAGATGCTCGCCAACGCCGAGGCTGCACAGCAGAACCTCCAGCACGAGTGGAGCGATCCCCTGGCCAACAGGGATTTCAGCCGCATCAGGCGCGACGAGCCCGACTTCACCCGCCCCCCTGCCGAGTTGGTGAAAGGCGGGCACCGCCACAAGAAGAAGAGCTGGCTCGCTCGTCTGCTCGGATAGGCCTCGCGCAGCATTGCGGCCAGAACGCTGCCGGACGAACCCGTTCGAATTCGTCCCATCGTGAGCCGGATCGTAATCCCCGGCATCGCCCGGCTCAGGGAGTGGATCGGCAAGGAGGTCGCGGTGACCGATTGGCTCACCGTGAGCCAGGAGCGCATCGACGGTTTCGCCGACGCGACGGAAGATCATCAGTGGATCCACGTCGACCGCGAGCGCGCCGGCGGGGAATCGCCCTACGGCACGACCGTCGCGCACGGTTTTCTCTCCCTGTCGCTTCTGCCGTACTTCCTGGGGCAGGCGATCGAGATTCAAGGCACGCGTCTGGGGATCAACTACGGCTTGAATCGCGTGCGTTTCACAGGGCCCGTGCCGGCCGGCTCGCGCGTGCGCGCACGCTTCCGGCTCGACGCGGTGGAAGGCATCCCCAAGGGCGTCCAGACCACCTGGAACGTCACCCTCGAGCGCGAGGGGGAAGCGAAGCCGGTTCTTGTCGCCGAATGGATCACGCGCCGCCACGAGTAGAAGGCCGCGAATGGGTATCGCTGAGGAACTTCGTCGTCTCCGACACCACTTCTTTCTGCCGTCCCACCCACAAATGCCCTCCGGTCGGAAAGCCCACGAAACGCGCCCCTGGAATGCGTTCTGCCGCCGAGCGGGTGCCCGGGTAAATCCCGAATAAATCGTCCTCGATGCCGATGACGAGCGTGGGGGCTGCGATTCGCTCCAGCTCGTAACGCGGGGATGAAGCGACGATCACGAGGTCGTTCCACAGGCCTTGGCGGCGCCGGCTGAGCGGCAGGATGCCTCGCGCGATTCGCAAAATGCGTTCCTGCTCTTCGATCGAGGCATTCTCGAAATCGACGACCGGAGTGGCGAAGACTCTTTCCAGCATGGTGTCTCGCGCCAGCTTCATATTCAACCAGAAAAGGAAATCCGATCCGACGATCCAATCGAACACCAGGGATGGCGCCGCGGGCGGCTGCGCATGCGCTCCCGGCGGGAAGAAAGCCGGAACGAGGAGGACCATCGCCGAACAACGCCCTGCGTGCCGCAGGCAAAATTCGATCGCCGAGGGCGCGCCTGCCGAGCCCCCTAGGATCGCCGCCCCGGGCAATTTCAAGACGTCGAGGAGACACGCGTGGGCGTCGGCCTGGGCCGCCGGCGATGCGTCGGCGGACAGGGGGGTGCGCAGATATCCGAATCTCGACATGGCGATCACCGTGAAGCCGCGCTCGGCCAATGGATGTCCGAATTCTAGGCCCTGGTCGAAACCGCCGCCCGCTCCGTGCACCAGGAGCAGCGGCGCGCCCTTGCCGATGACCGAGTACTCGATCCGCCC
>WNFG01002188.1_pt1 | contig 16401 bp, 14 predicted proteins | sample 5400431 | NCBI WGS metagenome assembly WNFG01 (sample SAMN13153346, study PRJNA577476) | soil metagenome | isolation source: 120 cm saprolite under Douglas fir tree site 2 hole 3 replicate 2 | place: USA:California | collected 2015-04-18 | reverse complement strand
CCGGTACACATGTATCCTCCTACGGGAGTAAGGATCGTCTCGCTCAGGGTCGGGATGCCGAAATTGGGAAGCAAGTTGCCCCAGAACCAGTAGCCCACGAAGAGAAACTGGTAGAGCGGCACCCAGAGAATGGCAGGGCAGGCAATGGAAAATGCTCCGATAAACAAAATGCCTGGAAGCACGATGGCTGCAAAGGTCGCCAGGGCGATAGGAAGCGCCTGTACATCGTGCCAGCGCGAGATGATGTACCCTACGCCAACGCAATAGACTGCGAACATGAGGACAAGGGTGGCAAGGGTGCTGCCCAGGTATTTCCCGAAGACCCTTGCGCCAGGCGCGCCGGGCAATGTGTCCAGGACTTCTTCAACCTTTGTCCGTCTGTCTCGTGGCAGGCGATCGGCTAGCAATATGCCAACGGCAATGGCGAGAAAGGATTGCACTTCTCCGGTCCAGTAGACAAGCGCGTCACCGGCTGGCGTCGTGATGGGCCGGTACCAGGGTTGATGAAACACGATGAAAAACAGTCCCAGGGCGATGAACGTAATCCAGACGGAACGGCGACGTATCTGCATACGGAATTCATACCTGAGCGCGCCCACAAATGTGTCAAATCGCTGCATAAGTAATTTCCTTCTTCACATGTGATTGTGGATTGCTTCAAAATGGCTCCCCCCAACCCTTTCACCTTTCATGAAATGCTTGCCCGGCCAGGCGTGAGTTGTTCTCGCATTAACCAGACATAGGTATCCTCGAGGGTTGGTTCAGCGGGAACTGCCGCAGCTTCTGGGGAGGGATCGCCAACGACGCGGTATTGCGCTGTAGTCCCCATGTGGAGCGTGGCAACAACGGTGAAGTTCCCTTCCGGCTTATATCCCGAAGTCGTGATGATCCAGACTTTCCCCTGTGCCTCTCGCATCGCATCGATCGTCGTTCCCTGGAAAATGAGGTGCCCGTCCTTCAACACGGCCAACCTCTGGCACGTCTGCGCGATGTCCTCCACGATATGCGTGGAAAGAAGTACCGTTCGATTGCCGCCCAGTTCTGACAGCAGGTTGCGGAAGCGGATACGTTCCTCTGGATCAAGTCCTGCCGTTGGCTCATCGACAATCAGCAACGCCGGATCGTTGAGCAGGGCCTGGGCGATCCCTACGCGGCGCTTCATCCCGCCGGAGTACGTCTTGAGCTTGCGATTGGCAACCTGTGTCAGGGAGACGATCTCTAGCAGTGCTTCGATGCGCTTGTGACGTAAGGTGCGGTCGCGCAGCCCTTTGAGAATAGCAATGTAATCGAGAAATTCGCGCGCATTGAGGTCGGGATACACACCAAAGTCTTGCGGCAGGTAGCCCAACATGCGTTTGACAGCAGTGCGTCCGCGTTCGGTGCCTCCATCGTACTCACCAATGCGAATTGTTCCGCTCGTCGGGCGCACGATGCCCGCGAGAATACGCATCAGCGTCGTCTTTCCCGCGCCGTTCGGACCCAATAGTCCGAACATACCGGGTGGAATAGTCAAATCAACATTGTTCAGCGCATAAACGCCACCGTGATAGACTTTGTTCAGTGTTTGCATCATAATAGTTGTCATAGCATTGCTCCTTATTCTTCTCCCGAAACGCCTTGTAAAAGCGCTGCCGCGTTGTACAACAAGAGCCAGCCCGTCACCATGAATGCCAGCGCTGTGCCCAGCAATCCCAGGCGATTGGGCAGCCAGAAATCGATGCCGGGAGCCAGTGTTGCCGGAAAGAGGAAGAACGGCTTCAACCAGGCTATCAGCGCGAAGTAGCCGTAGAAGATGGCTTCAACAATCCAGATGCCTCCCAGGATCGCGCCGCTCGCTGATCGACTACGGATGAGGAGCGCAAGGCAGAAACCCGCGGCTACAAACCAGAGGAGTGGCGCGATCCAGGTCAATTGCCCAACGAGGAATTGGGGCAGGACATGCCAGGTGGATAGCTGGGCCGGGATGCGCCAATATTTGAGATGATAAATGAAAACGCTGGAGAACAGTGCCACGTATGCCATCCAGCCTGCAATCAGGCCGATACGGAGAAGAGCCGTAAAGCGGTACTTGCTGGAGAGCGTCAGTTGCAACTCAATTGCAGCATCGTGACTGACGACGGTTGCCACTAGCAAACCGGCCACGAGTGGGAGGATCATTTCGAGACTCGCTGTCAATACCTGGGCAATTCTCAGATGATCCACCTGCAACATGGTCAAAATCGCTGCCAGCAGGGCAAAGCAGCCCATACCAAGCAGGGGAATGAGCAGCACCCATTTTCCTACAATCCGTAATTCGTACCGGAACCTCTCAAAAGCCATAGCTTCACCTCGAGTGACTTGTTTTACTAGAAGGTCTACATCCATTAGGGGACGCCGGGCCACACAATCCTCCGGATTGCGTCCATCAAGGCCCACGTGACGCGTTGATGATGAAGTTTAACAAGCAAGACCAGTCACACGCCGTAGGCGCGCAATTTATTGGCCAATGGCTCGTCGATGCGCTCCCCAGGCCGATAAATCGGTGATGTGCACGAAGTATTGATACGCGCTCCGCTCCGCTTCGCTGAGGCACCTACGACATGGCCGGCTTTGGTCGTTAAAATTCATCATCAACGCTCTACGGATAGGGTATTTCCCCCGCAAGCATGCAGAGCCTCATCATGCAGTAGATGATCTTTCCACAGATCTACTTTAACGGGGAGATGTCGCAGCCAGATCATGCAATTGTCGCAACTTTGTCGCAAATGTAGAAAAGCAGGGTATCGGCCAAAACTGTGCCTGCGCCTTCCCTCCTTAAGACACTGCCGGGCATGATTTTTGACATGACAGCTCTCCCCGACGACAAACGCCACTAGGAAGACAGGCTTCTGGCATGGTATGCTTACAGGAGAGTTGGCATAGAAGTGAAGGCTTAGTAGATTTGAAATCAGAGAGGAGCCCTGTAGATGAGCAAGCAAAGGCCATTCCGCTTCGGTGTATCGGTTAACAGAGTGAGATCAAAGGAAGAGTGGGTCGCCACCGCCCGCAAGGCCGAGTCCCTCGGCTATTCGACGCTGCTGATGCCGGATCATTTAGGAAATCAACTGGCACCTTTTGCAGCGTTAATGGCGGCAGCAGAAGCCACGCAGAAAATTCGTATTGGGAGTTTCGTCTTCGATAATGACTTCAGGCACCCGGTTGTGCTTGCCAAGGAGGCTGCTACGCTTGACCTCTTATCTGGAGGGCGTCTTGAGCTGGGACTGGGAGCTGGCTGGCAACGCGCGGAGTACGAGCAGGCCGGTATTCCATATGAGCCAGCAGGAGTGCGTATCAGTAGGATGGAAGAAGCTTTGCACATCATCAAAGGCTTGTTTGCCGATGGGCCTCTGTCTTTCTCCGGCAACTACTATATGGTGGCCGATTTAGAGGGATATCCCAAACCGGTGCAGCGGCCTCATCCACCAATCCTTATCGGTGGTGGCGGCAAGCGTTTGCTCGTGGTTGCGGCGCGGGAGGCAACGATTGTAGGCTTCACTCCTCGCTTTCGCGCCGATGGAAGTGGATCTGATGTGACAGATGCCGTGCCTGAGGCACTGATGGAGAAGCTGGGATGGGTGCGCCAGGCTGCGAACAATCGTTTTGATGAGCTGGAATTGAATATACTTGTCGCAGAGGTGATGGTTACCGAGGATCGCGAGCAAGTAGCCCAATTCGTTGCCGCGGCCATGGCCCCCAATATGGGAGTGTCTGTAGAGATGATGCTGCAAGTTCCGTATGTGCTGATTGGCACAGTGGATCAGATCTGCGAAGATTTGCTGGCACGCCGCGAGCAGTACGGTATCTCCTATATCACCGTCTTCGAGAAGAATATGGAGGTGTTGGCTCCGGTGATTGAGCGCCTCTCCGGTTCGTGAATAGAGCATGGCTATCCGTATTGTCACTGACAGCACCGCGAGCATTCCAGCAGAAACGGCGCAGGCCTTTTTGTTGCATGGCGTCGGTGTTCCGTCAATTTGGCTCTCGCTGCTATTGATCACTTTTACCAGTTTCTCGGCCTGGATCGGCCGCGCGTGAAACGAGAAGATCTGCCTCAACAGTCACCGCGATCCCTCAAATTTAAACTCTCGCGTGTAGGTTTTTTGTTGCTTGCCCATCTTGCTCTCCTTCGACAGAGTAGTATATTCCATGTTTGCCTACTCCACCAAACCGGGGCAAGATCAAAGACCAAACTGACGGGCTTGTAACGTAGTATAATTTAGGCGGCCTTGAAAACTCGCGCATTTTGCACACGCAAACAGAGTAGGGACGGTCACATGAGCATCACCATCGCCATGTGCTTGCTTGGCGACTTCTCACTGTCGGTCAATAATGTAGCAGTGCCGATTGCATCGGGACGGCTTCAGGCATTACTCGCCTATTTGGCACTGAACCGCAGCGTACCACAACCTCGCCAGCGCATCGCGGCGCTCCTGTGGCCGGAGTCATCACAAATGCAAGCACAGACCAATCTCCGCACACTTCTGCATCGCCTTCAGACAGTCCTGCCCAACTTGGATCAACTGCTCGAAATTGATTCTCAAAAGATTGCGTGGCACCCTGAGACACACCTCACGCTCGATGTAGCCGCATTTGAGGAGGCCATTCAACTCGTCACCCTGTACCTTGGAGATGATATGGCGGTGGGCAAGACACTGGAACAAGCTGTAATGCGGTATAGGGGTGACTTACTGCCGGAATGTTATGACGAGTGGGTTCTAACAGAGCGTGAAAGGTTGAATACCCTGCTGTTTAGGGTATTGGAGCGCTTTATCAACCTTTTGGAACAGCACCGAGAATATGAAAAAGGCATAGGTTATGCACAGAGGTTGCTACGTCTCGACTCCCTCAATGAGACAGCTTATCTGGAGCTGATGCGCTTGCAGGCACTAAATGGTGATCGCGCCAGCGCTCTACGAACTTTTCACATATGCAGTAAAACTTTACGCGCTGAGTTAGGGATTACGCCGGGACCGATGCTCCGGGCAGCCTACGAGCAACTGCTTAACATCAAATCAGATGCGGAACCGCCAATCGGAAGACATTCGGCCGAGCAGCGAATGCCACTTATCGGTCGAAAACAGGAATGGAAACGGCTGCAAACCGCATGGCAAGTAACAACTGCCGGCCATTCTCGAATAGTGGTTTTGACCGGCGAAGCGGGTATCGGCAAATCGCGTCTGGCCGAGGAGATGATCAGATGGGCAAACCGCCAGGGCATTATCGCCATTGTGAGCCACTGCTACGTCTCAGAAGGCAGCCTCGCTTATGCGCCTGTGATTTCCTGGCTACGAACGTATCCCATACGGTCAAATATGGAGCGCTTAAGTATCGAAACACGCACCGAGCTAAGTCGCGTGTTGCCGGAATTGCTTGTTGAGTATCCCACCATTACACGCCCCGGCCCTCTGGAGCAGTCGTGGCAGCGGCAGCACTTTTTCGAAGCATTGGCATCTGCCATGCTTTTGGGAAATCGACCAATACTCCTCGTGATCGATGATTTGCAGTGGTGTCCACCCGATACCCTGGAATGGCTGCATTTTTTGCTGCGGTATAACGATCGATCACGTCTGATGCTTCTGGCAACGGTGCGCACCGAGGAGGTACATGCAGAGTCTCCGCTCGTTGAACTGCTGAATGAGTTACAGCAAGGCGGACGTTTGACAGAAATTGCGCTCACCCAGTTGAGCGAGGCCGAGGCAGGCGAGCTTGCCAGCCACATGCTGGGTCGTGCCCTCACGCCTTTGGAAGCCGCGACCCTCTATACCGAAACGGAAGGTAATCCGTTTTTTGTTGTCGAGACGATGCGTGGGAATCTGATCACCGATACCAAAGCATCCAGGCCGCCAACACCTGACGTTGATCTTCCCCCAAGCGTTCAGGCTGTCATCCAGCGTCGGCTTGACCATCTTACGCCGGAGGCACGCGCAGTGCTCGGTGTGGCGGCAGTAATCGGGCGTTCATTCACTTTTCGTTTGCTGTTACGGGCAACGGCAATCAGTGAGGATGCCTTACTCAATGTACTTGACGAATTGTGGCAGCGGCGGATAGTGCGCGAGCAGGAAGCCGATACCTACGACTTTACACACGACAAGTTGCGCGTGATGACCTACGCAGGACTAAGTGCGTCACGAAAACGAACGCTACACCGCCGTGTAGCGGAGGCTCTAGAGACTGAAGCTGCGCTGAACCTCGACCAGGTGAGCGGACAAATTGCAGCGCATTATGAACAGGGTAACCTGCCGGTACAGGCCGCAAGTTTCTATGAACGCGCGGCAGTGTCGGCGCGTCATCTGTATGCTAATGTAACCGCCATTGGCTATTACAAACGCGCGTTGGCGCTGCTTGACGGGCGTTCGGAAGCCGCTCACGTATGTGATCAACTGGGCGAGATCCTACATGTGCTGGGGCGTTACGATGAGGCGCGCGAATTCTGGAAACGTGCATTGAGCATGATCGGGTCGGATCGGTTGGCGAGGGCGGAGCTGTACCGCAAACTAGGCAATGCCTGGCGCGATCAGTATCTCTACGACGAAGCACTACGCACCTACAACGAGGCTTATGACCTGCTCCAAGCCATCGAGGCGCCGGACAAGATGGTGTGGTTGTGCCGCACTCAGATAAAGTTTGAGCAGATACAGACGCACTATTGGCTTGGACAGCCTGAGGCCATGTTTAGCTTGCTGGATGAAATCGCCCCCATTCTCACACAATATGGCTCTAAAGCGGATCAGGCACATGTGGGCCAAATGCACGTGATTGCTGCACTTCGTCGGGATCGCTACTGTCCGGGAACCGAAGTCGTGGAACAATGTCGCTTGAATCTGAAAACGCTTGAGGAAACAGGCCAAGTTAATGCAATACCGGCAGCGCGTTTTCAAGTTGGCTTCGTTCTGCTTTTGTCGAACGCCATTGCCGAAGCTGAAACTGAATTGCGTGACGCGCTGGAATTAGCCGAAAAGACTACCGATCTTACGCTCGTGGTGCGTTGTCTCACCTACCTGACGTTCATAGCCCGCAAGCGCGGAGATATTCAGCAGGTTCAAAGTTATGCTGAGCGCAGCCTTCTCACGGCTACAACGGTACAGATGCCGGATTACATGGGTGCTGCACAAGCTAATCTGGCCTGGCTGGCCTGGCGCGCCGGAAATCTGGATGCCGTACAGCAGCATGGTGCAGCAGCCTTGAGCGCATGGCAAAAACTGCCGGTTGGCTATATGTTTGAATGGACAGGACGCTGGCCACTGATCGGCGTTGCGCTCTTGGCAGGTGATCTAAATCAGATCATCACTCATGCACAGGTTCTCCTCGACGAACACCAGCAGCGCTCGCCTAGCGCGCTGGAAGCCGCGCTATCGTCTGCCCTGCGCATCGGCCCGAATGGGACAATCAACGCAATGCGAGCAGTCTTCGACTCGGTTGCCGCACTAGCACAAGAACATGGGTATCTGTAAAAGGCCTGATGGTGAAGCGTTTCGTGAAACGCTTATGAAGCGCTCCGTTTGCTAGACTGTATCCATACGTTGAGTGAAAAAGCAAAAAGGAGTGAACTCATGACCCCGGACACAAATAAGGCTTTGGTTGAACGCTATTTAGCTGCGCTGCGCGAGGATAAAAACAGCGCTATGGACATCTTCGTTGCAGAGGAGGAATTGAAGCAGCACATCACCATGTATGATGCATCTTTCCCTGGCTATTGGCTCGAAGCACAAGACATCATAGCAGAGCGCGACCTTGTTTCACTTCGCGGCGTAATGCATGGCGTTCACAACGGCCTGCTGATGAATCTTCCACCCACTGGCAAACAAGTGATCGTGCCATTTTTTATCATCTATCGCATCGCAGACGATAAGATAGTGCGGCATTGGATGCTTGTGGACATGCCGAGCCTGATGCAGCAGATTGGTGCCGTGCCGGCCTAGTCACCAGGCAACTATGAGGGCGCTCCGCACAGAGCCCACCTTTATTCGGAATTCTAAATACATGAGAGGGAATTATGGACAGTTCAGGAAAACTACGCACGGGTCTGGTCGGCTGCGGTAGCCAGGGCAGCGCGCTGGCGCAAGCGATTGTACGCAGCAGTTCGCTTGAACTGGCTGCCTGCGCCGATCCGGACGAGACGGCGGCAAGCCGCGCAGCAGCCCTAGCGGCGAACGTGAGCACACATACATCAGTGGATAGTCTGCTTGCTGAGCGCGAGGTCGATGTGATTGTGGTTGCCACCCCGCATCATCTGCTCGCGCCTATTGCGCTGACCGGACTGTCTGCAGGCAAACACGTTTTGGCTGAAAAGCCTATTGCGCTCAACGCGCACGAGGCCACCGAGATTGAGACGCAGGCCGAAAAAGCGGGTGTTTGTTACATGGCCGGCTATTCATTCAGATATGCGGCAGGGAAGTATATCCACGAAATGCTGACGAAAGGGTTGGTCGGTAACATCCGCGGGATGTCTGGCAGTATCAGTCTAGGTCCCATGGATAGTGGATGGTCATCTCGACCAGAGACGGGTGGTGGACCGCTCTATTTTGTTGGCTCACACCTGATCGATTTCTTTTGCTGGCTTTCGAGCGATACAGCAACGGAAGTCTATGCCAATATCGGGTGGCGTTCAGATACTGGCGCTGATGAAATCACTGCTTTTCAAGCCAAGTTTACGAAAGGTGCGCTCGTGCAGGGCCTCGTTAGACAGAATGCGCCCTCCTTCGGTTGGACCTTAGATGTCCAAGGGGATGCTGGTCGGCTGACGGCTCAGGTAGCGGGTTTTACCCACATTGAAATAAGGGTGACAAGCGATGCCAATGCGGCCTACGCAGAACCCACAGTGATTCGCCCATTTGTCTGGGGTGACCACATCGAATTTATGCTGGTGCCTGAACTGGAAGCATTTGCTGCGGCAATTCGCGATCGGCATCCCGCTCCTATCACAGCTACTGACGGCCGACGAGTTCTCAGTATTATCGATGCCATTTTTGAATCTGCGCGATCTGGCCGACCAGCGCAGATAAAGTAAGAGTGCATCTTCAGGTCTCGGCTCAGCAGACCTGAACAGGCAGTCGACCGGCGCATCTTTTCGGCCTTCATCCAGGCAGCACGTGCCTCTGCCTCCTGTCGGCACGCGCGTGCTGCACGGGGATCTCAGCGCTTGCGTGAACGGCTCGCAGCTGAGCCACTGTTGTCCCGTTTTGTGGCAGGGCCGCTGCCTCTTGCGGCCGTGTCCAGCGATCCCGCTGGGATTCATGCATAGAGAGAAGGAGGAAGACCATGCCTTTCCCCGAACACGTGACCCCTGGCTGGTCCGTGACCTATCCATCATCCCGTTTGGTCAGAGCGAGGGCTGTGGAGAAACAGCCCAGGCGCTTGCCTGCAGAACGGGTCTACCCCTCGTGGTGTCTGGTCTATCCGCCGCCGACAGCACCATCTGACGCTCGCCCTGCTGCTGAGAGCAGTGATCCTGCCGAACGTCTGCTGCGCCAGGTGTTCGCTACCTAGCTCGTTCAAGGTGGAAGGAAGCCATCGGCTCCTCCTTCCACCAGGAGATTCCTGCCATGACGCCTATGCACACCGAGGAGGTGGGATCAGTGAGCAATCCCACTCCAAGACGACCCATCCAGGCGCGCGGCGTCGATCGCCGCCTGCGCGCCCTCAAACCCGAGATTCTCGCGCTGGTCGAGAGCATCATCGATAGCGGCGTGATTGAAAAGGGCCCGCACGTGGCCGCGCTCGCCCGTGAATTCCAACAGCTCTGCCATGCGCCCAACCCGCCGGTCCCCTGTGATTCGGGAACGGATGCGCTCAAAATGGCCTTACTTGCCAGCGGCGTGGGACCGGGCGATGAGGTACTCGTCCCCCAACTCTCCTTCATGAGTACGGCTTCAGCCGTGCACGAAGTGGGCGCGACCCCAGTGTTTGTGGACATCGAAGCCGAGGCAGACACCTATGCGATGAGCCCGCGCGCAGCCGAAGCGGCCATCACCGAGCGCACGCGCGCCGTGATTCCCGTCCATGTATTCGGCCTGCCCGTCGATGCCGATGCCTTGCTTGCGTTAGGGGAACGCTCCCACCTGACCATCATCGGTGATGCGGCGCAGGCCCACGGCGCCAGGTATAAAGAACGCATGGTGGGCAACCTCGGCTTTGCTTTTGAAACCTTTTCGCTGGCCGCCGTCAAAAATATCGGGGGCTGGCGCTTCGGGGGGATCGTGACGTATCGCGACCCGCGTATGCAGCTCCTGCTGCACCAACTCGCCGACCTCGGTCGCTCGCCGGGGGAGAGTTATGTCCACGCGGTGCATGGCTTGCGGGCGAACATGGACGAGTTCAACGCAGCGATCATTCGCCTGCAACTCACGCACCTGGAGGAGTGGAATGCCCTGCGGCGCGAGCAGGCGGCCGAACATGACGCGGGGTTGGCAGACCTGGCCCCGGCTCTACGCACCCCGGTCCAACTCCCTGAGCGCGTGTCGGCCTACTGGCAATACTGTCTGCGCTGCGAGTCCAGGGAGCTACGCGATGTGCTGCACGCCTCACTCCGTGCACGAGGCATCGAAACGGCGCACTATCCCTGCGTGTTAGCAGAGCAGCCCGCCATCACATCCGGGCGCAAGCCCTATCGCGTGGTATCGTCTGCCGCCGCGCAGAAGGCGGTTGGCGAACAGCTCTGGCTGCCGTTCTGGCCAGAGATGCCCGAAGAGGACCGGGTCTACCTGCGCCAATGCGTGCGTGAGGTGGTCAACAGCGGCGCAGGACGAAGGAAGGTCTATGCTGTGGTGTAGGATGGCGAGGCTCATCCTGGCGTCATGACTGCGGCTTGTTCCACGCGGGACCCTTGAGAAAGCGCGTGCTGGTATGGAAAGGAGGAGAAGGATGAGTCAGGATGCTATGGACACATCCTGTAGAGAGGAAAGAGCGTATCCTCTGGATTCACAGAGCACCCCTGCTGAGCAAGCATTTCCTGCTTCTTTGAGGAGAGAGGCTGCATGCGACACGCAGAGTGTTGCAGCGCTTGCATCCCGGTGCCTCTTGGAACTCGGCAACTATCAGCGGGGTGAGCTATGCGACGAGACCTATGGTCTCGAACTTTTACGCCGTGCGACGCTGCAAGGTGATCCAGAGGCCTGGGTATGGGTGCAGCACTGCTTCCGTGAGCTAGTTCGTGGCTGGCTGCGTCGTCATCCGAGCAGAGAGATAGCGTGTCGCCTGGAGAGCGAAGAGAACTATGTTGCGCAAGCCTTTGAGCGCTTCTGGCGGGCGACGACGATGACCCAACGAGTGGAGTTCAGCCGACTGGCTGCCGCGTTGCAGTATCTGCATGCCAGTCTCAATGGAGCCATCCTGGATACGCTGCGGGCCTACTCGCGGCCAAGAGAAGTTTCGTTGCCGGAGCCGGGAGAGCCACAGGTAGAAGATCAGGCCGCGAGCCGCGAGATGTGGGAGATTCTCCAATCGATGCTGCCCAACCGGCGTGAGCAGCGACTGGCCTACCTGCTCTACCACTGTGGCCTCAAACCAAGGGAGATTGTGCGTTTCTGTCCACAGGAGTGGAGCGATGTGCAGGAGATCTACCGCCTGCGGCGTAACATCCTGGATCGGCTCATGCGCAATGCGGGCCAGCTCCGTTGGCGGTTCAATCGACAAGAGCAGGTGTAAAAGAGAAGAACCATGTCGCCCTTGCTGAGAGGGATCAGGGCTGTCGTGAGTCTGCTGTTCCTTGCTGCTCTTGCTCTGGCCATCATGCGGAAGGTGAGAAACGCACGCGACGAGGTGCCATGGCCCATGCGAGATGGATCGTGCGTCCTGACCACCATTACCGACGTCCAAATAAGGCATGATTGGATGCGCTTGACGTTGAGGAACGCGGAGTGCTATGTTCAAAGGGAAGGTAAAGGTTTATCCGAAGGGAGATTGACTCATACAGAATAAAGATATGGTGCCTGAAGTCGCACAAGCGTCCACACAGCGACCGCCACGAGAGCGGGTCGGGCTGGTCGTGTATGGGAGGGACGCAGCTGCGGCAGTAGCAAAAATTGTGAAGGCAGAAGCTGCCGGTGTGCGGCAGGTCTGGATGACGCAGGGAACACCGGCGCCGGACACCTTGACCCTCTTTGCCGCTGCGGCGGTGCAGACCACCAGCGTGCGCCTGGGAACGGCTGTTGTGCCTATCTATCCACAGCATCCTCTGACGCTAGCACAGCAGGCTCTGGCGCTGGACGATCTTGCTCCCGGGCGACTGCGGCTGGGGATCGGGCCCAGTCACCGCCCCACTATCGAGGGAACCTACGGCATCCCTATGAAGGCCCCGCTGGAACACCTGCGCGAGTATGTGACAGTGCTGCGCTCGGCCCTCTGGGAGGGCAAGGTAGATTACCAGGGGCGCTTCTACACGATCAAGATCAGGCTGCCGCGCACGCCACGCACCCCTATCCTGATCTCGGCCTTGCGTGAAGGCGCATTCCGGCTGGCTGGAGAGGTAGCTGATGGCGCCATCTCCTGGGTGTGTCCTGTCCCGTATCTGCTCGAGAAGGCGATACCGGCATTGCAAGCAGGGGCAGCAAAGAGTGGGCGCCCGGTGCCTCCGCTGGTAGCCCATATCTTGGTAGCGCTCGGCCAGGATCGCCAGGCGGTACTGGCAGCGGCACGCCGGCAGATTGCTGGTTACGGGCGGCTCCCTTTCTACGCCAACATGTTCGCTGACGCGGGCTTTCCCGTCTCCCCCGATGGGGTGATGTCCGATGCCCTCATCGACAGCCTGGTCGTCTCTGGAGACGAAGCCGCCATCGCGTCGCGCCTTACTGAGCTCCTGGCAGCGGGCCTGGATGAAGTGTTCGTTATGCACGTGCCGGTTGCGGATCCAGAGGGCGAGCAGGCGCGGCTCGTGCGGCTGCTTGGGCAGCTCTAGCGCTCACGCTGGGTACGTGATGAACTCCCGGATAGAGGTGTTGATTAGTGCGGGCTGCTCATGAATGACCCAATGCGTGCCCTCTGGGATGCGCTTGATTGTCAGATGAGGTACAAACATATCAAGTCCCTTCAGGTTGCCTGTGAGCAGAGCCATATCCTTTTCACCCCAGATCACGAGCGTCGGAGCGTCCACCACCATGGAAAGAGCGCCATCGAGGCCTGGTGCCTCTTGCTCGTCGCCTGTAGGCGGACCAAGGCGCGCAGCCCGGTAATAATTCAAGCCGCCGATAAGTGCGCCTGGCTGTGACCAGGCTGCCAGGTAGGCCTTGCGGTCCTCGTCGGTGAAGAAACCCTGCTTGAGTCCTTCACCCAGGACTCTCTGCACCAGTACCTCGTAGTTGTTGGCGGAAAGCATCTGCTCCGCCTTCGGACTGCGGTACAGCAGTATATAGCGGCTGGCTTGCTGTTGCGCCGGGTTCTCGCGTAGCTCGCGCTGAAAGATGGCGGGATGCGGCGCGTTGATGATGATGAGCTTCTCGACATACTCCGGATGCGTCATGGCAAAAAACCAGGCGACGACACCGCCCCAATCGTGACCGGCGAGGATACATGTGTTGTGGCCAAGCTTCTCTACAAGGGCACGCAGGTCTTCCACCAGGTACTGCACCTGATACTGCTCAACATCCGTGGGCTTGGATGACAGGTTGTAGCCACGCATATCGAGAGCCACCGCCTGGTAGTCCCTGCCGAACTCCACCAGTTGGTTCTTCCACTCATACCAGAACTCAGGGAAGCCATGCACGAACAGGAGCAGCTTACCCTTTCCAGTCGTCACGTAATGCAGGCGGATGCCATTGGCCTCGGCGTACTTGTGTGTCAGCATAAAGGGATCTCCTTATCGATATAGGCTACGACAACCTCATTATATCGTAATATATTCCAGGTACATCTCTATTTAAACGTGAAATGGGCGAAAAAGAAAAGAGTACTCACTACTCTGAAGAAACAACCGGCAACGAGAAAGGAAAATCCCATGGAACGGAGCCAACACCTCCAAAAAGCCCAGGATTTCATCTGGCGTAACGCCCGCCTGGTCGAGCGTTACCTGTTCACCTCCCTGTTTGCTGATGGCAGCAGGGAGCCAGTGCTTGCCGCTCTTCGCGCCTATCAGAACGAGGACGGAGGTTTTGGCAACGCGCTGGAGCCCGATAAGCGCTGCCCCTCCAGTCAACCGCAGGATGTCGAGTTCGCTCTTCATATCCTGGATGCCATTGATGCCATGGATGATCCCATGGTCGGACGTGCCTGTGACTACCTCGTCACCATTACTACGTCCGAGGATGGCGTGCCATACGCGTTGCCTTCCGTCAATGCCTATCCGCACGCCGATTGGTGGACGGTCGAAGAGAACCCGCCAGCATCGCTCAACCCGACGGCGGCTATTGCCGGTCTACTGCTCAAACACCGCGTCCAGCACCCCTGGATCGAGACCGCGTCGAAGTTCTGCTGGCGCCTGATCGCCGCTACTGACTCGACAGAGTTTCACACGCTGATGCCCGCCATCACGTTTCTGGAGCACGCGCCTGATCGCACACGAGCCGAACACGAACTGCAACGAATCGCTGCGCGCCTCTCACAACCTGGCGTGATTGAACTCGATGCGTACGCGGAGGGCTACGTGCAAAAGCCACTGGATTGGGCGCCAACGCCGCAAAGCTTCTGCCGCCGCTTATTCAACGATGAAACCATTGCGACACACCTGGGCGCCCTGGCCAACCGCCAGCAGCTTGATGGTGGCTGGCCAATCTCGTGGGGCACGATCAGCCCGGCGGTTGAGATCGAATGGCGAGGCCGCGTCACCATTGAAGCTCTGCGCACACTGGATGCGTATGAAAGAGGAGGAAGCTGAGCCAAGAGCTTGTCACATCACTGTTCCGATGTCGATGGGATGCTCTCCAGTTGGACATTCGTCACCCAGATCTGTCCTTTTCCAGTCAGGCTGATCCCGAACAGGATATGCATGCTCTCTGGGGGCACCTCGACCTGTATTTCGCTGCGCGTCCAGTCGTGGGTTCCCTGGAAGGTGACCTGTTGGCGTTCCTCGGGAGGTTTCGTCATCGCCGGATCGATCACACGCAGATAGAGTCCAGCCTGTTGTTCAACTCCATCCGTTTTGATATCAGCCGAGAGGCGAATACGCGTGTTCTGGTAGTTCTCTGCCAGGATAGCTTGTCGTAAATCAGCAAAGCCAAGCGGTTGGGGCACTTGCGCTTTGAGATATCCGCTCTTCATGACGTGTTGCATTTCTCTAGTGGCAAGGACCGCGAAAAAGGTTGCATTGGTCATGGAAAAACTTTACATTCTCAACGGGGGTAAGCTCGTCTGCAAATTCCTCTATTTGCCCGTGAATTTGGCTGCTCGCTTGTGCAAGAAGGCGTCTACACTTTCCCGGTGATCCGCTGTAGCGTAGTACTGTCCCTCTCTCCTGACACAAGAGCGGTTTGAGCAGGTTCCACATGGCAGCCGAAGCGGGCAAGGAACGCTCGTGCGCTTGCTGTCGGGAAAGAGGATTATCTATCAGATGAGATGAGTATAGCTGACGTGCGTTGAAAAAAGCGTTTGTTGGACCAGACGCGGTAGCAGACGAGCGTTTGTTTCTACCGCGTCCAGAAGAGACGATGACAATTTTTGTTTACCGAATAAACCGGTTGAGAACAATCTGGGAAGAGTATGTCGTATTTGTTGAAGCTATTGGCGAACAGGCAGCTGCTGTAATGACCAGCTATTACCATCGGGATCGCTAAAATAAGCAAATAAACCCCAAGGCATTACTTCGATATCACTGACTTCAGCACCTCGTTTTACCAGTTCGTCGCGTACTTCTTTAACGTCCGATACCACCATTTGAAGACCTTTGACCGATCCCGGCTGCATGTCTGTAATCCCAACCCCAATAACTATCGAGCAGGCGGAACCGGGAGGTGTCAGCTGGACGAAACGAAGATCATCCCTGACCTTGTGATCATGATCAGCATTAAAGCCGATCTTCTCAGTATAAAAAGCCTTTGCGCGGTCAACGTCCGAGACGGGAACCGCTACTAGTTCCAGTTTCATTTGCATATGGTAATTATACTAAAAGTTAACATAGAATGTCAATGTGTCGAGAGCGGCATACGCTGTGCTAAAACCTTAGTCCCTCAAACAAATCGTGCTCAACTGTACGTCCGCCATTGACGAGACTGAAGGCGCGATAAAACGTTTGACACCCCCAGAGTGCTTTGTGTTGCTCTTCTGGCAAGCCTTCAAGGAGATGGTACGCTGGTAGCTGTGTCTGGTGACAGCGCACTGCCTTCCAGACCGTGCGCCAATAGGCCCAGGTATCAATCTGCGTGGTAATCTGCCAATCGGGCCACCCTGCTCCGCGCCGTTCTACTCCATCGATATGCATGACCAGGTCACCAAAGACGAATTGGTAGACATCCAACAAGT